>Ga0208375_1001033_pt1 | contig 34043 bp, 46 predicted proteins | sample RifOxyD1_FD_184038 | JGI IMG/M metagenome (GOLD analysis project Ga0208375, IMG submission 184038) | Soil microbial communities from Rifle, Colorado - Rifle Oxygen_injection D1 (SPAdes) | ecosystem: Environmental > Terrestrial > Deep subsurface > Rock core/Sediment | place: Rifle, Colorado... | reverse complement strand
AGTTTATACCTGTAGAAAGTCCTTCTTGTCTTTCTGTTTTTTCTCTTAAAAGAAGACAGGGTTTTTTGAAAACAAGACTTTCTTCTTGAATTGAACCACCATCTACAACAAGATATTTGCAATTAGCCATTAAAAACATAAAATTAAAATAACTGATCAATGGAGTAATCTTGATATTTTTTTTCTTTTCAATTTCCTTCATCAAATCATATTTTTTAAGATAATATAATGTATTATCATGCAATGGCCAGATTGCATTAATATTTATCCCCTTGATTATGTCTACAATTTTTTTTAATCTTTTTTTAGAGTTGATATTCTCATGCCTGTGGATGTTGATCAAAGCATATTCATATTTTGGTTTTTTGAATAGGTTTTTAGCTAGATTATACGAGATTATTGCAGAATCGACAACAGTATTTCCGGTGTTAATTATTTTCCCTTTATAATTTCCTTTTTTTAGATTATTTTTTGATCTTTCGGATACAGCCAACAAAATGTCTGAAAATCTATCGCATATTCTTCTAGAAATTTCTTCAGGGAATGGCTCAAATAATGAGCCAGATCGCAATCCTGCCTCGAGATGAACATTTTTCCAAATTTTTGCATTCCCTGGATTTAATAATTTAGAAGAAGCAATTGCTGCTGCAGCACTACTCATAGTGTCTCCATGGTAGAGGACATAATCTGGTTTTATTTTTTTTATTGTTTTTTTGATTTTTGGGATCATTCCGAGAAACCAAAGAATGCTCGAACGATTAACCTTGGACCAGAATTTTGTGCTGATCTTTGGTTCTTCACTCAAAATAAAATCTGCTTTTTTAATCCCAAATTCCTCACAAGCCTTTCCTAATGGGTGTTGACCGGTATGTATAAACCAGTATTTTTCTTTTCTTTTCTGTAATTCTAACATAACAGGAACACATTTTATGAGTTCTGCCTTTGTGCCGATTATTATTGCAATCATTTTGAATTAAATTAAATTTATATTAAAAATAAGACGATTATCCCCAAAATAATCTCAAATAAAACTAAAGACAAAACAACGTCTTTTTCATATACTTTGTGACTTGGTTTTATTTTTTTTAGGATTTTTAATGAGAGGTGGGTTAAACTATAACTTTTTTTATAAGGTGCCTCTAAAGAATTATCTTTGTTTACTTTTCCAAAATTTTCTGCTTTGAATTTGCTTTTTGCTTTCAGGATGCCTTCAAGGATAAAAGGTATGAATAATATCAATGCAATTTTTTCCATATTCCCAATTATTGCAAAACAACCAATTAATGCACCAACCAAATATGTTAGGGAATCTCCTGGAAAAACCTTGGCAGGATATTTATTAAATATTAAAAAGCCCATTAGTGAAGCAATTACTAGACCTATTATCAATGCTAACCAAATTAAATTTGTCTGTATTGCAACAATTCCAAAAATAATAAAGATAATTGTCCCAAGGCTTGCCTCTAGACCATTATAACCTGCTAAGAGATTAACCCCATTAGTACACCCAACCACACCAATTGGAATTAAAATTAAAGGATAAATAATTCCAAAATCAATCTGACCAAATAATGGTAGACTCATTGTAGAATGGCCAGCATTAATCACCATCAAAGGAATTGCAATTATAAAAGTCATTAATATTTTCTGCCAGGGTCTCAAACCTTTTTTCCATCCCATAATATCATCAATAAATCCGATAAAACCTGCTAAAAGAATCGAGGTAATAATTACTAAAGATTCTATGATGTGTGTTTCTGTTTTAAATATAAATGTTTTAATAAAAATGTAAATAAGGATTCCCAAAACTATCGAAAGAACTACCGCAACACCTCCGGCTTCTGCTACAGGTGGTTTAGAAAATTTATTCATGTCTTTTCCAACAAGCTCATTTTTTTTTGCGCTTTTAATCCAATATCTTGTAAGAGCAAAAGAAATAAAGAAGTCTAGTACAATCAATACAACAGCAATAAGTATTTCGTAATCCATTTTATGATTTTAAAATAATTTTTTAAATTACTTTCCAAGATAGTCTAAGCTTGCAGGATCATCTACCCCTATTGATTTTTTTTCTAAATATTCCGGATAATAATGTATATCTCCCAAGTTTGGAACCTTGAATATTTTTATTGGACCATATAAATCATTGGCAAGAACAAAATCAATATCTGTAATATTATAAAATTGTTTAATTTGTTTTATTATTTGTGCATCTTCCTGATGAGCTAGTGTAAGGTTTGTTTCCCCCAATAAATATACTCTTGCAAATTCTCCGTTTGCGACTTTTTCAGATATAAAAAATGCAGAACCAACATTGTTTAAGCCAGCATCTGTTAATCTTGGAACAAAATAGAAGATTCCATCAATTCCCGTTTCAGATATCTTGATTTTTCTATTGTTGATGTAAATATAATTAATTGGAACATCATATCTTTGATTATTATAAATAACAATTGCTTCTAGAGATTTTATTTGATTATTTTGATTATGCACAAAAAAGCCAGCAACACCCGCTCTTCCTTGCGGTAATAGTTGATCTTTCCAGATAATATCTTGATCTAATAAAAATCCACCTGTATAAACATAGATTGTTTCATTCTTTAATTCTTGAGTTTGTTTTTCATCTAAAATATATGTTGGAATCCAACTTGCCCTATCTGTTTTTGTTTTGTCACTTCCGATACTAGCATATGCCCCATATTTTCCAATATCTGTGGAATCAAATAAGATATATGAAATATTATGGGCCTTGCATAATTGTAATGTTGTTTGTTCACTTTCAGCAGTCATAAGATATCTTGCCGTTGTATGGTCCCAAAACTCTACAATGTGCCCTCCATCTGTTACAGTTGGTCTTTGTCCAATTGTTTGTATCCAATAACCATAATCCCACCAATGCGCAAAAATGCTCTTTTCAGGGGTACTTTCCCTTACCCATTCCATAGCATATTGCCATTGCTGTTGGTATGGACCAGGAACAGTGTATTTTGTTTCAGTATAACTTGCCATAGTATAATTGACGGCTAATGCGGTAAGCATAATAGCAAATAAGAGAACTAATGTCCAATAACAGTATTTTTTCAAAGAATCTGAACTTTTATACCCCATTTGAAATAATTTTACTGGTAAAAATGCAGAAGCAAGGATCATTGGTGGAGAGATTATAAAGAAAAGTCTAACTGCTCCCCTCATAGAAATAATTGAAAAGAAAATTAAACTCAAAATTAAAAGATATGAAAAATTAATTTTGTAAAATGTTTCTCCCAAATTTTTCTTTTCTTTAATAAATACATAAATTAAACCAATTAATAAAATTAACAATCCCCCAAAATAGATTGATTGGCTCAAAAAGTTTTCCCCATTTAATATACTTTGTGGGGAATATCTACTAAAAATAAACATCATTAAAAATAAAACAAAGGAAGATGTCAGAATCCATTTGTTCTTTTTATCAAAGTGTTTAATTGCAGAATAAAACATTAAGATTGTTCCAAAAAAGAAGAGCCAAAATAAAGAGAGAGTCACACCAAAGAAATTTGTTGAGAATGCGCTAAAAACCTCTGTAAAATATGGGGCACGATTTTCTGCAACAGTTAATCCAACCCGTCCTTCTCCGAATGGGTGTAATAGGTAATTGAATACAGAAGATATTTTGTCAAAAATAAATTGTGGTCCAAAGAAGATAATTGCTCCAAGAAGCATTATTCCAATAGAAATAATCAATGAGAAAATTTTTCTTGGAAGTTTTATTTTCTCTTTTTTGTTCTTTAAGAAAATATCATATAAGACTAAATCAGTGAAGACGATTAATAGGACAATGCTTGAAAATAATCCATCAGTCATACTAGATAAAATTCCACTAAATCCAAACCCATTCAATAAAAAACCAATAATCGAAAATAACCACCAAATTCCAAAAACAAGCACATTTTTTTTGGAAAGTTTTTGAAATAAGAATGAAAGAAGGGTTGCTAATGAAAAGGCCATGAAAATATATCTAAAACCGCCCCAGCTGAATATCATTAAGGCAGTTGAAATTCCCGCCATTGCCGAAAAAACGAGGGATTTTTTTATTTTTTCAGATTGCCACGCACTTATAAAAAAGTAAAATGCAAGCCAAAAGAAAATCATACCAAGACTTTCAATTTCCGGAATTCCCGCAGTGGTTCTATGAAGCATTTCAGGAATAACTGCATAAAGAAGGGTTGCAATGATTGCGATAGCATATGAATATTCTTTTTTTGTAATAAAAGAAAATACTTTTTGTATAAATAGGAAAAATAAAAGAAGAGTTATTGCAAATAGAATTACTGGAAGAATTATTGCAACATATTCTAAACTTATTCCTGGTGAAAAGACATTCAAAAATTTATATAATCCAACAATAGCCCAAGGCATCAAATTTTGTTGAGCATAAGATGGAGAACCGAGTGGTGCTGCCCACATCATGTCTGGGTTTGCAACAGTTCCTGTTGCAACAATTTCTTGAGCATTTCTTAAATATAAAAATGGATCTAAATCTGGCCCAAGAGTATAATTGCCTGTCGTGATATCTTTTAAATTATCAATATTTGGTGTTCTTACATAAATGCTCAAAATAATAATTAGCAATAAGCAGAAGAAAGCAAAATACGGAAGGTATTTCAAAAAACCATTCGTCTTTGGTTTATCTAAGTTATTTGATTTCTCGTCCATTTTTTCTTATTTTTCGTCTAAAATATTACCTTTTTTTGACTTTTAAACCTTGCCCTTTATGGATGTGGTTTTCAGAATTTTCCGGATTTTCAGACCCTTCTGGTTTTGGATAGAGGTTTTTTACAGTAGATAATAGTAAAACGAAAAGCCAAATATTAGAAATAACAGTCATTAAGATAAATTGTTTTAATGAATCATGGAACATTATCGTTAAGGCAATTTGCAAAAAGACAAATGCAGCAATAACTCTCGCAGTCAATTTTTTGTTCCAATTCATAGATAGGTTATAGAAAGCAACAATTGTTGAGAATGAAAGGAATGCAATAGAAAGTATTGCATATTTTAACAACGGGGCAATTGCTAGATATTTTGTCCCTAAAACAACTCTAACAATCAATTCAGGGAATAACAATGCACCAGTCATTAAACATAAAAACATTGTTCCATTAATGATTAAACTAGATTTAAGCAGATTTTTGCTCTCTTCCTTATCATCTCCTTCTCCAAGTTCATCAATTTCAGCTACTTTTGGAAACATAACCCTTGCCACAGCAATTGCCACAAAAAAGATTGTTTTACTTATCGTGGCAATTCCACTATAAAGTCCGGAATCTGCTCTTGAAAAGAAGAATCTTGCAATAAATACATCAACAGTATTCATCACAATTAATAATCCAAGTATAGCAAAAACAGCCAAAGAATATTTGAAAATACCTTTTTCTTTCAATCCCTCTTTTCTAACTTTTAACATAGGACGAATCATAAACCATCCAACAACTAGGCACATGAAATCCGCAATAGCAATAGATACAAGAGAGCCATTTAATCCAAAACCTAGCAAAATTAAAATTGCTGCAACAATCAACAAAAAGAAATGATAGAAAAAAGAGAGTAATCCAAGCTCCTTGAATTTATTCGTGGATTGAAGAATCCCCCAAGAAACAGGGACTAGGAAAATGACAAGAATGCAAAAACTAAACATTAGATATTCTGTAAAAGAGGCATGTAAAAATTCCCCAACAAGAGGATATAATGCTAAAAAGATAATAAATCCAACAAGTGAATAAATAAATATTAATTTATTTGATTTGAGATATAGGGTTTTTATTTTTCCAAATTTATTTTGACATAGAAATTTAGTGGTGTATTTTGCAGTTACCATTTTAACTGTTTCTTGTGGAATCATGAAAAAATAAGTAATTGCAACAAATGCATAAAAAAGACTATAATCTTCTATACTCAATACTCTCGCAAGCATAAAGTAAAAGAAAAAACTGCTGATGCCTCCCAGAATTGTATAAAACATCAAAATTCTCGAGTTTTTTTTCAAATGTTCTTCATGAGATTCTTCTTTTTTATCTATTGTTTTTGTTTTTTTAGATATCATTTTACACCTACACTAAAATAGGGGTTAAGAAAACTTCCATAAAAGCAGATACAATTAGAACAATTAATCCAAGGATAATAAGGTCTAATGAATCTTGTAATATTCTTACAAATTTTTCTCTTCCGAACTCCCGATTGATTACGGCAACACTTAGAATTCCCCCTGCAAGTGCAACAATAAAGTATGCAGAAATTTCAGGAATCCCATGAATCATATATCTAACAAATCCTGAGGGAATCCCATGAACAAATCCTTTTGCATAAATCCCAATGGCTGTTGCGATAACACTAGCATTCCAGGCCAAAATAAATATCGCTCCTGCCCCAAATAAAAGAGAAAATAACAAAGTAAATAAGAAAACATAAAAATTATTAGAGAGGATCATTGCTACACGACTCATACCTTCTTTGAATGCAATAGCCTGTCCAATAGCATTTCCTGAAATTGCACTATGGGTATTTGTAGTAATTGTGTTATCCCTTACACAGTTTTCTACATCAAAACTGTTTACTTGGCAATATGTTTCTGTTTGTATTTTAAAATTAGAGGTACTAACTTCTGGAGACATTAAAGTGAACATCAAAGAAAAGGCAATAACATAACCTAGAAAAAGAAAAACCAAGGCAAGAATGGCCCTTCCATGTTCTTTGAATAATTTTTTTTCACTTTTTATTAAGGTATCTTTTTTTTCTTCAATTTTAAAGATATAATAAACAAAAGGAATTGAGAGAAAGACAGTAAAACAAACAATAAGTATGCTAACATATTTTTCAAAAACAGGATTATTTAAAAATAAAAAATCACAAACAAGCACAGCCAAAATAGCATAGACCATTCCTATAATAATCATTTCCCATGGTTTTCTTTCTGCTTTTGCTGGATTTATAATAGATTCAAACATGGTTAGATATGTTTTTATGACTTAAAAAGCTTTTTATGTTTTATTCGGTTTTATTTCTATTTTATCGTCTTTAATAAGGTTTAAATATATACTAGAATATATATTTTAAATGACATCTTTTAATAAAATTTGTAAGGATATAAAAGACTTGAAAGTACAAGGAGCAGAAAATGTCGCAAAAGCAGGACTCAATGCAATTTTTATAAAACATGATGAAAAATCAATTAAAAAATTGCTTTCATTAAGGTCAACAGAACCATTATTAAAAAATTGTCTTTTTAGAGCATTAAGTTTTGAAGATGTTATTGAAGGAATACACAATTCCTTATTTCATCTAGGTGTATCAAAAGAAGCTATTGCAAAACATGGGGCAAATCTTATTCGAGATGATTCAATAATCTTTACCCATTGCCATAGTTCAAGTGTAATTAAAATATTGGCAGAAGCAAAAAAACAAGGAAAAAATTTTAGCGTTTATAGTACTGAAACAAGACCATTATTTCAAGGAAGAAAAACAGCAAGAGATCTTTTAGCATTGAATATTCCAATAACACACATAATAGATAGTGCGGCAAAACATGCAATAAAGAAAGCCGATTTAGTTTTATTTGGAGCAGATGCAATTACCGATGAAAGAATTTACAATAAAATCGGTTCGGATATGTATGCCCTTATTGCTAAAAATTATAATGTTCCAGTATATATTGCAACAGACTCCTGGAAATTTGATTATGAATCAGTATATGGGGAAGAAACACCAGTTGAGGAAAGAAATTCAGATGAAATTTGGAAGAATGCTCCAAAGAAATTGAAAATAGAAAATCCAGCATTTGAAAAAATCCATCCCACATTGGTTACAGGGATTATATCTGAGTTGGGAATTTTAGAACATAAAGAATTTCTTAGAAGAGTTCTTATAAGATATCCTTGGATAAAAAAAGTTAAATTTTAAGAAAGATATTCTAACAAGTTTTTACTATTAATGGTGGTGATTTGGATCAGAGCAATCACAATCATCATTTAAGACATGTTCCATCTTATTAAGTTCATTAAGAAGTATTTCCATTTGACCAGCAATTTGATTTTTTATTTCTATTGCTCTTTTTGTTTTTTCTTCTATAATTTCTTTCGTTTCATCAATTGTTTTTTTAACCAAAACCTTTTCTCCAACATTTACTAAAATTTCATTTGGATTTACAATTTTTGTTTTAATAAAAACTTCTTGACCTAATGGTGAGAACAATTCTTGGTCTTTTTTTGCCCCTTTTAATTCTTCAAGCGATTTTTCTAAATTTTGAATATCTTGGAAATATTTTTCTATAAATTGCATTTGCTGCTCTAATTGGGCAAGTTCATTTTGCAATAAATTCATTTCAAGCATCATTCTTTCAGAGTCATTAGAATTTTTTTCTCCTAGAAAATCTTTAGATTTTCTGGACTCAAAATTATCTGAATTTTGTAGTTTAGACATTTTTATATTTATTTGGTTTTGGAATGTTTAATTTAAATCTTAAAAATTTTCTTTATAACAGTACTGAAAATTATGCTAAACACAAAATAACACAAGAACCATCCAGCCCCATCATGAATAAGCCACAAATCCTTTTCCCAGGTGATTATATTTCCAATTTGTGCCCAATCAAGATAAGCCATTTTAAGAAAATATATTGCTAAAATTGCCGGAATAAATGTCACAAACATTGGAACCATGGTCATTTTCATCATTTGGCCACTAATTTTTAAGCTTTCTTGTTGGATTTCAAGCATTTTTGTTTGATCATTTTTATTTGCTTTCATCTCTTTTTGCAAATTCTTTTGTTGTTCTTTTAATCCCCTCATTTTTTTTACATCTGTTAATAAGACATAGAGTACATTCATGACAACCGAAATTATTAAAGAAAAAACAGCCATGCTGAATAAAGGGCTCCAATTAATAAAATCCACTATAAATTGTATCATTTTTATTTTGTATGTATTATTTAATTAAATTAAAGGGGTTATTTAAGTTCTTCCTTGCGATTTCTCACTAATTCCCGACCATTTTCTTTGCAATAGGGTTTGAATCCATGGCATATTGTTGTGCAATATCTTCATAAATTTTATAGATGATCATGACAGCTAATAATATACCTGTTCCTCGAACCAATGCTCCAGTAATGTCCGCCAATGCTGCTAAAAGACCTACAGCAATTCCACCCATGATTGTTAGAGGCAATATGTATCTTTCAAGGATACTTTCAATAACCCTAGGATCTCTTCTAAATCCAGGTACTTGCATACCGCTACTTGCAAGATTTTGTGCCTGTGTTTGTGGATCCATTCCAGAGGTTTTCATCCAGAACACCGCAAACATCACCGAACCTAAAATCATAAATATTACATAGGCCATGGATTGTACTAACATCGTCCATGTGAATGAATTAGTAATCATACTTTCTAAAATTCCTCCATGTGGTGCAGCTACCCAGAAAGATAATCCTGATGTTGCAACCCCTTGTGAATTAAATCCTCCGAGGAAGGTTGCATGTCCTGTAGCTCTTTGGGCAAGGGTAGCAAATAATTGAAGATTTGCATGTAATGCTGCCGTCAAAATTACCGGGATATTACTTGTATATAAAAATGAAAGTGGCCACCTTATACTAAACCCTCTAACTCGTCCAAAAGAAAGGGGAATTTCTACCTTAATTGATTGAACATAAACAACAATTAGGAAAATTAAAATTGTTGAAAGAATTGCAAGTATTGCAATCATAGATTCTGTAATATTCCCATTCATCAATGAAACAATAAAAACTGGAATTTTTCCAATTGGTTGTATTGTTTTTTCTGGTCCAATGAAACTAAATGCCCTTACAAATAATTGCCAAGCAACCCCACCTACAATAAATAGGCTTATTCCGCTTCCAAAACCATACTTTTGAACAACCTCGTCCATTAAGATAACAATTAAACCACCAAGGAAAAGTTGAAAGATTAATAAAAATTCCAATCCCGGAGTTGATTCCAACCCCCTCATTAAGACAAATATTGCTGCCTCGAAGATTGTAAAAAATATTGCAGTAACTTTTTGTAGTCCCTGGTAAAATTGTTTACCTTCGTGACTCTTTAAATCTAAATTGATTAATTTTGCTCCAGCAAGTAACTGTAAAACAATAGATGCAGTAACAATTGGACCAATACCTAAGCTCATCAAACTTCCAAAATTTGCACCCAGGATGATTGATAAATATTCAAATTGAGATAAAGCATTTTCACTTAATCCAAATAATGGGATGTTAGAAATTATAAAGAATGCTGCAAGAATTATTAAAGTCCATTTAAGTTTTGTACTAAAACCTAATTTTTTTTCACCCGGCCCTTTTACTTCCGGCAAATTTGAAATAAAACTTTTGAAAGACATTTTAAGTATGAATTATAAATAATTATCTTTAGGGACTTATATATTTATTCGATTAATTCAAAAGTTCCCTTAGATTCCTCTATTTTTTCTTTGGCTTTTTCAGAAAAAGCAGAAGCATGAATTTTGAATTTTTCCTTTAATTTTCCCCTTGATAGAATTTTAAATCCTTTTAATTTCAATTCTATCTCAGAACCATTTTTTTTACCAAGTCCTTTTTTTATAAGTTCATCAAAATTTTCTTGAATATCATCCAAATTAAGTATAAATAAATTTAAGCCGGTATTTTTTTCTGTTTTGAATCCTTTTTTGCCGAAATAACCTTCTGGGAAATTTTTTAAAACCCATGTATGTTTTTGTCCAGCTCTCTTTCCAGTACCTGCCATACCTTTTCCACCCTTACTACCCTTACCCCTATGTTTCTTTTTAAAACCATATCCGCAGGTTCTTTCGCCCCTGATTCTGCTTCTCTTTGCTCTTTTTGTCGCCATTTTATTACAACATCCTCTCAATCAATTTATTCAGATCTTTGTTATTTCCTAAAACTCCTTTTGGATAGGCATATTTTATGCTTTTTTTGAATCCGCCCCTTGGTGGATGTAATGAAAAGAAAGTTTTTATTTTTAAGTCTTCCAATTCAGCCTTATTATCTAAGAATTTTTTCGCAAACTCAGATATTGTTTTTTCATCTATTTTTGCGTCCTTGTTTCCGATGAGTTTTGCTCTTTTTGTTAAAAGCAAAATAAGTGTCTTTTCATCAAGTTGCTGATAAGCAAGGTAATCTTTTGCTCTGTCAATCATCCCCTTCATTTCTTTAGTGTCATTAACAATTACTGCAACAAATTTCTTTCTCAATTTAAGCATATCAAGGGTTTTTTTTATTTCTCTTCTTACATCAACCATACCCCTGATTCGTAATAATAGTATTTTTCCCATTTTTATTTAAACAAATTTATCTAATTTTTGTAAAGCATCAATACAGGCTTTTGCCATATTAATTTTTGTTCTGGTTTGACCAAACGCATTACTATAAATATCTTTTATTCCAGCCAATCTCAAGATCTTTTTACATTCATCATCTATTGCTAATCCAGTTCCCTTAGGTGCTGGAATTAAGACTAATCTTGAACTTCCGCATTTTCCTTCAACTTTGAAAGGTATGCTGTGTGGTTCATTACAGGTGCAGTTGAAACTTCCGCATCCTCTTTTAACAGTCATTAAATTTAATTTTGCTTGTTTTAAGGCTTTTTCTTTTGCAGGAACTGTTTCTTTAGCCCTACCCATACCCAATCCAACGTGGCCGTTTTTATCTCCAAAAACAGTTAAACAAGCGAAAGTTGGAACATTTCCTTCACAAGTTTTCTTTTGTGTTTGTCTCCATGGCCTTCTTTTTCCACCACCAAATTTACCCTTTGCTTGTCCAATATTTATCAAATCAGATTCTCCATTTGGAAATAAGGAGTCTATGATTTCTGATTCAAATATTTTTTGATTAGCATTAAAAATTTCGTCGACATTTTTTATTTTTCCAGCAGCAATGTCTTTTCCGAGTTGAGTTTTTGGAACCCAGTTTAAGAAATCTTCTTCTTTTTTCTTTCTCTCTCTATCTTCTCTGGTTCGTTCTTTTCCCTTTCCTCTCGATCGGCTCATTCTAGGTCTCATTTTTTATATTTTTTTGCGATTTTATAATTTAGATTTTATTTCACTGAATATTTTTGCCTTGTCATTTTTTAAATTTTTTCCTTCTATTCTCTCTTGTTTTGGAAACATTTTTTCATCACAAGAAATTTTTAATCCTGCGTCAATAGCACCTTTTAATGAAGCATATAATTTAGACCCCTTTGTAGATGTTTGCAAACCAAAATCTGCATTGGCTTCTTTAATTCCAACCTTTAGAGCTTTTTTTGCTACAGCATATCCTCCAAGATATGATGCCATTGTGCTGTTAAAACTTTCCTTTAATCCTTGTTTAGATAAATCTTTAGTATTAAATGAGGCTTTTATGAAATCTTTTAAATCCTTGCTTTCAACAACCTGTAAAATTAAATATTTATTTGTTTTTCTAACAACAAATCTTGGTTTTCCAGATTTCAACAAGGCGAGTCTTGAATCATAGTCTGTTTTATTCTCCATTCTTCTTCTTTCTAAGATCCTTTTTATTCTTTTTTTCATTTTTATTCTTTTGAATTTTCTTTAATATAGTTAAATAGTTCTCTTTTATTTTTTATCTCTCCGGCTTTTGCCAACTTTCTAGCTTTTTGATAAACTTTTGTTGAAATTTTTCCGATATTTTTTTGATTCGATAAAAGTGCACGAATTCCCCTAATTTTATTCATATAATCTTCTTTTCTGCACCCAACTCGTACCTTTTTTTTACCCATTCCCCTTCTTCTTCCTTTCTTTTTCCTTAAATCTCTATATTTTCCAGATCTTCTTTTATTTCCAATCATTGGTCTTTTGGTGATTGCCTTATCTTTTACAAGTTGGGCAATATCTTGAGTAGTAATTGCTTCTTTTATTTCTGTCAATCTATCTGGGTCGAATTTAACTGCCGTTACACCGACATTCAAAACAGCTGCTGCAATTCTTTTTTGTGATTGTAATGTTTTCATTTTTATTTAATTTTAATCACCAGTTTGATTTAAATCCAAATTTTTTCTTGGACCTTTTTCTTCTGGTTTTTGACTTAATATTTTTTCTTTTTCTTCTTTTTGTTGATTTGTTTCTTTTTCTTTACTTTCTATTTTTTCCTTACTTTCCGAATCAGTTTTCTTCTTTTTTTCTGTTTTGGCTTTTTCTTTTTCTATTCTTTCTTGTTTCTTTTTTATTTTATCTTGTTTGATCTTCTTTCTTTCAGAAAATTTTTCTTCAATGTTTTTTATGGCTTTTTCTGAATTAAGATTATAAATTTTTATTCCAAGTTCTTGTGCTTTTTTTGCAATTTCTAATTTATTTTTTGCTCCGATGTGTAAAATCACAGGTATTTGGTCTTTTGTTATTTTTGTTAATTGTTTTACATTTGAAATATATATTACATTAAATCCATTTAATGTTGATCTTACTTGTTTTGGAGATCTGTAACCAACTGAAGGTTGTTTTGGATAGCTTTTTTCTTTTTCTCTAACTTTGCTATGCCTCCCTATTGGGTGCCTCCAAGTTAATTTTTTATTTCTTCTTTTTCCCAACTTTGATTTTTTAAAAGAATCTTTTCTATAAAAATCAGGCTTTCTTTTTTTCTGAGCCTTTCTTACCTTGACCAACCTTTCCCGTTCTTCCATTTTATTAAGTGTTTTTCCCTTTTTGTTTAGTTATAATCCATAATCCATCTTGAAATATTCTTCTATCTTTTGAACTTAATCGTGTTGCATGTTCAAACAATGATGCAGTCTCTCCAGCAGATTCTTTATTTGGTGAAGTTATTTTTATGATGTCTTCTTGAATAGAAACTTTTACATTTGGTTTAAATGAAACTTCTCGATCCTTATTTTCACCAAAAAAGTTTTTGATAATTAGTTTATTTCCCTCTAATTTAACAGTAATTGGGAAATGAACAGAGCATATCTGGACCTCATAGACATAGTCTTTTTTCACACCCTTGAGCATATTAGTAATGTGGCTTGCAATAGTTCCAATAAGTTTTTTTTCTTTTTTTGTAGCATTTGGGTGTCCAACTATTATTTGGTTATCTTTCTTTTCAACATTTATTGCCTTAGTTCTAAATGTTTTTTCAACACTTCCATTAGGTCCATTAATTTTAACAACAGGCATATTTACATCTACATTAATACCTTCTTCTATTTCAATAATTTTTTTTATTTCTTTCTTCATTTTATATTTAATAACAGTAAGCAATTAAGCTTCCACCAATTCCTTTTTGTGTAGCCTCCATATGGGTCATCACACCCTTGCTTGTTGAAATGATTAAAATACCAAAATCTCTTGCAGGTAAATATCTTTTAATGTATTTTTCAAAACCATCTTTTCTTACATAAAATCGGGGTTTTATAGCCTTACATTTGTTTATTCTCCCCAGTTGCACGATTATTTTTTCAAATTTTCCCTGTTCAATTTTAAATTCCTTAACATAACCATGATCTTTTAATATTCTTAAGACTTCTTTTATTAAATTTGAGGCAGGAGTCAAAGTTGTTTCTTTTTTTCCAGCCCTTTTACAATTCATAAAATCATTCAATGTTGAACTTAACCAATCTCTTACGACCATTTTGTTTTTTTGCTCCTATATTTTATATTTTTTAATTTATTTAATGATATTTTTTAAATCCGATTTTTGTTGCGATTTCCCTAAAACAATGCCTGCATAAATGAAGTCCATATTGGTTTAAATGTCCACCAAATCTTCCACACCTTACACATTTTTGTTTTGCTATTCCTGTTGTTCTTTCTTTTGGTTTACAAAACCTAATATACCTAGACTTAATCGCAGGTTTTGCATCCAATTGCTTAAACATTTTTTTCCAATCACTTGCTGTCATTTTTTATTATTTTCTCCTTATTCAACCGGTGTTTTGAAATTTTGTTTGAAAAATTCAATAGTTTCGTCTTTACTTATTTTATGTTTAATACCAATATTTCTTGTTTTTAATTTTCTTCTTGCAATTCTGAACCCTTTTCTTTTTAATGCAACCATTACCTCGAACCCCAGCATACCAACGTCTCGCTGATATGGGATGCTCGGAATTTCAATATATTCTTTTATTCCGAATGCAAAAGATCCTGGGCAAAATTGTTTTTTATTAAGCTTTGGTATCCCCATCAATATTGCAGTTAATACTTCTATTGCTTTTTCTTTTCTTAAAGTTACCTTGCATCCAATTTCAAGTCCCGGACGAATTTTGAATGTTGGAATTCTTTTTCTGGTAATTGTTTTTACAGGAGTTTTTCCAGTAATTACTTTAAGTAGTTTGAATGATCTTTCTAATTTCTGTGGATCTGCTGTTGAACAATGAAGGGTTACACTATCTATTTTGATTTCCCTCATCAAATTTTGTATTTTTTTATTATTTTTTTGTTCCATTTTTTTATTCAACAACAAAAATATTTTTTGTTTGTATCGGAGATTTTTCTTTGTCCAAATTTACAACTAATTCCTTTTTACCAATTGATTCTACAGTCCCAATACTTCCCTTGTGTTTTCCACCAAGGATTAAGACCTTAGAACCATTTTTTAATTGGGCGATTCTTGAAATCTTATTTTCTTTTAAATCAACAATTAAAGTATCTCCTGTTTTAACTTCCTTATCATATAAGAAATTTCTTCCATCAGAACCATTAATTTGAATTTTGTTTGTTTTCAATTTTGTTTTATTAATAACCTTTATTGGTTTAGTTTCTGAATCTTTTTGTGAAATTTCCGAAACAATAAGCCCCTTGTCATTCAAAAGAACTGTAAAGAATTTTTCTTCTTTTTTTACATAAATTCGATCAAATAGGCCAACTGAATATTTAGTGTCTTTTATTATTTGTCCATTAACCAAAATATTTCCTTCCTTTAAGATAATTTTTGCTTCCCTTGTTGTTTTTAATAATTTAAGAACATCTCTCAAAATTACTAAAATAGGTAGAGAATAATCTTTGTTTTGACCTGCTCTTGGATTAACTATGTAAGTATAATCTCTCTTTGGAAATAGCCAGTTTTTTGGCATTGGTATTCTTTTTAAGTGCATTTTTACTCCTTGTTGTTTTTTGTTTTATCTGGTTTATTTATTGGTTTGTTTTCTTGAATCTTTGACTTTATTCTCTTCTTATCTTCCAAATTTAATTCTTCTATTTGAAGATTTGAAGCATTTATAGGGATATTAAATTTATTTCCATCTTGTTTTGTTTCTTCAATTCCTTCAACATATACTTTTGAAAATTTCAACCCTATTGACTCTATTTTTCCTTTTTTACCCTTGAATTTTCCCCTCATAATCTTAACAACATCTGCTTTTCTTAAGGGGATACTTCTTTTGCCGTATTTTTTCCTTAGTTCTTTACTTAGGTTAGATGAAATTAGCTTTTTCTTTATATGTAATGGAGCATTTATTCTAAACTTTCTTTGCTTTCTCTTTTGAGTGCTTCCATTCCACGAACTTGAAAATTTTGCTTTCATTTTTTTATATTTTATTTATTTAAACTATGACTGCTGCTATTTTTGCAACGAAAGGCCACCTATCTGCAGCTTCTCTGGCAATTACTCCCTTTACTTGAGTTCCTTTTGGATTTCCATCCTCATCTTTTAAAAGAGCAACGGCGTTATCCTCAAAAGAGTATCTTTCACCAGTTAATCTTCGGTAATCTTTAGTTTGTCTGACTATAACTGCCCAAAAAATTTGTCCTTTCATTTCTCTTAATCCTTTTCTTACACTAACTTTGACTAAATCTGCAAGTCCACAAGACAATTGTCTTCCCTTTCTACCCTTTCCACGTTTTATTGAAACAATCTTTACTTTCTTTGCTCCGCTATTGTCTGCTGCATTAAGTATGCTTCCAATATTCAAACCATGTGTTATTCTTGCGTTGACTGCTTTCATTTTGTATTTTTATTTTGTATTTTTTCTAATAGTACGAAATGTATAATTTTACTCATTCTTCTTGTTTCTCCAACTTTGACTAAATCACCTACTTTAATTTGATCGTTCATACATTCAGGTAGATAAGCATGAATTCTTGTTTTTAATTTGGAAAATCTTTCGTATTTTTCATTTCTGACAACTCTTTCAAAATCAATAACTATTCTTTTTGCAAAGACCTTACTTACTTTTCCAGTGAAATATTTTCCTCGAACACTGATGCTTCCATGAATTGGGCATTTCCCATCATTACAATCTTTTGTTTCGTTTTTTATTTCTTTTGTGTTTTGTTTTTTCATTTTTAATCTCCTTCAATATTTTCCAGATTAAATCCGTTTTTTACAAGGACTTCTTTTGCTTTTTTTAAATGATCTCCTTGTAATTCGATTATGTTATTTTTTACTGTTCCACCGCAAGCAAGTTCTTCCTTGAGTTTTTTTGCGATGTCTTTATTGTTATCTGTTATCCCTGAAATGACTGTCACGATTTTTCCGAATTTTCTTTTTATCCGATCTATTCTGACTTTTTGGCTATTTTTTGAAAGTTCGTTGCATATACATGCATCAATCGGTAGACCACATTTTGGGCATATATTCATGGTTATTTACTTTTGTTTGTGTTTTTAATATTTATTTGTGTTTTCATTCGTGCAATTGTTTTCTTTATTTCTTTTACTCTTTTTGTTCCTGTTGCACTTTGTGTTGCTTTTTGTGAGTTTGTTTTAAGTATTTCTAATCTTAAATCTTTTATCTTACTTTCTAATTCTTTTGAATTCAGATTTTTTATTTCTTTTTTTCTAATTATTGCCATTTTGCTTTTTTCTTAGATTTATTTTTCTTTTCTTTATCTTCTGATTCTATTTCTTCACTTAATTTTTTTAATTGAATATCAATCAAATCTTTATTAATCTCTATTCTGTCTGGGATTTTAGTTCCTTTCGGAATAACAGTGACTTTGATTCCAACTGCCCCAGGTTTTGTAAAAGCAACTGCCTTACCTTCATCACAAATCGATCGAGAATCTCCAGTTTTTATCAAAAACCCAAACCCAAATCTCCAAGATTTTGCCCTTTCACTAGGCAATCTCCCACCCATCTTTATTTCTGCTCCAAGTGCACCGCTCTTTGATAATCTTTCTAATTCCCTGTAAGCAACAATTTTAAAACCCATTGGACCGAATCTTTCTAAAGACATCGCAATAGAATCCGCAATATATTGTGCATTAAATTCTGGATTTTTTATTTCCGAAATTTCTATTTGTGGATTTTCAAATTTGAATATTTTATTTAAATCTTTTGAAAGTTCTTGAATAACTTCTCCGTTTCTGCCAATAACCATTCCCGGATGCGCTGTCATTAAAATAATTTTTTCTCCAATTGGGGTTCTCTCTATTTTTAAATCAGTTATCCTTCCCTTTCCTAATTTATTCATTATATACTCTTTTAATTGAAATTCTTGTTTTTTCACATTGATAAATTCTTTTTTAATCATTTTATTTTTTCTCCAATAATTTTCTTTTCTTTCATTTGTTTGGCTTCAAGATAAACATGACATCTTTTGAATTTTTTTCTCCCATAAGCCATTCTTGTGCCCCTAAATTGACTTGGAGCTTTATTTGCCATAGCTATGTTTATAATAAGTTCTTTTTCATTTAATCCAAGGTTTGATGCATTTGCAATTAAACTTTTAAGTAATTTTATGAATATTCCTGAGGCCTTAACAGGGTATCTACCTGCAACCTGTCCTTTTGGCATATTGTGTTTATGTGGGACTTCAGCATGCATAGGTACCGCTTTTTTCTTTTCTTGAACCAATTTTAATTTTTCAATCATTTTTTCTGGGTTTTTATTTTTAATAAATTTACAAATAGCAATAGCATATTTTTTAGAGACGTTTATTTGGGGCGCGTTCACCTTTGCGATTTTCTCTGTTTTATTTATTTTTTCTTTTACCATTTTATTTATTTTTATTTAACCGATAGGAATGCAGAACCCCTTGTAGCTCCGATACCTGGTGCCCCGTGTTGGACTCTTGATCTTGTTTGTGTAAATTCTCCAAGTCTATGCCCGATCATTTCTTCAGTGACAATAATTTGGGTAAATTCTTTTCCATTATGAATGCTAATTGTCAACCCAACTAGTTTTGGAACGATGATTATATCTCTGTTGTGTGTTCTGATATTTTTTTCCTTGTCTGATTTTTTATTACATCTTTTTAAGAATTTTTCAATAAGGGTTCCACTTCTAAGTATTGTTCTTCTTTCTCTTGATGGAAGTAAATTAGCAAACTCAGATAAACTTAATTGCTTAAGTTCTTCTAATTTTTTTCCTTGATATGTAAATTCTTTTCCTACTACCATTTTAACCTCTACCTGTTCTCCTTGGTCTTAATAAACCAACCTTTGCTCCTGGTGGGACATTTCTCTTTGGAATCTTTGATTTAATTCTTTTACCTCTTCCAGATCCGAACGGATGATCGACAGCATTAAATTTGACTGCACTTGTTCTTGGGTAAACCTTTCCACCTCTTGCATTTTTGATATGAACCATTTTTCCCGCTTTTAATATTGGTTTTTCTTTTCTTCCACCAGCCGCAATAATACCCACGGTTGCCCGGATATTTCCTGGGAAAATTTTTTCTTTTTTTGAAGGCATTTCAACATAAATTTTATTTTCTTCTTTTTTTACTATTCTTGCACATATTCCACCTGTTCTTACAAATTTTCCATTACTTCCTTGAAAGCTTTCAATATTACATATTAATGTCCCTATGGGCATTTGTGCTAATGGGAGGATATTTCCTGTTTTAATTTGAGCATTTTTTCCGACTTCTATATTTTGTCCAACACATAATCCGTTTGTAGCAACATTATAAAAGATTCCTTTTTCTGTCTTTACTTTTGCAATAGGGCAAGAGTAACATGCAACGTTCATTAAATCCTTAACAAGGCCTTGACCTTCAAAGTCTATTTGAGGATATTTAATAGTATATCTAAATGCCTTCTTATTAGTTCTATATCTTGGACCTCCACGGCCCCTTGCTTGTTGAATAATTGTTTTTCCCATTTTATTTTTACATTATTCCCAATTTTGCTGCAATGTCAGATGCCTTAAATTCTTTTTTTAATTTAACTACAGCAACCTTTTGGTTATTTTTTATTTGAGTATTTACCTTCTCTACTTTGACGTTAAATTGTTCTTCAATTTCTTTTTTGATATCTGCTTTTTTAATTTTTTTCTCTACAACAAAGTATATTTTATTTTCTAATTCAATTTCCCTAATTGCTTTTTCAGTTGTTATTGGTTTTATTAATATCATTTTATTTTCTATTTGCTAGTTCTTGAATTGCTTTTTCAGTATATATTGCAATTCTTCCAGGTTTTCCACCTGTTGCAAGATTTAAAACGCTTAGTTGTTGAGTATTTGAAATATCCACTCCGGTGTTTTTTAATCTTAGAGCCTGTTTCATTTCATCTTTTGAAACAATAAGTAAAATTTTCTTAGATACCTTATATTTTCTATTTCTTAATTTTCCCTTGCCGGCTCTAACTTTTCTTGTTGAAAGTTCACTAAAATTTAATAAGGTTTTTAAAATATTTTCGAATTCTTTTGGTTTTTTTGATAAAATTTCAGAAACAAAAATTATTGGTAAATTTTCTAATTTTAAGGAGTATTTTTCTAAAAGAACTTTTGGTGAAGCAGTGGAGGCAATTGCAGAGTTCAATGCAATTCTTTGTTCTTTTTTATTGATAATTCCTTTGTTTTTTGTTGGTTTTGGTGGATGTGCTTGTCTACCTTTTCTTACTCCCGGAATAAATGCAGCAATCCAACTGAACCTATCCCCTCGTCTTCCTAAAGATTTTCTAGGAACCCTAGAGATACCATATCCATAAAGTGTTTTCCATTTATGTCTGGTGTGTCTTTGTTTACTACTTGCAGAAATATCTTTACCTGCCAAGATATAGGAGCCATATGCTTGGTAATCTTTTATAGTATTGAATACTTTCAAAATAATATCTTCTCTTAATGGTGTTTCAAATATTGCTGGAAGTTCCATCTCTTTCATTTTTTTCCCATCAACACCCAAAATTTGTCCTTTCATTTTTGTTTTTTTATTTCATCAATTTAATTATTTCGTATGTTTCTTTTTGTCGTCTTTTTCTCTCTCTTACTGGTGCAGACAAAACTAATTGCCTTTTTGGGGTCCCTTGTATAGATCCCTTTATAACTAAAAATGATCCGTCAATTTTTCCATAATTTTCTATAGCAAATGGAATTTTTTCCTTGCTCAAAATATCTATGATTTTATTATTATACTTATTTCTTGTAAAGAAACCAAGTTGACCCATTTGCGCAACCCTAAATGAAACCCTACAAGGAGTCCATGATCCAAGATTTCCAGGACGTCTTTGACCTTTTTCAGCCTTATGAGATCTTAATCCAATACCAAATCTTTTTACAGGACCTTGAGTTCCAAGACCTCTTGTTAATGCTTTGATATCTATTAATTGATTTTTTGTAAATACAGTATCAATACTAAATTCTTTATCTAAATTATTTTTTACAAAATCTAATTTATCCTTCAGTGTTCCACCAATACCCATTTCAAGTAAATCTGGACTTTTTTTAAGATTAATTTTTTTAGTTAAAGTATAAACAAGAACACGAATATTATCAAATTCATTAGATCTTTTTTCAGCTTCTTCCAAGGACAATGTTTGTTTTTTTGGTAATTTTATTTTTCTTTTTAAATCCTTGTCCAAATTTTTATTTAAAAATTCAAAAGCAACACTATTATTTTTATAAAATCTAACAGAACAGATTTTTATTGTTGGACATTCAATAATTGTTACTGGGATGATAATTTGCTTTCCTTTTGTTAAGGAGTCATTTGTAGAATCTTTTGCTAGAACTCTTGCCATTCCGGCCTTATATGCAATAAATCCTAGAAGACCTTTTTGTTTTGAAACTTTTTCAATATAATCCCAATTTGCGCTTGGCAGTATCTTTGCTGCCCTTTTCCTGGGCCAGTAAGCTAAACTCCCCGAACGGGGCATATGTAATTTTGGCATATTCTAATTTCTTATTTTTCGGATATTTATCTCTATGTCTGATTTTCATTCTACCCTCATAAAACCCGTAAACTAAATATTCATCAAAATCTAGCTTTATAAAGATTATGTTTTCGATTAAGCCACAAAATTTTTCTCTTTAATTGTTTCTTTTTCGTCCACATTAGTTTTCCTAAAAATAACCCCTTTTCTTTGGGTTAGTTCCCTTATCTTAGAAGAATCCTTTTCACCTTTAGGAAGAATAAGATCTTTAATTAAAAATTCATGACTTATTTCAGCTTTTTTAAATTCATCTAAATTTATATCAAAAAGAATATTTTTTACAAGATTTTTATCTGTTGTATTTAACTTACAAAAATCTGGATTTGGTCTTGCATCCCCTTTGGTACTAGGTTTAGCAGATTTAGGGGCTTTTGGTTTTATTTTTAATTCGGTACCATCTATTTTAAAGGAAAGAGCCATAAACGCAAAAGGAAATTTATTCAATAAATCTAAAATTTCTTTTCCAGTCATTTCATTATCTAGGACATATTGTTTTACACCCATAAATTGTTTTTTATCCTTAAAATTTAATTTTCCCGTTAGATCAAAGGTTGTAATTACCCCGCCAGTAATTTTTGTTTTATTAGTTCCGAGTTTTTCTGCAACCATCCGTACAAGGTCATTAGCATATTCATAACTTGTAGCAATTTTGTAATTTCCCTTAGAATTTGAAGCCTTAACTATTGCTTTATTTTTAAAACTACCTTTACTAAATTTTTGAAATTGTAAATGAACCAAATTGTCTACTTTATCTTCGAATATTTTTTTTATGAACATTTTTTATTGCTTCTTATTTTATTATTTAATTTCAGCTCTTTAAATATTTTTAAATGGGCCCAACAGGGATCGAACCTGTGACCTTCTCCACGTCAAGGAGACGTCTTAACCACTGGACCATGGGCCCGTATTCTCTGCAAATACTAAAACTTTAAAAAGGTTTCTTAATTTTTTATATAATGGAAAATGAGAGCAAAAAATCTTCTGAAAAAGACGATAAAACAGATTTTGAAGAAAACTTAAAAAATATTCCAGAAGAAGTAAAACAAGAGATTGGCAAGGTTCAAGATCTTCTTGGAAAACTTAAAACAAGCCTTCTAAAAAAATATCCTTATATTCAAGCAATAGGTATTGTTCCACCGGTTGCTTCTGAATTAATTGAAGAAGAAGAGGAAATACAAAAAGAAAAAGATGAAAAAATAGTTCACACATTAATTTTAATACCTGATGAAAAATCAAAAGAAATTCAAAAAATAACTTCAGAAGCTATAGCCTTTATAAAAGATTCAAAACCAAAAATTTGGATTCATACAAAAACAGTTTCAGATTTATGGGAGGTTGCATTCGACGGAAAATACCAATTAATGGAAGCATTATCTATGTCATTCCCATTATATGATAAAGGTATTCTCGGAGGAATACGTGCAGCAAGCATCCATAAAATGCTTACGTTAAAAAAATTTGAAAGATATGTGGTCAGTTATGTTGTCGCAGGTTCTTTTGTTAGGGGAACAACAGTAAAGACTTCAGATATAGATATTGCAATCATCATAGATGATACAGATGTTAAAAGAATGTCTAGATATGAATTAAAAGAAAAATTAAGAGCAATAGCTTACACATATGCCTTAGAAGCAAGTGAAAAAGCCGGCGTAAAGAATAAACTTTCTCCTCAAGTTTATATCCTCACAGAATTTTGGGAAGCTGTTAAGGATGCACATCCAGTAATCTTTACATTTATTAGAGACGGTGTTCCATTATACGATCGAGGAGCATTCATGCCGTGGAAATTATTACTTAGAATGGGCAAGATTAAACCAAGTCCAGAGGCAATAGAGATGTTTATGAGTTTAGGAGAAAAGGTTGCAGATAATGTAAAAAGAAAACTCAATGAAATTTTAATTGACGATATTTATTGGGGTGTTATTACACCAAGTCAGGCTGTTTTAATGCTCTATGGTTTGGCTCCACCAACACCAAGAGAAACATATGCTTTAATGAAAGAAATATTTGTTAAAAAGGAAAAACTTTTGGAGCTAAAATATGTAGCTACTCTTGAAAAAATTGTAGAAATTTATAAAAAATATGAACATGAAAAAATGAAAGCAATTTCTGGAAAAGAAATAGATGAGCTTTTAGCAGAATGTTCTGAATATATAAAAAGATTAAAACAATTAATGGAACAGATCGAAAAGAGAACAACAGAGAATGAAATTATTCAACATCATAAAAATAGTTTCGATCTTTTGAAAATTATATTTGGAGCACATTCTGAACAACAATTAATAGGTAAATTAGATAAAGAATTGGTAGCAAAAGGCAAGATCCCAAGGAGAAATTTAATAACCATTATGAAAATTTCAGAATATAATAAGAAAATAAAGACAAAAAAATTCACAAAACAAGAAACTGGCGATTTAAGAAAAGAGGTTCATGATTTAATGTCTTCATTATTAGAATATTCTCAAAGAAAAGAAATGGCAGAGATTTCCAAGAAAAAAGTAGATGTGACCTACGGAGATAAGAAAGGAGAATTCTTTATTTTCAAGGAATTGGTGTTTTTTGTTCCAGATTTCACATCCGAAAAGATTAAAAAGATACATTCTGATGGAAAAGTAGAAGAAGTAGAGAGAGAAGAGATTAAAGAATATCTTTCAAACCACAATTCCGAGAAGAAAATTAACACAAAATGGATCAACATTTTGAAAAAAGTCATAGGGGAATTTGAAATTAATCTTTAAATAAATTAAATAATTTGAAAAAATTTTAAAAATAAAAACATGAAAGCCACAGTATCGTCATTCCGAAGAGGAAAACAAACACAAAGACCAAGACACTTTATCTTAGAAGTTACCGGAATTACAGAAAAAGATAAGGCTGTGAAATTAATTGGAAAAGAAGTTTCATGGAAAAGTCCAGCAGGAAAAGAATTAAAGGGAAAAATTACCTCTACGCACGGAAATAAAGGCCAAGTAAGGGCCGTTTTTGAAATAGGGCTTCCAGGTCAGGCAATAAATGATGAAGTAGATATAAATTAAGGAGATAAAATGCAAATAAAATTATTGGTCGAGGGTGGAGAAATGAAACCAGGTCCAACACTTAGTCAGAAAATTGGCCCATTGGGTTTGAATTTAGGAAAATTAATTGCAGATGTAAATAAAGCAACAGCAGAATTTAAGGGAATGAAGGTTCCAATTATATTAGATATTGATACAAAAACAAAAAATATTAAGGTTGAAACATTGACACCACCGACTTCTGAATTGATTAAAAAAGAAATGAATACAAGTTTAGGATCCGGTCGTCCAAATAAATTGAAAATAGGAAATTCTCCAATAGAAACAATAATTAAAGTAGCAAAAATAAAACAAAAAGACATGTTAGTTAATGATCTTAAGGCAGCTACAATATCTACATTAGGAACATGCCATAGTTTGGGATTAATGGTTGAAGGAAAAGAACCAAAAGAATTAATCCAAGATATTAAAGATGGAAAATATGATAATGAAATTACTTCTGAAAATGAAATACCTTCTCAAGAAAAATTAGAAAAATTAGCAAAAGAATTCGATAAGGTAAAGAAAGTACAAGATGCATTCGTAAAGGAAATGGAAAAAGTTGCAGAAGAAAAAGCAGCTGCAAAAGCAGCGGCGCCTGCGGCAACAGCAGCACCTGCAGCAGGAACAACACCAGCAAAAGCAGAAGTCAAAAAGAAATAATTAAATTCCTAATATTTATAAGTCATCAGGGCCCTATATTCCTAAAGGGGCTGTGGGGTAACCTGGTTAGCCTTCGAGGTTTGGGACCTTGCGATCCCGGTTCAAATCCGGGCAGCCCCATTTAATAATAAGTAAAAAATCATAATTTAAAATGGCAAGAACAAAAAAAGTAAAAGCAATGGGCAGATATGGACCAAGATATGGTTCTAGAGTTAAGTTAAAAGGACTTAAAATTGAATTAAAACAAAGAAAAAAACAAAAATGTCCGCATTGTAAAAAAATGTCTGCAAAAAGACTTTCAAAAGGAATTTGGACATGCTCAAAATGTAATAAGACTTTTGCATTAGGGGCATATCACTTAGCTAATTAAATAAAAATATTTAAAAAGATTCAGCAAAAATATAATAAAATGGTAACATACAAATGTTTTTTTTGTGGCAAACAAATTTCAGCAAAAACAACTAAGGGAAAATTAGTTTGTCAGTATTGTGGTTCAAGGGTATTTTTTAAACCGAGGACTACAATAAAAAAAGTAAAAGCAATTTAGATAAATCAAATTTACTCTCTTTAAAAAAATGGAAAAGGAAAGAAAAAAATCACAAAATGAGGCAAATTCTCGAGTAAATATAGAAGAATTACAATTAATTGAACAGAGTCTTCAAAATTTATTGATGCAAAAACAAATGTTTCAAATGGAATTAGTTGAAACAACAAACGCTTTAGAAGAATTAAAAAAACTGAAAACAAAAGAAGAAGTTTTTAAAATAGTTGGTACAATTATGATTAAATCAGAAAAAGAAGATCTTGAAAAAGAATTATCCAGAAAAAAAGATCTTATAAATATGAGAATTAATGCGATAGAAAAGCAAGAAGATGGTCTTAAGAACAAATTAATCGAGAAGAGAGAAGAGATTTTAAAAACATTTAAAAACCATTAAAATTTCCTCTAATCACGAGAAAATTTATAAACCAATAAAGAGATATTTGTCTATAAATAATCATAAATCATACTAAATAAAAAAGGGATTAAAAATGTCATTTATAAAGAAACTATTCGGCAGCGAAGAAACTTCAACGCAAAGCCCAGACTACATCGAAGTTGACGTAGGCAGAGAAACGCCTAGAAAAAGCAAAGTTGTTCTTAGACCTTTTGTATTAAAATCTTTTGACGATATCAATGGAGTCTTAGAGATTTTAAGAGAAGGGTACACAATTGCTGTTATCGACATCAAACCTTTGAAAACAAAGGACATTGTTGAATTAAAAAGAGCAATTGCAAAATTAAAGAAAACAGTAGATGCATTAGAGGGGACAGTTGCAGGATTTGGTGAGAACATAATTGTAGCTTCACCATCTTTTGTAGAAGTATTCAGGGGCGGCGCATCTGCAATTAAACCAGCAGATATGTCTGCATAAATACGCAAGCGATGAAAACAATATTTGTTTCGTCTAAATGCAAGTTTCCTATTTTTTTAAATTCTATAGATTTTCTTTCCCTTCCTTCTAAAATTGGTTTAATCTCGACGGTACAGTTTTCACATCTTTTACCAAATTTAAAGAAAGAACTCGAAAAGAAAGGCAAAAAAGTAGTTATTTATAATAACCCCAATATTCTTGGATGTAATGCCCTAGCAGCAGAAAAAATTCAAGAAAAAGTAGATGCTTTCCTTTTTCTTAGTTCAGGAGAATTTCATGTTTTACATACAGCAACTAAGATAAACAAACCCATATTTCAATTTAACCCAATAACAAGAGAATTTTCTAAATTTGATATGTCAAAAACAAAAGCAATAAAAGAGAGACAAGAACAATTAAAAAAGAAATTCGTTTTAGCGAAAAACATTGGCATTCTTATAACAACAAAGCCAGGTCAACAAAAAATCAAAGAAGCAATAAAATTAAAAGAAATCTTAGAAAAGAAACGAGAAAAAAATGTTTTTATGTTCATTGCAAATAATTTAGATTTAAATCAATTTGAAAATTTCCCAGAAATTTCAATATATATTAATACTGCTTGTCCAGGATTAATGCTCGATTCTGACAAGATAATTAATTTAGAACAAGTTGAAGAAATTTTGAATCAGAAAAAATAAATTTCTAATCTTTTTTAGTATTGGTTCTTTGTTTAAATTCTTTTTTTATTATCCACGTTTCAACAAAGATTATTATAATTGCAATAATTGCTAAAATTCCCCTTATCGCATGAAATGTTGGATTTATAATATTAAATAATGGAGAACCAAGGATACCAGTAATAATTGCAACAATCCCAATAAATGCATTTGTAAGGTGTGGAAAATTATATGTGCTTAATCCCTTTTTTATAGATTTTATTTTTCTAAAACTCGTTTTAATAAGCAAACCAAAACCAAGGATAATTATCCAAAGTGCTTCAATATACCCACTAATCTCTATATTAAATAGCGCAGAACTAACAATTCCAATAAACCCTAAAATACTGATGGTTGAAAGAATAATTACAAAGCCATCTGAAGAAATTTTTTTATCCCAATTTGCTCTAATTTTTTTCTCTGTCATCTTTTATAATAATATTTAGAAATTCATATTTTTAAATTTAATGTAAAAATAAAAACGCCCAGACCAAGCGACTCAGAAATTTTGAAATTTCTGGCGCGCCAAAAACAGATATTTTTGAGCGAATCGAAGATTCTTGGTCTAACTATTTCCCAATAAAAAGTTAACGCCCAGACCAAGAATCGAACTTGGAAATCCTTGCGGAAACACGCTTTCCAGGCGTGCGGAGTACCATTGTCCCATCTGGGCAAAGTGGCCGCACCGAGAGTTGAACTCGGGGCTTCGAGCTTATGAGACTCGCACTCTACCGCTGAGTTATGCGGCCAATTTTAAGAAAATTCTATGATTTAAAAGATTATGGTTTTACAAAAATAATACGCCCCTTCGGGGATTTGAACCCCGGTCAAACGGACCGCAACCGCTCATTCTATCCGGGCTGAACTAAAGGGGCAATAAGAATAATTTGTTGATATTTATAATCTTAATGCAATTTTTACGCCGAAAACTTTTCAAGTTTGTTCCAACTAATAATTTTTTAGAATAATTTTCCTTGTTTTTCTTGTTCGAAGATTGGAATACCGTATTCTCCGTCGTATCCAGGTTTAACTTGAATTTTACCTTCTCTGTTTCTTAAAATATAATTTGCAATCCTTTCATCAGTTAATTTTGCAATTTCTTTTATATCTGAATTAAGGAGAATTTCATATTCATTTTTGAATTTTGAAATCAGGTTGTTATAAATTTCCCAAACCTTCTTAGTATTCATAGAGACTCCAAGAGAACTTGCAAGAATTTCATGTAGGGGCAATATTGTTTTAAATGATCTAGAATCTTTTCTTTTATATCCCTCTGGTCGATCTTTATCCGCAAGCTCCTCTACACGAGTCATAACGCCAATCACAAGGGGTTTCTTGCATACGGGACAGATTCCCTTGTATTTCTTCTTTGTCTCTTCTGGTGAGCATGAAAAGTTGCATGCACTGTGTCCATCAAAATGATATTTTCCATAGTTTGGAGATGTTTCAATAGTAAATGAAATTTTATTATTCCTTATTGCATCAAGGACATTTTTATAATTAACATCTTTTAAATCAAATATAGTTGCTTCTCTTCCAATTCTCCAAGGCCAAAAACTATGACAATCCGAAAAAGAGACAATAGAGTATTTATCTAGTTTTGAGAGTCTCCAATTCATTGAAGGATCACTAGACATTCCCGTTTCAAAGGCATGAATGTTTTTTGCTTGATCTTTAAAAGCTTCTTCAATAGAGTTAAATCCCGTAGCACTCCCAAAAACACCAAACCAAGGAGTCCAGGCATGTGCTGGAATAATTTCGATATCTTTTGAAATCTTCATCATATCTTCTGCAAATTCTGGACAAGGAATTTTAAATATTGGCCTTCCATCATAGTCCAATCTTCCCCTTTTCCCAAGATAATCTGTAATTTGTTGAACAACTTCCAAATTTGGAGCGAGAACAACTAAATGAACCCGTCTTCCCTTACCATCAGTATACATTAAAGAGATTTCTGTTTGTGGAATGAAATTAAAACCTGTTTTAGTTTTTAGAATTCCATCTTTTTCAATTAAAGAATCTTTTAATTCCTTGAACCATTTTGGATGGGTAAAATCTCCAGTCCCCAGTAAATTTACACCCTTTATTCTGGCCCATTTTTCTAGATTTTCTATATTAAGATCTTTGCTTGTAGCCCTACTATATTTTGAATGGATATGTAAATCGGATATAATTTGCATATTAAAAAATAAAGAAATTAGTTTTTATAGTTTGTTGAATTAAATGTTCAAGGAGCCTAAATTTTATAGAATTGATCTTATTTGTTTTTCTTGGCTTCTTTTTTGACAATTCTTGAAATATATCCTGCAATTTTATTGATACTCTTTTTTTCAGTGTCTATCATCTTTGATAATAGTTCTTGATTATGGTCGAAATCATCTGTAAATTTGTCTGGATATAACTCTACAAGTTTTCTAGTGCTTCTCTTTATTGCTAGTGATTTTACTCTTCCCATGTTATTCTTTTATCCTCTAATTTACTTGAGAAATGATCATTTTTAAAGTTTATTGTTTGGTTTTTTAACCCTTAATTGCTTTTGTTTGTATCTTCCACGATTTTCAACTTTTTGTAATTGAAGAAGAACTTTTGCATAATTTTTATTTGATTGATATCCTGATAGAACTGCATTAAAGAATTCTTTAGAATTTTTAAAATGCCTAGAATCAAGGGCTTGTTTAAGGAGCCTTAAATCGACAGCTTGATCTTCAATTCTTTGTGATTCAACGCTCAATCCGAAATCAATAAAATAAACCTTATTTTCTTTTTCAACAAAAATCATATTACTCGTTGTTAAATCTCCATGGATAATATTTAGACTATGTAATTTAGCTATATTTTGCCCAATAATTTCACAAATTTTCAAAGATTTTTCCTTAGAGAAAGTATCCAGATAATCACTTAATTTTTTCCCGTCGATAAAATCCATTTCTATGGTTTTTTCATTTTCATTCATTTTCAAAATTTTTGGACACATCCCCAATTTTGAAACTTTTTCAAGAATTTTTGCTTCCTTTCTTGTCCTTAATTTCCTTAACATTAAATCAAGGGTTTCATTCCTGTACCCTTTTTTTATTCTTTTTTTAATTAGATAATTTTTTTCTTTTATTAGAATGGCTTCAGCCCCTATACCAATAATTATTTCTTTTTCTTGCATTTTAGTTCTCTTAAATTTTAATAGCTTTTACCAAAATAGAATCTTTTTTTTGCAGGTTTTCCACAAAGAGCACATTTTTTCCCAGAAATTTCGTTTTCTTTTTGATTTAACGGAGAATTCAATGGTTTTACTCCTTCAATTTTTTCTTTTATTCCTTTAGCACATTTTTCTTCTTCACACCAAGGGATATAAACAAGTTTTTTATTCTCTAATGCTTTTTTGACTTCATTAAAATTGGAGGCTTCTTCAATATTTCCCTTTAATAATTTTTCTGCTTTTTTATACAAGTTTTTTTGAATATCTTCAAGCATAATTTCAATTTCTTTTGAAATATCTTTAATTTTAATTTTTTTCTTTTCTAAAGTATCTCTTCTTACAAGGATAACTTGGTCGATTTCAATATCTTTTGGACCTATTTCCAATCTAATTGGAATTCCTTTTAACTCCCATTCATTATATTTCCACCCAGCAGAATAATCTTCTCTATCGTCGATGATTGGAGAAAATTTTTCTATTTTTGAATAAATTTCTCTTGCTTTTTTTAAAACCTTTTGTTTAGAATCATCAAATAAAATTGGAATTACAACAACCTTATTTGGTGCTAATTTTGGAGGAATAACCACACCACGATTATCACTATGCATTGCCAACATTATCCCTAAATTTCTAGTAGATATTGCAAAAGTATTTTGATAAGCATATTCTTCTTTTCCTTCCTTGTTTAAGAATTTAATATCATATGCTTTTGCAAAGATTTGTCCATCATGATGGAAATCCGGTCCTTGAATTGCTTTTCCATTTGGAAGATAATGTTCGCAACTAAGGGTATATTCTGCTCCTGCAAACGTCTCTCCAGTAGATTTTTTTCCAATCAAACTTGGAAGAGCTAAATAATTTCTTAAAACATCATCATAAATCCCCATAATTTCTTTTCCTTCAGCTTCTGCTTCTGTTTTTGTTGCAAAAACAGTATGCCCCTCATTCCATAAAAATTCCCTAGTTCTAAGGAAAGGGACTGGGTTGTTGAATTCCCACCGTACAACATTATTCCATTGATTATATCTTAAGGGAAGATCTTTCCAAGAACGAATCCACTTAGAGTAAGAATTATACATAATTGTTTCAGAGGTTGGTCTTATTGCTAATCTTTCAGATAATTTAGTATTCCCTGCTTCAGTTACCCATGCAACTTCTGGTGAAAATCCCTTAAGGTGGGTTGATTCTTTTTTTAACAAAGATTCTGGAATGAGTAAGGGGAAATACACATTTTTTATCCCAATTTTTTTAAATCTTTCATCACAAGAATTTTTGATATTTTCCCAAAGGGCATATGCTGTAGGTTTAAAGATAATGCATCCAGATACGAGACTATAGTCTGCTAAATCTCCTTTTTGAATTATTTGGGTATACCATTCAGAGAAATCATCTTCTTTTTTTACATTTATACCAAGATCTTCTTTCTTAATTTGTTCCATGTTTCCTTTCTTTTTTATATCCATACAACCATTAAAAAAGACGATTTTAAATACTTTTTTAAAGAGGTGGGAAAATTTAAATAAACCATTTAATAAGATAATTTATGGTGATATTAGATAATGGGGTCGAATTAAAAAATTTTTTAGACATTATATACCAGACTTTGAAAGCAATAAAATCAAAAGATTTGGCATTATTAAGAGAGCTATCTAATAGAACAATACATGGTGCATCGATTTCCAAAGATACTGATTCTGTTTCTATTGCAGTAATTGTTTATTCCCTAAGCAAGATTATTGGAAGGTTAGATTATTATGAAGAAAAACAATTTATTACATTTATGTCGGGTGTTACAAAAAATCTTGAATCAGGAGCAATTTTTTTAAAACAGAAAAACTTTAGCAAATTTAGAAGTTCAATTAAAAATATTACATCTTCAATAGATAATCTAAGTGGAAAATTAAAATTATACATTCAAGATATATTTAGGGAAGCTAAGATAAATAAAGCGTCCAGATTATATGAACACGGAATTTCTAGAGAGGAAACGGCCAATCTTTTAGGTATAAGTCTTTGGGAATTATCTGAGTATGTTGGAAAAACAGGAATTTCCGATGTGGATTTAAGTATAACAAAACCAATAAAAGAAAGAATAAATAATACAAGGGAATTGTTCGAATAAAATGGAAGAAAAAATGCCAGAAAATAAATATCTTATATTTGACTCAAGTTCAATAATTACTTTTGCAATGAATGATTTAACCTATTCATTGAAGGAATTGCATGAAAAATTTAATGGAGATTTTATTTTCAGTAAAGATGTAGAAAAAGAAACAATAACTCGTTCATTAGATATACCGAGATTTATGCTAGAGGCATTACAAATAAAGGGATTGGTAAATGATACAGTATTTACAAGATTTGAAAAAAATTTAAAAAAGGAAACTGAAAGGGTTTTGGATATTGCAAACCATACTTTTAAGGCAAAAGGAGAATGGATAAGTATAATCCATGGGGGAGAGGCTAGCTGTTTGGCAATTTATAAAATGCTTACATCAAATAAAAAAGCAATTGTTATAGATGAAAGAACAACAAGGATGCTTTGTGAATCCCCAGAAAATTTAAGAAAATTATTGGGATTAAAACTTCATACAAAAGTTGAAGCAGTAAAAGAAAATTATGATTTCTTTAAGGATATAAAGATAATAAGGTCTTGCGAATTAATGTTTTTTGCTTATTCTAAAGGCCTCATTCCATTGCCAGCAAATAAAAGAGATTCAATAAAAGCATTATTGTATGCGGCAAAATATAAGGGTTGTTCTGTTTCAAATCAAGAGATAAAAGAAGCAATAAATTATATTTAGTATATCTCTCAAAACAAATAATTAATGATCAAAATGGATAATTTACCGACGATAAAATTACATGAAGCACTTTTTTATAAAAAATTAAAAAATAATTTTGTTAATTGTAATCTCTGTCCAAGAAATTGTACAATAAAAGAAAATGCAAGAGGAGATT
>Ga0208375_1001031_pt1 | contig 34067 bp, 38 predicted proteins | sample RifOxyD1_FD_184038 | JGI IMG/M metagenome (GOLD analysis project Ga0208375, IMG submission 184038) | Soil microbial communities from Rifle, Colorado - Rifle Oxygen_injection D1 (SPAdes) | ecosystem: Environmental > Terrestrial > Deep subsurface > Rock core/Sediment | place: Rifle, Colorado... | reverse complement strand
GAAAAACAGCTTCTCAAAGAGAAATTATCGGCTTTTGAGCAAAAAGCGAATAATCGGTTCGAACTTACCGAAAAGTTTTTGAAATACAATATAGAATTGGCAAACGAGGGAATAAATGAAGAGAAACTTCATTTATTCAAAAAAGTCGGTTCGAACTTTATTATTGAAGCTCGAACCGTACTTTTTGAGCCACGCGGAGCGTGGCGAATCATTTCAGAATCAGAATTTTTTGGGGGGAATTCAGAACAGACGGCACTTCGTGCCGACCCCATTTCGGCTTCCGATTCCGATTTTCAATTTTGGCGGAGGCGGTGAGATTTGAACTCACGATACCTTGCGGTATGCCGTCTTTCCAAGGCGGTGGAATAAACCACTATCCGACGCCTCCGTTCTTCTTATATTGCGCTATTATGCGCTTTTTCTCAAGGTTTTACCGAAGTCAGACTTTTGTAGATATAAGTGCTTTGACACGGTCTTGGATTGGAGGATGGGTGGAGAACATTCGTTCGATCCATCCGCCTGCACCGCCCGACTTCCCTCCTGCTTGCGCCGGCAGACCATATGGGTCACTAATAAAGAGATGCGCGGTCGCGAGGTTCGCACCCTTCATTGGTGCGGTATAACTGCCGAGTTTCTGGAGTGCAGAAGCGAGGCCTTCGGGATAGCGTGTGAGAAGTGCGCTCGATGCATCCGCGAGATACTCGCGCCGACGCGAGACGGCGAGCTGAATAAGTTTCGCAGCGACGGGCGCAAGCACGATGCCGACAACAGCGAGAATCATAAAAAGAGCATTGCTGTTGCTATTATCGTCGCGTCGTCCGCCGCCGAAGAGAGACACGCGGAAGAAGATGTCTGCGACAATAGCGACGAAACCCGCGAGTACGACTGCAATGGTCATCAGGAGCATATCGCGGCTCTTAATATGCGAAAGTTCATGACCGATAACGCCTTCTGTCTCAACGCGGTTCATCATCTGCAAGAGACCCGTTGTTGCGACTACAACGGCATGCTTCTCGTCGCGACCAGTCGCAAATGCATTTGGCGCCGGATCGTCGATGATATAGAGTTTCGGCATCGGTAGTCCTGCAGCGATAGAGAGATTCTCGGTCACGGTATAGAAGTCAAAAAACTCTGCTCGCGAGGCCGGTCGCGCATGACTCATCGAGAGTACGAGTTTGTCTGATGCCCAGTAGGCATAGAAGTTTGTTCCGACAGCTAGAATGATCGCAAAAATAAGAATCGCCGGATTGCCGTAATACCAGGAGATGGCATACCCGATCGCAATAACCATAATTAAAAACCCGAAGACGAGCATCCATGTCTTGCGAATATTGCTTGAGCGCTCAGCGTAGAAGTTCATAGCGTTGTTATAAATGCGCGAATGGCTTCTAGATAGAGCGTCCGCTCGACCTCTTTAATGCGTTCGTGAAGCGATTCTTCGGTGTCGTCGGAGAGAACAGGGACGGCCTTTTGTGCCAAAATCTTCCCCACATCAATCTCGGGAGTGGCGATATGTACGGTGCATCCGGTCACTTTCACTCCGTACGCGAGCGCATCTCTGACAGCATAATGTCCTTTGAAAGACGGCAGGAGCGCAGGATGCGTATTCAGAATGCGACCGCCATACACCTCGAAGATGGACGGGGCGAGAACCGTGTTGAATCCTGCCATCGCGACAACATCAATCTCGTGTTTCTGCAGTACGGCAAGAACTTGTTCGGTATATGCTTCACGATCAAAGTTTTTGCTGAAATCAGTGCGGAGCACGAGTTCGGTCGGCACATTTTTTTCTTTTGCAATAATATCAATGCCACGGCACGGTCGATCGGCCAGCACGAGATCAACATGGAAACCGTTGTTTAAAAACGACTCTAACAATGTCCCCGTGCCGGAGACAAAAACCGCAAGTTTTTTTGGAGTTGGTGACATCACTTTTAGAACTAAAATTGCACTTTCACCGGCTCGACGGCTTCAGCATCGGCTTCAGCGAGTTCGAAGAGGTCCATCTGCTTAAAACTGAACGAAGAAGCAACGATATTACTCGGAAATGACTGCAGAGCGATATTGAGCGTCATCACGGTCGTGTTATAGAAACGGCGCGCGGCTTGAATCTTATCCTCCGTATCGCCGAGCTCCTGTTGGAGCTGTAAGAAATTCTGATTCGCCTTCAGGTCTGGATACGCTTCAGAAACAGCGAAGAGCGTCTTTAGCGCGCCAGTAAGCTGATTCTCTGCCTGCGCTTTATCTGCAGTTCCTGCCGCACCCATCGCAGCCGAACGAGCCTTCGTGACATTTTCAAATGCGCTGGACTCATGCGCGGCATAGCCCTTCACAGTCTCGACCAGATTCGGGATGAGGTCGTAGCGGCGTTTTAGCTGTACAGCAATATCAGCCCACGATTCCTTAGCACGGTTGGTAAGAGTGATAAGACGGTTATATGAAGCGACAATCCAGATTACAATAAGCGCGAGAACGATAAGAATGATGGTGGTAGTAGACATACTAGGAAGTATACTACGAAAATGAGTCCAGAGGATGCTATTGAAAAGCACTTCACTCGCCTGAAGCCCGAACAAAAGCGCGCGCTGCACAAACTGAAAATACGGACGATTCGCGATCTGCTCTATCACTTTCCCGCTCGATATGAAAGATCTGGATCGGTCGGCACTATCGCCAACATTTCGGCGGGCGCCGAAGTCACGCTCTATGGCACGATACGGAAGCCCGACATACGGAAGACATGGAAGAGCCGTCGACCGATAGCTGAAGCGTGGCTCGAAGATGCATCTGGGAAAATTAAAATGATGTGGTTCAGCCAGCCCTACATCGCGAAGACCTTGCACGACGGAATGGCGGTGAAGGTCAGTGGTCGAGTGGCAGGAGTTGGCGCGAAAATATATCTCGCGAATCCTACTATTGACCGGTCGCCAGTTGCGCCAGAAAACGCGCCCAATTCACTATTCAATCCCGAAATTAGGACATCGGATGTCCAAGTCATCGGAGGACATCCGATGTCCACGGAACTGTACCCAATTTATTCAGAGAGTCAGGGGATTTCTTCGCTCTGGTTCTTGCACGCTATCAGGAAAATATTCGAAACAAATACGCACGAATACATTGGCGATCCAATTCCGCCAGAGATTCTCGCGCGGTACAAGCTACCAGCACTCGCTTCTTCACTCGTCTTCATACACTCGCCACGGCGACTCGAGGACAGTGCGGCGGCGCGCAAACGATTCGCCTTCGAAGAGGTTTTCGCGCTTCAGATTATGATGCAACAGCGCCGCCACGCACTCGTCGCACAGAAGGCGTTACTCGTCGCGGTCGACCGTTCTAAACTTGCCGATTTTATCGCTTCATTCCCCTTTCCTCCAACTTGCGCGCAAACAAATGCAATCAACGCTATCGTTGCTGATTTTGAAAAACCGCACCCAATGATGCGGTTGCTTGAAGGAGATGTTGGGAGCGGTAAAACCGCCATCGCCGCGGCAACTGCCTATCTTGTCGCGACCTCGCTTCCTTCGGGGAGAATCGCGGGTACGCTCCAAGTCGCCTACCTTTGCCCAACTGAAGTCCTCGCGAAACAGCATTTTTCCACCTTCGTTTCTTATTTCCGCGATCATCCGATACCGATTGGTCTTATCACCGGAAGCGAGTGTCGGAAATTCCCTTCTCGCGTGCGATATGAAGAATCAGCGAAACTTTCGAAGCCAGCATTTAAGAAAATGGTGGCGAATGGTGAAATTCCAATTGTCATCGGTACGCACGCACTCGTTGAAAAATCGCTTATCTTTAAATATCTTGCATACGCCATCATCGATGAACAACATCGTTTCGGCACGATGCACCGACAGAAATTGGTAACAAAGGACTCGATTGCTCCGCATCTGCTCTCGATGACTGCGACACCGATCCCGCGTACACTCGCACTCACACTCTACGGCGACCTCGACATTACGCTTCTTGATGAAATGCCGGCAGGGAGAAAAGTTGTGCTGACCGAAGTGCTGGGACCGAAAGAACGCGAACGCGCCTACGAGCGCGTACGCGCCGAACTCGCGCTCGGTCATCAGGCGTTCGTTATTTGTCCGCGCATCGATGAGCCCGATCCTGCCAAAGAACTCGCGCTACAAGCGAAATCGGTAAAAGCAGAGGCAGCTCGACTAGAGAAAGAAGTCTTCCTTGAAGCCGAAATAGGCATCCTGCACAGTAAGATGACGCCGACAGAAAAAGAAGAAGCAATGAAGAAATTCGAGAAGGGCGATACGAACATTCTCGTCGCCACTTCGGTTATCGAAGTGGGCGTCAATGTCGCGAACGCAACCGTCATTCTTATAGAAGGAGCCGAACGATTCGGGCTCGCGCAGCTGCATCAACTCCGCGGTCGTGTGATTCGCTCTACGCACCAGTCATATTGCTTCGCACTTCCCGAATCGTCTGGCGAGACAACAAGGGCGCGAATGAAGGCATTCCTCACCGCGAAGAATGGCTTCGAACTCGCTGAATACGACCTCGCGCTTCGCGGCGCGGGCGAGCTCGCAGGCGGGAAACAGTGGGGCGTCTCGGATATCGCGATGGAAGCGCTTAAAAATATAAAACTCGTTGAAGCTGCCCGCACTGAAGCGGCGACTCTTGTCGCCGCTGATCCAGAATTAAAAAATCACCCTGCTCTCTTCCTCCGCGCTTGCTCCGCCGGCGAAGAAATGCATTTAGAGTAGAGACCAGAAAATCTATACCTTTCGCGAGAGACGTTCTTTTATTTTCTCTACTATTTGACTTAAATCCCAATCGGACTTTATTAGATAGTAGGCCGGTTCATTTTTTGTAATCGCCGACATTATTTTTTCCTCACTTGCAGATAGGTTCGTTAAAAGTATTATCGGTACATTCTTCCCATATAGGTCTTTTTCTCTTAATTTACTCATCATCGTTAACCCATCCATTATTGGCATTAGGATGTCAAGCAAGATGAGGTCGGGCTTCTCACGAAGTGCAAGTTCCAGACCTTCTCCACCATTTGTTGCAGTTAGAACAAGGAAACCCTGGCTGCGCAATTCTTCTGCATACATTTTGTTAATTATCATCTCATCCTCAACTATTAAGATTTTTGTTTTTTTATCTTCAATCATATTGTGGTTATTATATTATAGTTCATCAGCTTAAGTTCTTATGTACCGACTTTTGTTCTCATCCCAGTCATAGGAATAGCTGCATAAAATACCGATCCTTTATTTTCACGCGACATAAACCATATCAATCCGCCAGAATGATCCATGATGGATTTGGCGATATAGAGCCCTAAACCAGTTCCGTTAACATGTTTTTCTCTGGCGTTGTCGGCCCTAAAAAATTTGGTGAACACTTTGTTCTGTTGAACTTGTGGAATACCGTAGCCCGTGTCAGATATCACAACCACAAAATAATTTTCTTTCAAAAGTTTTCCTCCGACGGTTTCCCCCTTATTTATCGTTTTACATTCAACCACTATTTCACCTTCTGACGCTGTATAGTGAATTGCATTCGTAACGAGATTAGTAATTATCATACGGAAGAGAGGTTCGTCGAGCATCAGCATAATATTCTGTTCTGGAAATATCGTCTTAAGTTTCGGTTGTTCTCCTTTAGTGATGGGCTCTAATTCATCAAGAACACTTTGTACAATAGCGCATGCATTTTTCTTTTGTACTTGGATAGTGAATGCTCCGAGCTCAATACGCGATACATTAAGAAGGGCGTTTGTCAGATCTATCATCCGTTGGTTAGAAAAGCGGATATCGTTAAGGTATTCTTTTTGCTTTTCTGTGAGTGTTCCCATCTTGCCGCTGAGCAATCTTTCTGTCAGCAATTTAACAGCAGTTGGCGGGGTTTTGAGTTGGTGAGAAGCGAGGGAAATGAATTCGCTTTTTTCCTCGTCAATTTCTCGCTCGTGCGTGATATCTCGGAAAACTTCCACTGCTCCGATTACCTTCCCTTCAAAAACAATCGGCGTTACCGTAATTGCCACCGGAAATCTTGTTTTATTTTTCCGAACATAATAGTAGATAGAATTCACTGTAGCAGTACCAGCTGTCAGAGCTAAATTCATAGGGCGTTTTTCCAATGAAATAACTTTCCCTTCTTTATCCTCTATGCCAAGAATGGCATCAGAAAAAACTTTTCCCATAACTTCCTCTTTCTTTCTGCCGAGCAGTTTTTCAGCGACCTTATTTATAAGCATAATATTTCCATTTTCATCAGTGACGACAAGTCCGTCGCCAATTGACAATAAAATAGCCACTTCTTTCGCTCGTTCCTTTTCAACTTTTGTTTTTTCAATGTCTAGATCCTCAAGAACATTTTGAGCGGCTATTCTTGCATTTGTAAGATCTTCCTCAAAATTCTTTTTTTGTATTTGTGATCTCATTTTCTGATGCTATTTTTATGATTGCCATTTCCGCCGTTGCCGTTTTTATGATTACCATTTCCGTTGCCATTCTTGACACGCTTTTTCAGGTCTACAATTTCTTTTTTAAGTTCCACCATTTTTAATTCTCTGCCGACCATGCTTCTATTTGTTAATTCCAGTTCTTTAATTTTATCGGCAAGCTCTTTTGTCCGTTCAGCTATTTTATTTTCAAGCCCTTTGGTATATTCGGCAAGTTTTTCCTTAAGATTCTCTTTGTCAGTGATATCTTCAATTGCAAGAATAATTAATTTCACCGTATCTATCTGTCGCGCATTGAGCAACATCGTCTTTCTCCCAATTGTTTGAAAATTATGCTCCACTTTATAGTTTTTCACGACCTTTTTCTTTGGCAAGATTCCACCCAGCATTTTTTTTAGTTCAGGAATATCCCATTGACCGTTGCCTAATTTATAAAGCAATTTTTTCTCCGTTTTTTGGCGATTTACCAGAAAAGTTTCATAGAAAGTCGGGCTTGCCGAAATCACCCTAAAATCGTCATCGAGAATCAGAAATGATTCTCGAGCGACATCAATGAGCGTCGACATATAATGCAGAGCAAGTTCTTTGGATTCCTTTGCCTTTCTTTGTTCAATTGTGTCATTTTTTATGTTTTCTTGCTTACGGATAAGGATAACTTAGGATTATTGAATCCCACTTAATATTATTGTAGGCCACTTTTGACACAATTGATCTTTTTTTGGTTGACCTGTGGATTCCGCAAAAACGGAGTATGTGCGCGCGCCAGGACTCGGACCTGGAACCGGGCGTGTATAAGACGCCTGCTCTACCAATTGAGCTACGCGCGCAAGCAGTTTTGCACTTATTTATACTACAACAATCTCGTCTTCGGCGCGCTTTTTCGGCGTGATGCCGTTCGCGACGAGAATTATCTCGAAATCGGCGCGCTCGACGGTTTCTTTTTCTATCAGTTCTTTTGCGATGGCGTCGAGCGCCTCGCGATGCTTGCTGATGGTCTGCTGTGCGATTATCTTCGCCTCGTCGATAATGCGCGTGACCTCGGCATCAATCTCGGCGGCGACTTTTTCAGAATACGGCTCATTCCCGAGCTGGCGATCGCCGAATGCGATTGGTCCGAGCTTCTCGCTCATCCCGTAGCGCGTTACCATCTCGCGCGCGATCGCGGTGATAATTGAGAGATCGTGGCTCGGCCCAGTCGTTACATCGTCGAAGAGCATTTCTTCAGCGACATACCCGCCGAGTGTTGCGGCAATATCATCGAGGAATTGTTTCCGCGATTGCATCTTCTTGTCTTCAAACGGAAGCTTCAGCGTATAGCCGGCAGCAGAGCCGCGGCTGATGATAGAAATCTTATGCACTGGATCAGCATATTCGAGCACTGAAGAAACGAGCGCGTGCCCGGCCTCGTGATACGCGGTTATTTCTTTTTCTTTTTTGGAAAGCAGATGGCTCTTGCGTTCGGGCCCGAGCATCACTTTTTCTATCGAACGAATGAGATCATATTGGGTCACTTCATTGCGATTTTCGCGCGCCGCGAGAATCGCGCCTTCATTCATCAGCGAGTAGAGCTCGGCGCCCGAGAACCCGGGCGTGCGCTCGGCGATGACGGCGAGCGCGACATCCGGCCCAAGCGGTTTCTTCCGTGCATGAATCTGCAATATTTCTTCACGATCGCGGCGATCGGGCAGGTCAATCGTTACGCGACGATCGAAGCGCCCTGGGCGCAAGAGAGCCGAGTCGAGAACATCGGGACGATTAGTCGCTGCCATAACGACCACCTTCTCCGCTGGCTCGAAGCCGTCCATCTCGACGAGAATCTGATTTAGCGTTTGCTCGCGCTCGTCGTTGCCGCCGCCGACACCGCTCCCGCGCACGCGTCCGACTGCGTCAATCTCGTCGACGAATATAATCGCTGGCGCCGCTTTCTTCGCCAACTGGAAGAGATCGCGCACTCTTGAAGCACCAACACCGACGAACATTTCGACAAATTCTGAACCTGAGATAGAAAAAAACGGCACACCTGCTTCGCCGGCGACTGCGCGCGCGAGCAATGTCTTGCCGGTACCCGGCGCGCCCATGAGAATAATGCCCTTCGGTATCCGCGCACCGATGTCCAAGAACTTTTTTGGACTCTTGAGGAAATCCACAATCTCGAGCAACTCTTCTTTCGCCTCGCGCGCGCCAGCGACATCAGCGAAAGTGACGCGCTGGGAGAGATCAGCCGGATCGATGATACGCGCTTTTGATTGTCCGAAACTGAATGCCTGCATACCCGCCCCTTTTACCTGTCGCGTAAGGAACCAAAAAAGAAATACAATAAAGAGAAGCGGCAATAAGATAGGCGCGAGGGTAAGGAACCAAAACTGTAATCCTGACTGCCCTTGCATCGTAATCGAGACCTTCGCAAGTTCCGCAGGTGTCACTCCGTAGGTCGCGAGCGTCTCAGGGAGACCGGCTGAAGGATCTTTTCGAGATGTTTTCGTGGATTTGTCGGTATAGATGAGATCGAGCGAATCGCCATTTACCGTAATTGCTTCCATCTTCCCTGCAGCCACATCAGCAGCGACAACTGAAAGCGGAATGTCGTCTGATGACTTCATGAAATCCGCGATAAACGAGTAGACACTCATTAAAAGGAGGAATATAAGAATGGTCGTCGTGAGATTACCGAAGAAGGATGGGCCGCCAAAAAATGCGCGCCAGCCCTTCGCCTTTTTCGCAGGTGCTGTCGACTTTTTGTTTTTTGGCCGTTTTACTGGTGCGATTGCCATAAAAGGTACTATACTCTCTAATATGACTCTCGTCGAATATAAAAAGGCCTTGTTGAGGTATGCCCCGCTCGAAAGTTTTTCTGCGGGCTTGGAGCTTATTGGCCAAGAAGTGAAAGCACTCCGCAATAAACTCGGCTCGCTCGACGGCGCGCGCGTGGTCGTGCGCGACGGCGAGGCATTCATTATTGGTATGACGATTCCTCCATATCAGGTCGCGAATATGCCGAAGAATTACGACCCAGAGCGAGCACGGCGCCTTCTGCTCGCGAAAAAAGAGATTGCGCTTCTCGCCGAAGCAGAATCAAAGAAGGGCTTGACAATTATACCACTTGAGGTGTATACTTCTAAAATGTTCGTGAAGGTACGCGTCGCTATCGTCCGCGGCAAAGGGAAAGCCGACCACCGCGAGGACTTGAAAAAGCGCGATGCGCTCCGCGAAACAGAACAGGTATTAAAGAATCGCTGATCAATCGCAGAAAGCACAAGATGGTATCATATGTTTTCTGGGGGTGACCGGCTTTGACGGTCTGTTCTTTGAAAGTCGTGCGACGCAGTGCACTCCTGTCCAACACTTAAAACTGACGGGAAAACAAACTTGCCAAGAACACTCTTGCAAGCGTGAAGTCGCCATACTTCGGTATGAATGACTTCGCGTTCGCTTTCGCGAAAGCCTAACGGCTCTTCGCCGAGCGACGTCTCTATCTCTCGTGTTCTCACAGCTGGAAATAGGGGCGGAATTATCTGTGGGATCGATGCTCGGAGTCCCGGCCGGTGCATCTAGATAAGGGATCGAGTAGGAATGGTTTCGTCTGCGTTCCTCGCATCCTGCTTTAAACCTAACGCTGACTATGCGTCGTAGATTCACTTTCATAAACATTCTCGGACCGGGGTCCAATTCCCCGCACCTCCACTCGACTCGCTTCGCTCGCTCGTGGTAAACCACCTAAAAGCAACTGCGCGTTCAAACACCCTCAATGGGTGTTTTTGCGTTAAGCGAGTCGAGTGCCCTGAGCATCGTCGAAGGGCTACTTGTCTCGAATGTAATTGAGAGATGTATAATTTTGTTCATGTATTTCGTATATATGATTCGAAATCTGTATAGTGATTTATATGTCGGCATCACTGACAATCCTCAGCAACGCCTTAAATACCACAATGAAAAACGCGGTGCATTGTTTACAAAACGAGATTCAAAATTCGAAATCGTCTTCCTTGAAGAACATCTGACACTTACCAGCGCCAGAAAACGCGAAATTCAAATCAAAAAATGGCGTCGCGAAAAGAAAGAAACTTTGATTGCTAAGTTTCAAAGTGGTTTATCGACAAAAACTTGAGTGGTTTTTCATTTTGTGGTTTGCGTTTGCATTTCATTGACATTTTTGCTAGTCTCGTTTCAGATAGAAAACCCGATAGTCGGGCTCTATTTGTACCTTTCGTTAATCAAAAAGGAGAAATTATGGACATAGTCCAAAAGATGCGACTTACACTCGCTTTCGCGCTGATGAACATCGGAGCGGTGCTCACTGCAGAATCGGATCATCCGCTCGTTGTTGAACGCGAAAGAGAAAACGGAGTGGAGCGAGGATTTCTATTAAAGCTCCATGAAAAGAATCCTGAAGCTCCGCTGTCGCCTTTTTTTCTCAATCTTCGCACGCCGGACAACCCGAAGCCGGGACCGCTCACGCCGGAAATCGTTGAATTCGCGGCCCGGTGTATGCGAGATGTGCAAGCCAACAGAGGATTATCATTCGATGCAACTGCCGGCATTCCGCGAGCTGGCGACCCGTTCGCAAAGGCGCTAGCTCGGCTGTATGGAATGAACGCTATCGTTCTCGAAAAAATAGAGCGCGATGGGAAAAGATGCGTTGCACTGCCGAGTGATTTCTGGCTTCCTGCAAGGATAAAAAAGGCCCTTGGAGTCGATGACCTCATTACGAAAGCCGATTCCAAACGCGAAGCGATTGGCGTTTGGCGCGGTGTGGGGCTTGAGGTTACTGATATCCTCGTACTCGTCGATCGCGAACAGGGCGGCCGCGAAGAATTGGCGGGACTTGGATGCACTCTGCACTCAGTGTTCACTATTACCGAGCTGTTAGATCTGTATGTCGACGCCGGAAAGATGACCTCTCATCTCCGCATTGATATCCATGCGTATCTCGCTCGCGCTTGAAGTATGTAACACGAGAGTCGGCAGCCTTCCGAGGTTGCCGACTCTTTATTTTTCTTGCAGTTTGTTGACATTTTTGCTAATCTGGCTTTAGATAGTCAACTCGAAAATCGAGTTGCGATTGTACATTCCAGCCAAAGAAAGAGGTAGAAGATGAACAGCGCAGCAGAAGCATTTATTCGGTATGCCCTAGAAATCGGAGCTATCAAGCTCCTTCCAGATGAACAAGAAAAGAACGATCAGATTCCGCCGCCGTATCGTTTCAACTTTGAATCATTCGATTCAAAGAAAATGCCTATCCTTGCGACTGCCTGCATCGAAGCTGCTGCTGGGATACACAGCGGCGGCGTCGATATACTTTTCAGTGCGGGGTATGAAAGCATTTTTCTGGTCGTCGCAATGACGACCGAAGTGCGGAATACTTACAAAATCATGCTCGGTTGCGCCCTTAATGAAAAAAGGGCCAACGGCAAAAATGAACTCATCGGAACCTTCGTCAAAAAAGGAAGAAAAGTTCTTATCGTTGGCAATGATATGGCAATGACATCTTCTTTCGATGAGTCGATTGCCCTCATTCGCTCCAACGATGGAATCCCCGTCGGATGCGTTATTGCGTTCGACCGACAAGAAAAAGGTACGGGGAATCTCTCGGTTGTACAGGAATTCGAGAAAAAACATAACATTCCCGTGCGAGCTGCGGCAACGCTCGACGATCTCATCTCAGTGATCAGAGAAAGAAACTTCGTATCCGATAGGAGGGCGCTAGAAAAAATTACCGCTTACAAAGAGCGCTATTGTGTGTAAGCTGGCGCGAGCCGGCAACCTTCCGAGGTTGCCGGCTCTCATTATTTTTGTACACTAGCGGCGCGACTTCGCGCGATCGTTTTCAGTAAGAAATTGTTTACGCAGACGGACGCTCTTCGGCGTGATTTCCAGATATTCGTCATCGGCGATAATTTCCATTCCGCGTTCGATGGTGAGGTCGAAGGTCGGCACCAAGACAATTGCTTCATCCATACCCGAGGAACGCACATTCGATTGGTTCTTCCCTTTGGTCGGATTTACCATCATCTCTTCGCCTTTCGAAGTGTTGCCGATAACCATACCTTCATACACTTCAGTCGCGGGCTTGATATAAAGCTGTCCGCGCTCTTGGAGCGACCAGAGCGAGTAGCCGAGTACCTTCCCTGCCGCCATAGAGATCATCGACCCGACGATGCGTCTCCTTATTTCGCCAGCATACGGTTTGAAGCCGACCACGCGTGAGGAAAGAATTCCCTCGCCGTGAGTGTCAATGATGAACATATTTTTATACCCGAGCAGACCGCGCGTCGGACCAAGGAGCGTGAGGCGCACGATATTTCCGTGCTGGGTGAGATTCTGGAGTACGAAGGCGCGCTGGCCTAATTTTTCAATAACGACGCCTTGAAACTCTGACGGCGTATCGATAATCACTTCTTCAAACGGTTCCATCTTCACGCCGTTCTCTTCGCGAATGATGGCGTGAGGTTGCGAGACCTGGAGCTCGTACCCTTCGCGGCGCATATTTTCGAGAAGAATAGCGATGTGAAGTTCTCCGCGGCCGGACACATAGAAAAAGTCCGCGCTTGAGAAGTCGACTTTAAGTCCGACATTCACTTCGAGTTCTTTCTCGAGCCGATCGCGGATCTGGCGGCTCGTAACGAACTTCCCTTCTCTTCCGGCAAACGGCGAATTATTGATGAGGAAATTAAGCGCGATGGTCGGCTCGTCTACTGCGATCGCCGGGAGCGGAGCTACCGATTCATCGGTCGTTATGGTCTCACCAATATAAATGTCAGGAAGACCGGCAATAAGAACGATATCTCCCGCCGATGCTTCTGCTGTTTCGATGCGTTCGAGTCCTTTGAAGGTGAATACTTTGGAAATGCGCTCAGCGCGGGTCTCTCCGCTAGGTTTCTTAACAAATACATTTTGATTCGGACGAACCGTTCCTGCATAAATGCGCCCAACGGCGAGTCGCCCCATGAAATTATCGTAGGCAAGATTAAATGGCTGGAGCATAAGCGACGCGTTTGGATCAGTACTGGCGTTTGCGGCAGGGACTTTTTCAAGAATAAGATCAAGGAGTGGCGAGAGGTCGCCGTCAGTTACCGTAAACAAATCATCAGGATTCATCGCCGCGCGTCCATCGCGTCCGATCGCATACACCACTGGGAAATTCGATTGCTCGTTTGTCGCGCCAAGCTCGAGAAAAAGTTCCAGCACTTGTTCTTCTGCTTTGTCCGGATTAGCTGCGGGTTTGTCTATTTTATTAAGCACGACGATGGGCTTAAGCCCTAGTTCGAGAGATTTCTTCAAGACGAAACGCGTCTGCGGCATCGGGCCTTCAGCCGCATCGACGACGAGAAGCACCGAGTCGATAGAGCGCAGCACGCGTTCGACTTCGCTGCCGAAATCCGCATGGCCGGGCGTGTCGACGATATTTATTTTTGTCTTTACTCGCCCTGAACCTGTCGAAGGGTATTCAACTGCTGCATTTTTAGAATAAATCGTGATGCCGCGCTCGAGCTCGAGCGCGTTACTGTCCATCGAGACGCCGTTCGCAACCGCACCTGTCTGTTTTAAGATAGCGTCCGTGAGCGCGGTCTTCCCGTGGTCCACATGCGCGATGATAGCGATGTTTCTAATCTCCATAAAAATAAATCCGCCGGTCGGCGGAGGCCGTATGAGTCATACATTCAACATACAACACTATTGCATATAATACAATGATTCCCCTTCAATTCTTTCTCATTATGAAAAGGTACTTGAATCCTCTAAGATAGAAATTATATTGCCTTGCTCGCTCGTGCCATATACCAGTATTTGATGTTTGATTATGGCGAGTGAGACAAATCATATCAACTGTCTCAAAATATTTTTCTAACCTCTGCCACATTAAAAATCCGACGGGCGTGAATTTCTTTTTTACCCATTGATCCGCAATTACCCAGCCCATTGTTTTTCCTGATTTCAAAATTCTTGCGATTTCACTCGCCGTTTTTTCTAATTCGTCATAAAACTCTGTCTTCTCGCATGAGATTTTTCCTATGCACTCCTTATTGTCGGAATAGTTGATATTGTCAGAGTAGGGGGAATCAATAAAGACAAAATCAACTGAATTATCATTGAGTGGTATTTTACGAGAATCGTTTTTTATAATTTCTGGTCTTGTTACATTAAGATCATAGCCAATAACTTTTCGGTTTAATTCTTTAGCAACATCAATCGTTGTCCCGCTTCCACACATAGGGTCAACAACCAAATCACCTTCTTTTGTATATCTGTGCAAGAGATTCCAAATGACAAAAGCTGGTGTTACGCCGTTATATTTATTATTTCCATGGGGTTTGTCTCCGTAATTTTGAGTCGGATAATCCCACAGTGTTGTGGATTCTAAAATTAAATCCTTGGCCATATTTTCAGGTCTACTTTAAAAGTTTTTTCAAATCATCAATAAATTTATCAAACATTTTTACTTTGTCGCTTTCTTCTATATTTGTCTCACTCAAAACATAACTGCCATCTGTATCAACTTCAACAATTGCCCTACCCTTCTTTGCCGGTATTTTTACTGTAAGCGTTCCGTCTTCGTCAGGTGTTACGAAATAAACTTTGATATGTTTTGTGGCTTCATCAGAAGCAAGTTTGATTTTCCAATATCCAGTTTGAGCAATTCTTTCTCGTAAAGTAACTTTACTGGACAATACAGCAACTACTTTACTTGTTTTCGGGTCGTAAATAATCAAATCAACATCAGGCAAATGCAAACCAAATTCACCATAATCAACAGTCAAGTTTCTTTTCAGTAAACTCAATTCTTTCGGGAGATTTGCCCCATTAGTTCTTTCGAGATTGTTTCCATTTACAACTAGCAATCCTAGAGCATTCACTTCGTCTGTAATAATATATTCAATCAGTTTTTCTAGATTTTTTCCTTTGAAAGCGCGCCATGATTGTTCATGATCATCGCCAGTAAAATCTTTTTCGTGTTGTTCTTTTGCTTCCATCAAGACATTAGAAATGTGCCTATATGCTTGCGCTCCGTGCTCTTTCTTTTTTGTCTCGTATATTTTGATGAGGTCTTGTATTGTCATATTTTATTTTTGCATTACTAAAATATATTCTGTCGGATAAGCAGAGATTTTGTTTTTGTCAGTTATACTTGCAAATTTACCCGTCTCTTTATCTCTGACAGACGGTAGATTTTTTGATGGTATTTCTCTTTTAATAATATCAGCGACTTTTAACCCTAAATTTTGCAATTGTTCAACAAAAACTTCTGCATTGAGTATTTTAACTCCCATTAAGCTAGTATTCCCGACAACAATGCAGGTCTTCCCTCCTTTTTTTAGTATTCTTTTCATTTCAACAAAAACTTGATTCATTTCACTAAAGTATGTTGACACCTCTTCGGCAGTTTTCTTATCTTTTTCTAACAATTCTTTTCTAATGTTTTCTGCGAGTGCGCTATTGAGGATCAAATCTTTTTTATTGTGATAAGAAGTACCAATAAATCGTTTTCGGAAATCACTCAAATCTTTTGTGTATTCCAACCATAACGCAGTGAGTTGATGCAAATCTGCATATTCGTAGGAAGTAACATACGGCGGTGATGTAACAATCAAACTGACGCTGTTATCTTTAGCCGGAATTGTCCTTGCGTCTGTACAAATTACTTTACTTGGAATTTTCAGATAACCTTTTTCTGATAAAAGTTCAAATAAACCTGCGTTACCACGCAACATCATTTTTATCTGTTTAATAAATGTTTTGATTGGCTCTGATGGATTCTTTTCAAAATCTCTTGTTGGTTTATTACTCTTTTGTAACCATATTGAGCAATTTTTGAGAATATTTGAGAACCCACAAAAGAAAAAATCTTGAACATCTTGATCTTTTACTTTTGAAATCTCGGTAAAGATAAATGCTAGTTTTCTTTTTTCTTCCGGTTTAAACCAATAATCGATCCTTTCGTGTTCGGGAGCTTTTACTTTTGTTTTTTCGTTGTAAGTTTCCAATCTTTTTTGAAAAGTTATGAACTCTTTTTCAATTTTGATAGGATCAATTGCTGTGATTTTTGCTTTTGTAATCAAAACAGCAACTGGATTGATATCCACAGCAATTGACGGTCGTCCCATAACTTTTGATTCAACAAGCGTTGTTCCGCAACCGCCGAATGGATCAACGATAAAATCACCTTCGTTTGTGTATTTTTCTGCTAAACGAGAAACTATTTGCGGAATAAACTTTGCAGGATAACGATGATAGCCATGCGTAACATACGCGGTGTCTTTTCGTGTCTTGTCAGAAAAAGACCACGATTTGTCTATCTTCGTCTTGTTTAGTAATGAAATAATCGCTTGGCTCATATTACAGACATTGTAGCAGGTATTTATAGGGTCCATTGAAAACGAGCGCAGACGGGTTAAGTTTGCGGCTTTTGTAATCTTTCAGAACCAGAGGGTAAGAATAGCGGCGATGCCGGAAAGTGCCATCACGCCGATGGTCAGCCAGCCGATGAAAGAAATGAACGGACGATTCGCGTAGTCGCCCATAGTATGTTTATTGCTCGAAAGCCGTACGACAAAGAAGAGGATAAAGGGCGCGATAACGGCGTTCATAACCGCCGCATAGATGAGCCCTTTAATAGGATCGAGATGCGCGAAATTTGCGGCGATGCCGAGGATCATCGAGACGATAATTACCCCATAAAATGCGTGTGCTTGTTTCAACTTCCGATACAAGCCATACTTCCATCCGAAACTCTCTGCGAGCGCATACGCGGAAGAACCGGCTAAGACTGGTACGGCAATGAGCCCGGTCCCGACGATGCCGAGTGCGAAGAGCACGGAGGCGAATGACCCGAAGGGTTGTAGCGCGCGCGCTGCCTGATCTGCCGTCTCGATATTCGTAATGCCACTGGCATAGAGCGTACCGGCGCACGCCGCGAAAATGAAGAAAGTGATGAGATTCGAAAAGGCCATACCGCTCCAGACATCGGTGCGCATCTTGCGTATAGAATCTGGACATACTTGTTTTTGTCGTGATTGAATACTGGTCTCGCCATGCAATATTTCTTCTTCAACTTCTTGCGAGGTCTGCCAGAAAAATAGATACGGGGAAATCGTCGTTCCTAGTATAGCGGCAATGAGGAATATCTGATCTCTCGAGAAAGTCAGTGAGGGGACGAGGGTATGATAGAGCACCTCGCTCCAATCGAGATCTACGACCAGCGCGACGATGACATACGAGAGCAAGGCGAAAGTTAAATATTTCAGATATTTCGCATAGCGCTTATAGGAAATAAATATCTGGAGCAGTAAGCTGAAGAGTGCGAAACAAATAACAAGAAGTTCGATATTGATAGCGGGAAACAGAAGACGCGTCCCTGCTGCCATTGCGCTCAGGTCAGCGGCGATGTTAATCGTATTCGCGAAGAAGAGGAGCGCCGCGACGATATACAACGCCTTCGCGGAATAATGCTTGCGGATGTTCGCGGCAAGTCCGCGACCCGAGACGAGCCCGATGCGCGCGCACATCTCCTGCACCACTGCCATAAATGGATAGGTAAAGAGTGCGGTCCAGATGAGTTGGAATCCATATTTTGCACCCGCCTGCGAATAGGTCGCGATGCCAGACGGATCGTCGTCGGCAGCACCGGTAGTAAGGCCAGGGCCAAGCGTATCCCAATATTCTTCCGCTTCTTTCTCAAGCTCCTTCATCTCCATAGTCATTTAGTATACCAAAGGTATATCCTTATATTCGATTGTTTTAGGAAGAAGATTAATCGCTCTTCGTATAAAAATGAACCCTTTCTCATTCGTATATTGGATTTCATATACATCCGGATAAGAAAGTTTGAAGAAATAATCTGATGGAAAACCAAATTGATTGATAAGAAACTCGCTCAACACGGTCCCGTGAGTGCCAACAGCTACCGTGCAAGTGTTATGAATATCAGCTATATGCCTAACTGCTTTTTCGAATCTAACATTCGCTTCAGTAATACTCTCCCCGCCCTCAAACTTAAAATTTCTGTCTTCTTTTATTTTTTCATGAAAGAGTGCCGCATCACCTCTATAATCAAGCTCGAAGAGTGTGCTCTCTTCTATAATAGATTTGTTTAATTTCTTTGCTAGCGGCTCTATAGTTTGTACAGCCCTTGGCAAAGTCGAACTGTACAAGTAGCCAATCTTTGGTTCCCACAGTTTAGCCATCTCGGATGCTTGCACTGTGCCGCGCGGAGAAAGATCAATATGTCTGTTCGTGGCCGAGTTATTTGTATACTCGACCGATGCATGCCTGATGAGAAATATCCTCATAGAGGAGGATGATTCTACCATTACTTCAATGTGATAGGATTCGAGCGATGGACAATCGTCATATCATACTTGTGACGGACTACGGTGCTCCCTACATAGGTGGAATGGAAGTTCATGCTGAGGAGTGTGCACGCCATTTTGAGAAGTACAGCAATTTTGCAGGTGTCTGCCTTATGCCACTTTCTGATAGTAATGATGCTCTATCGCACTTTCGAGAAAGCACTGCTCTGAAAGCTAAAATAACACCACTCTCTCGTTCTTCCATCTTTACATCCGAAGAACTCGAGCACGCCTTGATACAGCACGGAATATCGAATATGACAGTTCTCTTCTTTAACAGTTTATATTGGGTCCGGATTCTTGGAGATTTGAAACGACGATTCCCTCATATAAAAATATTTCTTCGCTCGGGTGGTAACGATATATTCCAAGCTCGCATAGAAGGTGTTGGCGAGACGCTTACGGAACGGCAATCGTATATAGTCAAACAAATCACTTCTTATGCCGATGGTCTCATTGTAAATAGCCAGTTCAGTAAAAATCGCATTTCAGGTCTTGGTATCCCAGAGAATCTTATGAGTATTGTCTCGGGAGGCATCGATATTTCACGGTTCACACCAGCAAATCGGGAAGAAAAAAATGCACTACGAGAGCGTCTTGGATTGCCAAAGGATTGTGTCATCATTCTTGCGGCCTGCCGTCTTGTCAGATTCAAAGGCATTAAACAAACACTTACGGTGTTAGGTCGCATAAGAACTCAAAAACCGTTTCTCTATATAGTGATTGGAGATGGTCCTGAACACGCGACACTTGAACAGCATGTTCATGAGATTGGTATACAGGAACAAGTGCGCTTCATTAAGACAGTACCTCATACTATTATTCCTGACTATTTCAGAGCCGCAGACATATATTGTTATTTCCCAAGGTTAGAGACCATGAACGAATCGGGAGGCAGTTATGTGCATACAGAAACAATGGGACGCAGTTTTTGCGAGGCGATGGCAGCAGGACTTCCCATTGTCGCTTCTCAAGTCGGTAGCGTAGCGGAAATAGTACATTCGGGCGTACACGGTTTTCTTATCGATACAGAGAACCTCCAAGAAGAAAGCGCGACACTCGCACAAATGATTGACAATCCATTACAGTGTGAAGAAATGGGCATACAGGCGCGACAGTATGCTGAAGAACAGTATTCATGGGAAACGGTATGTTCGCGTTATCAGCAACTTTTCTCCTCTCTATGAAAATAGCCATCGTATGCGGAAGAGACATCGAACGAGCAAGCGATACTGACGGCGGTTCGGTGCTTATCCGAAATCTCGCACGAGAACTTTGTCGACAAGGAAATAGTATTGATGTGTATACTCCGGCGAACATTGCTGGTGGAACATTCCGACAAGAAGAACATATTGAACCGTCGCATGATTTGCCCGGTGTTTCAATAATCCGATTTCCAATCCAAGAAAAGGATTTTCATCTGCGTACACTCGATAAAAACTCAGAATCATATTTCCTCAATCGCATGTCAATCAGTATGCGCGCGGGAGAATATTTTGATGACAGGAAACTTCATGCCTATGATCGTATATACCTATTTCATATAACTCACGCATTCGGACTTTTTGAAAAAGACCGTTGTCCAATCTCGCGTACCGTCCTTTTCCCGATGTTCCTCGGAGCGTTCTATTGTCTTTCTGAGGATGTTCCGCAGGAATATTTTGATGCGGAAATTAAAGCATTGAAGTATGTTCAACATATCGCGACTCCTTCTGCCGCCGAACGCACGGTACTTATAAACTCATACAAAGTACCGAGCGAAAAGATTTTTATCGTGCGACGCGGGTACGATCCGTCGGTCTTCCGACCGTTACTTCGTACTTTTGTTCCCCAAGATACATTGCATATTTTGTGTGCGAATGTAATCAAACCACAGAAAGAACAGTGTTTCTTTCTTGACCTCGTCGAAGCAGCACGCGACCGAATCCCTGGCCTCACAGTGCATCTCATTGGTCTCGGCGAAACAAATACTCAGACGGCCTACGGACACTACGCATTTGATCTGAAATGTGATGCGACACGGCGCGGTCTTGATCAATATTTCGTCTTCCATGACATAGCGCCACAATATGCCGTGAACGAGCTTATGCGCACATGCCATCTTGCTTTCTACCCTTCTCGCACCGAGACATTTGGAAAATCCGTTCTTGAGAGCGTCGTCACCGGACTTCCAACTATCGTATTTAACGATGTCCCGGCATATGATGAATTCCTCGAGAATCATCGCACCGGAATATCAATCAATCGATCGCTTGCAGCGGCACTCGAAGCTATTGATATGTTGCGCACCGATGCGAAGCTTTACGAAACAATAAGTGAAAATGGGATCGCGATTGCCCCGCAATTCACCTGGGAGAAGATCGTTGCGGATTTTATACGCGATTCAGAAGCGCATATACGCCTATAACGACAAGGTTGCATTTATTGCCAACAAGCGATATTGTTGTAAAAGAAAATTATAAAGGAGGTTACTATGATTCGTTCTTTGAAGATTGATTTAATCAATCACTGCAACGCAAAATGTTCTTTCTGCCCTTATCATGGAGTCACTGGAGTAGTGACCGCACAGTTACAAGAGCGTCGTGAACAGTTCTCGATGCTTATGCTCTCTGACATGGAAACGCTTGTTCGCGGCTGTGAACAGGACGGTATCAAACCAAAATTCAAATTCTCTGGACGCGGAGAGGCAACAATCCATCAGGATTTCTCCAAGATACTACGATTCATCAGCAGGAATGGATTTCAGACGCGGATTATCACGAACGGGCTTCTACTCGAAAAGTATGTCTCTGTACTTATCGAATGTCATACCGAAGTCGTCGTATCAATTCACGGTAGAGAAAAAATTCACGACGCGACAATCGGAGAAATTGGGGCGCTTCATAAAGCGGAAATCGGACTACAAAAGATTGCAGGGCACAGTGTATCGGTGGAAATCGGAATCATCCTCACGCCACAGAACATTGACGACCTTGAAGAAATTGTGACCAGATATGCAACTAGTGGGAATGTTAAGGTGCGTATTCATCACAACTTCGATGCTCGCATTCGTGCTTCACTATCGCCCTATGCAGTATATGAAACACTCTCTCGAATAAAGGAACGATTCCCTGCTATTCGCACTGTTCCAGATTTATCCGAAGAAGCTCTTTGCCGATACTATGGCACAAGTCATTTCGTGATTAACCCGCATTCCTGCACTAGGTATGCTGAAGAATTGGAGATATCTTCTGACGGCACAGTAACTGTCTGCAATAATACTTCATTCGGTAACATACGAAGTACTTCATTCTCACAGATAGTGTCAGGAACTACACGAGCGTCTTTCATCGCACTAATGAAAAACGAACTTTGTTCTCCGGAAGGTCTTTCCTCAGCGCGTTGTGACCGTTGTTGCTATCAAACTCAACGGTAACCGACACCTTCCTGTTCGATACAGGAAGGTGTTTTCTATTTGACGCATACGGACATTCCGCATACAGTATCAAGAAATATGGTCGCACATACACGAACTCAAGCTGAGCTTGAGAGGATTATACCGATTCGCGTCAGTAGAGACCTTGAAGCTGTTGCAAACATCAAGAAAGCATGGGCTTTCGCCGAAGAGGCGCATACTGGACAGTACCGATGTTCTGGCGAACCGTACACAGAACATCTTTTCCAAACAATGAGAATTCTTGGCACGCTCGATATGGGCACGCCAACACTCATAGCGGGCATACTTCACGATACGATTGAAGATACCAAAATCAGCGAAATAGATATTGAACGAATTTTTGGAAAAGAAATTGCATTCCTGGTGGTTGGTCTGACGAAATTAGAAAGAAATAAAAATGATGGAGCTTTCTATTACTCGGAGACCTTGCGAAAACTTCTACTGGCAGCAGCGCAGGATACTCGAATCCTCATCATCAAACTTTGTGATCGCTTGCATAATATGCAAACTCTTTCGCATATGCCCCTTACGACTCGCAAGCGCGTCTCTCTCGAAACGCGCAATGTGTATGTCCCGGTCGCTGAGCGCCTCGGTATGCATGCTATTAAGCGCGAACTTGAAGATCTTTCCTTTTCCTACATCGAGCCGGATTCTTTCAAGGAGGCGAAATGCCTCTACGCTAAACGCGCATCCGCGCGTAAAAAGAACATCATAGAAGCAACCGCAACCCTTCAACTTGAACTCGCGGTTCATTCGCGCATACCATTCCGTATTGAACAGCGCGACAAGGGTATGTATAGTTTTTATCAGAAACTCAAAAGAAAAGAAGATGATCTTTCGCAAATTAATGACATCATAACGCTTCAAGTAATTGTACCCGATGCCGATAGCTGTTACACAATGCTTGGGAAAATTCATGGTCTTTGGTGTCCCGTTCCAAGAAAGTTCAAGGATTACATCTCTTTCCCAAAGCCAAATGGATTCCAATGCCTCCGAACCGCAGTTGATGCCGAGTCATTAGGTATTATTGAAATCCAGATTTATTCGACTGAAATGTACGAACGCGCAAAATATGGATTCGCCGTTCTTCTCGCCCGCAATGAAAGTGGGTGTAAATCTCCTAAGTAGATACTGCCTTTTCGTAAATGTTGTCGTCCATATCAGGAAAACCAAATCGCACATCCCACAATATATCTATCTTATTTTTACGACACCACACATCATAAAGTTCATCTGCATTTAACTCGATATAGTCCTTTTGTGTGAAGCCAAGCTGCTTCGCGACTTCGTGAATTGAAGACGATTCGCCTTCAATTTCTACCCACGCGCCATAAGGATAAATGTCCAGTGTAATTTCAGTATTGTGCGAACCAGCGAAAATCACCCTCGTTTTCTCGTATGAATTTTCCTCAACAAAACCTCCTTGTGAAGAAATAATTTTCAAAGCGTCTTCGCATGAATTCCCTTTGTATAAGGTCTCTTCAATTTCTTTCTTAATGCCATCTTCCACCGCTATCTTATACTTGTGAGTGGCATCAACGAGCCGCGACTCAAAATTATCCTGTGTGCGCAAGCGGATTTTCTTTTTCTCGCCACTTACACCATAGATTACATCACGCAAATATTCAGTCCTTACGAATTTTGCGATGGAACGGATTTTTGAAAGCATCGCGGGAATATCGTGTACCGCGAGCTTTATCTCTTCTTCAAGATTATGGTTCTTCTTTTGCATGGCGGTAATTGTATACCATATTAATACACCCCTTGTGCATTTGAGATAAATGTACTAGTATATTATTGGGTCTGTTCTTTGAGATCCAGAAAGGAGGAAAACCATGAAGAAGAATGGGCATTCTTCGAAGTCGGGTCAGAAAACACTGAAGCACTCCCTTCTACAAAAAAGAGTGCCTTTGGTCAGACTTACCCAGGCCCTGAATCAAGAAGATCCGGGCACCTGATGACTCGGCCACAGTCAAATAGGTGGAACATCTGATGTTCCACCTATTTCTTTGAACCGACACACTAAAAGGAGGTGATTATGAACGGTCAGTACATATCATTGGCCGATGACTTTACAATGAAGCATTCGGTATCTACGAGCGCGTTGTATTGTCTGAGAAATGGATCTACTTATGAGGTGCAACCGGATCAAGTTGATTTCTTGCAACTTCTCGACGGTGCCTTAACTGTTGAACAAGTAACGGCACAATATTCGGACGAATCAAAATCAGAAGTTGTGCAATTTCTTGAAAAAATGAAAGGAATATCTGCTCTGCAATTCGCTGATATACCTGGGTCGAGAATTTTGCAGCTGAATCGAGTTCCCGATCGGCGACTTGAATCCGTTCACTTGGAGGCAAGCGGTAAATGCAACATGCGCTGTGTACACTGCTATCAGGCAAAATATGTGAAATCAGGAGCAGCTCTAAGCCATACCGAGATTCTTCATCTGCTTGATGATCTGCAAGATATGCAGGTCAACAGTGTAGGAGTCAGTGGTGGTGAACCACTAATGATGCCCCAGCTCACTGAAATCCTCAAAGCAATTGAGGAACGAGATATGAGAATCTCTGCAATCTTCTCGAACGGTCTCTTGATCAACGAAAAGTTCGTGGAAACGATTACATCCTTAAGAAGTCGCTTCTCACTGTTCATCAGTCTTGATTCAATTCCAGGTGCGAATATTTCATTTCGCGGCATTCGAGAGAAAAATTCTCGACGTGTTCTGGAACGAATATTGACCAATATAAGATCATTGGCGAACAGAGGGATAGGTGTTGTCATAAATACTATGGTAAACACCGAAAATATCGGATATCTCGATGAAATGTACCGTACAATTAGCCAGCTTGGAATCGAATGTTGGAGGATTGGTTTCCCAAAATCAACACCTCAGTTCAAAAAACATTCTGACAAATTCAAGATTGAGTGGAACAATATCGCCGAACATTGCCTCACACTACTTAGGCAGCACCTTGAAAATAAGATGCCCTTTCGTCTTCAGATTGAATATCTCTTTCGTGAGGAACTCTTCGAGCAAGGTCTACAAGCACTGTCTGCTCTAGACTTTGTTTGTGACTACGAAGGACGGCGATCTGGTTGTTGTGTGAAGCCGAATGGAGATGTTGTTTCGTGCGCTTATTGTTCTGACTTGCCCATCGGGAATATTCGTGAATCGTCGATACAAAATATTTGGTATTCAGACCAAATGGAGAGCATCAAAACAATGAAAATCGACGATGTAGTTGAATGCCGAGGATGTGAACTTCTGGATTTGTGTGGTACAGGTTGTAGAGCAAATGCATATTTTCTTCATGGCGATTTTCACAACGCCAAGGACGATGATTCTTGTTTAGCGGTTGCTTTCTTCAAAGAGCGTGTGTTGCCACTTTTGAGGGAATACAACATGACTAGTTGATCTTTCATTTCACTGACCTACATAGGAAAGCCCGCCCAATATTGGGCGGGCTTTTATTTTTGAAAAAGTTATAATATTCAATATGAGTAATTATGATATATTTGCAAGATTTTATGATTCCGTTATGGGAGAAAGAACGGAAGAATCTGCGAGCATCGAAAAGATAATAAAGCAATACAACCCACCAGCTAAAAAACTTTTAGAATTAGGTTGCGGCACGGGTACATTTTTGAAATATTTCCTTGACCGAAAATTTCAAGTGGAGGGTATAGATCTTTCAGAAGAAATGCTAGTTATTGCTCGTCAAAAACTTCCTGAAGCACTTCTGTCTCGACAAAACATGACATCATTCTCGCTACCAGACAAATTTGATGTGATCATCTGTTTGTTTGACTCGATAAACCATCTTGTAGAGTATGCGGATTGGGAAGCTGTCTTTTCAAGAGTACATTTTCATTTGAATGAAGGTGGGCTGTTTATTTTTGATATAAATACACTTCATAAATTAGAAGAACTTGCAAAAAACAAACCTGTCGTGAGAGAATTCGATGGTAAGAAAATGACAATGACTGTTACGCCTAAAGATGGAGCATATAATTGGAATGTAGAAATAATCGAAAGGGAAAATAATAACGAGGAAGAAGTTCACTCTGAAAATATTCAGGAGCAATCTTTTCCATTGCAGGTAGTGCGAAATTCTCTTGAGAAATTATTCAGTAATATTAATATGTTCGACCAAAATGACAGCGAAGCATCTGAAACTTCCATGAGGGTATATTTTGCCTGCCAGAAATGAAAATACAGTTTAATAAACAACTAGATAAAGAGGTCTATCTCGCCTTCTGCGACGCGGTTGTTGGCGGTACTGATTTCGGAAAGAAAATACGCGATGAACATCCTGACATTACGAAAGAAAACTATAGTGACTATATAGACAGCTTTTATGCTTCTGAAAAAGAGATGTTAGAAAACACTCTCCGAGATACCGAGAAGTGTTTCGATGAAATAAAAGACACTCTATTTTCTGAGCTGCAAAAGTATTTTAGTAAGGATTACCGTGAAGAAAAGTATACTTGTTATCTGTCTATCTTTGACTGCAATCCGCGCTATCTTGAAAGTAAGAGCTTTCAGGTTTATTACCAGCGTTCGCACACTATGCGGAAAGAAGTCATCGCACACGAATTAACTCACTTTGCCTTTTATGATTTCTGTAATGAACTAGGAATAAAAGACAGTGATGCTCTTTGGGAACTATCTGAAATCTTTAATGTCATTTTTCTTAATCTGCCGCCGCTACAAGAAGCCATCGGTGCAGAAGAACTTCTCTTCTATCCGGACTTAAAAGATAAGTTGGAAGAAATAAAACAAATCTGGACGAAATATCCTGATGCAAAATATTTTATAGAGGCAAGTTTGCGTCGAAATCTTCTTTTTGTACATAACGAATGAGGGCACTCCTTAAAGCGTTTTCTATAAATGGTTTTCGATAACGGACGATATCATCTATCTGTTTTTTAACATGATTTGTTGATTCTTCACCTGACATATACCCGTCTAAATTGTCTCCCAGATACAGATCGTTATTCAATAATCCTTGATGATATTTCGGAAGTAAAAATTTGTGTGATTGACTTGATAGTTGATAGCCATTTTTATCAATAATAGTTACCCAGCAAAACATTTCATATTCATCTTTGTTATTTTTATGATATCCGACTTCAATTCCAATCGCGAAATCGGCCTCCGGTATCTTACCGAAAGCTCCTTTTGCTCTATTGATTGAACCCTGTTCTGTCTCTTTGGTGGTTTTCGGCTGATCAGAAACTCCGCTCGTCACTTTAGTCGGGATTAGTTGTGCTTCTATTTTTAATTCTCTTAGGACTTTTTCTAGATACTTTATTTTCTGTTCTGAGGTTGTCCCTAAAGCTATTGTTAGTTTTTCCATAAGATTTTTATCCGCCACCAATCACAATGACTTGTTTCATTCTGTGAGTATATCTTACTTATTCGTTCACACATATTCGGTTGGTTTGCGGACCTTATATCAACCTCTTTTTAGCGTTTCTTTCAGCATCAACGCCCGCTCAAGTTGGCGTTCTCCATTTTTGCCCCAGTCAAAATATTGATTAATGTCTTTCAGGTCAATGAGTTTTATTTCAGTAACATCGCCATCTGGGTCTGATACAAACTCTCCTATCGGCTCGACGATACAGACCGAACGCGTTTGAAGAGTTCTTTCCGGTTCAAATGCCTCCACATAACCGAAAACTCTTTGTTTTAGAACGCGCATATTCGTTTCTTCCAGCACTTCACGCACAACTGCTTCTTCAATCGCTTCGCCGGGATCAATCGCACCGCCAGGCGGTCCCCAGCTTCCTTTCTTTTCGGCATATACGATAACGAGCTTATCGCCGCAAAAACAATAAGCATGCACTCCTTTTATCTTTTCTCCCTTCAGCTCATCAAGCAAATCGATATCGCGATACACGAATGGTATGGTCTTCCCTTGATGGATTAGAGTTGATTTAATTTCCATATTTCAAACAATCTGCATGCAATGTTTCTTGAAACGGTTCAAGTTTGAGTAATTCCATATAAGTATGGTATCAGTTTATAGGTTCTTAATCAGATTCACGAAATCTTCTTTCGAGATTTCAAGCGTACGCAGATTATTTGAGATAATAAATTGCGGTAACTGTTCATCACACGGGATGATAATCGGACGCAGAAGTCCTGCTTTCTTATACTTCCTGTGACTTCCTTCTTGCCCTTTGAATTCGCAACCGATTAGAAGCAGGAATTTCTCAAATCGTTTCCAGCTTACTTTGCCAACCTTATCCATCTTTTTGCTTATGCAACTGCGGGGACTCGTACACTTATCGATTCCTGCGAAATAGTAGGCGGATTCCACGCCACCTGACCCTTATGCCATCCAAGATCGGAGAGAACAGCATCTACGGTTCCGTTTTCAATAAGATCTTTAAAGAAAATAGAGACGATTTCGCTAAAACGCCGTTTTGCTTCAGCTTCATTCTTTCCTGAAGTAGAGAGATCGAGTGCAGGAGTGTAAGCAACGACCTGTCCACCTTCTTGTATAAAGGACACCGGGAGATTCAATTCAAGATGATGAGCAATGTGATTCATTGTCAGCAGTATACCATATTTCCCACACTAAGCGTAGTGAGTCATAGCGTTTCTTTCAACATAAGTGCTCGTTCAAGTTGGCGTTCTCCATTTTTGCCCCAGTCAAAATACTGATTGATGTCTTTCGGGTCAATAAGTTTTATTTCAGTAACATCGCCATCTGGGTCTGACACAAACTCTCCTACCGGTTCGACGATACAGATTATTTTTTTCTCCTTGCAGCTCGCCCGGCGAATCGATATCGCGATACACGAATGGTATGGTCTTCCCTTGATGTAGTAAGGTTGATTTAATTTCCATAACTAGAATTGCGAAAAGAATAGGAATTTCTGATACATGTACGATTTAATGACTCGTTTAGTTGAAGCAGAATCTTCGGCTAAGTCGCAGAAATATGTTGATGCATCGGAAAGAGTTGAAAACTTGATCCAAGAATAAAGTTTATCATCTTTCGAAAACTTATGATTTGAAATAGAATTATATCCGTCTAGAAATGCTTGAAATAAAGTCAAATCCGCTTCTTTTGCACCATCAGGGAAAGACCATTCAACAATTGCTAAAGCTAGATCCTTAATGACGGGACCTATACAACTCCAGTCAAAATCGATTATTCCTGTTACTTGAGTATCTTCCCCGAAGAAAACATTACTTGGACGATAGTCATTATGAATAAAACCTATAATTTCATCTTGCGCTCTGCCGAATTCTAGTGCTTCTCTGACTTGTGCGACGAATTCCGTACCCCCATCAAAATCCCTGGTAAACATTTCTTCAAGAGCAACAACTCTCTCAAGTTCAGAAAAAATATTCCTTGCTCTCGGAGATTTGGATGTAAATTTGCTTGCCGCATTACTCATCAAACCTAACCCAATGCCTGCCTGATAACACTGTCCTCGTGTTGGGAGATGATCCTTATCTACAGTAATGTGATATCCAGTCAAGAAATCAAAAAGAACCGCGACTCGGTCATCTGCCAGCGTACATATACTCCCCGTTTTCGTCGTCAGCCATCGCGCCACAGGCACACCGTTTTGTGCAAGATAGTTCACTGCTTCGTACTCGAAGGCAATATCTTTAGTAGCTAACCTTTTGCTTATTCTTAAAATTTTCTTATCATTTTCTCCAACGACAAAGACGATATTGTCTGCTGACTCGCGAATAACATTTATAGGTGAATCCTCGATAAGAGGATATTCTTTTAGTGCTTTTGAAATTTCTTCCATAAGTAATTACTAAGCGCTGATTCTGAATACCGCAATCAATTGTCTTAGTATCAGCTCGTTCGGTTGTATATATTCTCCGGAAAAATCGAACCAGACCCTCATAAAGTCCTCCCTTTTTAGTGTTCGTATCTTCCCTATTTCAGGATCTTGAAGATAGATATGTTCGGCATCGAGACCAGCGACAACCGAGTAATGGCCATCGGCAATTTCTGAATCTGAATAGTCAGAACGACCACGAGTAAACCAATCAACGATAACGGGCACTTTCTTCTCTAACCATTTTTCAATATCTCTGAAACTGCTTCCGTTTTTTATTTCAACTTTAAAATCGAGTGTCTCTGCTGCCCTAGCGATACCTGTATCATCAACTCCTACTCCTGGAACCAGACCAGTCAATTCAGAAAGCTCTTGTTCGCTTTTGTGTACTCCGTAGTAGTCGAGCACAATCTTCAACGAAGCAGGACCGCACATACTTGCATGTAATGTTTCTTGAAACGGTTCGAGATTGAGTAGTTCCATATTGCTAAGTATACTTCGATACACCTCCGAACGCTTCGATTCTTGAATCAGAAATATGTAGTCCTGCTCCATCTTTGCAAGCGTAAATATCTCGCCCATAAGTGCGTTTGTATTCAGTGAGACATTCATGCTCAGCCGGCTCGTCTGTAAAATGCGGATGGAATTCAAAATCAACGAACCTGAACCCTGAGAAATCGGTCATGCCGACATCGTTCTCATCACCAAACTTCGCAAGCTCAATCGATGGAGTGCACATAATGCTCCCTGCGCTCGCACCGATGAGTACGCCGCCTTTTGCGAGATGCTGTTCAAGAATTGTCTGGAGTCCGCGCTTCCGCGCACTATCCATGAATGTAAATGTATTTCCTCCTGAGAGATAGACGGCAGCATAGGAAGGAAGCGTGGAAAGCATCTCATCTGTAAAAGCATTCGAGAGATCGAAATAGTCAACGCGAATATCAGGACTGATGGCGGCATAATCAATAATGGTCGACTGATAGTATGGTCTATCGCCATCCTGCGGACTTGAGGATATGTATGCCACCTTCGTACCGCGATTGAGAATCTCTCGAGCAAGAGTCTTGCGCAACTCTTCGTCGAGCGGACCCATCATGCTGAGCAAGAAGATATCTTTAGCCATGGAATCAGAAGGTGACAAAAATCTTATGTGTATCCGAATCGATGCGAATGCGGCCACCATACGGCAACGCGATTTGTGGGTTGGTGTGACCAAAATCGAGATTCTGTACGACAGGGATATTTTTATTGTACCGCCTTACTGCACGAAGAATCGTCTCGCGTTGTTTCTCGCGATATTCTTTCTTTTGTTCTGTGGACTTCTGATTATCAAACTCCCATGCTTTTGGACGGCCAACAAGAATTCCTTTCACTCGTTCTAATATGCCACTCTCACCAAGTGCGCGATAAATACGAAATACATAGTCAGCCGAGGGGATTTCTTCTGAGGATTCGGTGAATAGAATCACATTCTCGAAATCCTCAAGAGAAGGGATCTGAATACTGTGGCGAAGAAGTTCATCTATGGATTCCACACATCCTCCCCACGAGATACCTTCAGCACTATTCTCGCCGTTCCAAATCCAACCGTCATTTGGTTCATACAAACGATCCTTATCAAGATTTTCAGAATCATTCCAGGAGAGTCCTATATCATTATAAATTGGACTCGCTTCAAGCTCGCGTTCGCCCGATTCAAAAAGGGCGTAGTTGAGATATTTTACCGTCATCGCATCCATATTCTTGAGAGCGAATTGTGTAAACAAAGCACCGCCGTAGTAGGAAGGAATATTATTCAACCAGAGAAAGTTCGCAAGGTGCGTATTGTCACTGAAACCAAAGAATGGTTTTGGATTCTTAATAAACGGTTCGGGTGGCAGATTCTTGACATAGGTTACCTGATCATCACCGCCCAGAGAAGTAATTACCGCTTTAATCTCTTTATTCTCAAATGCATCTATAAGATCTTTCGAGCGTTCCTCGCCTGATGCACCCAACTTCTTTGTTGTTGGGAATTCAATCGGCTCAAGTCCAAACACATCTCGGAGATTCTTAAGACCAAGCTCATACACGAGCGGCCACTGTCCAGGTGCGGCAAACGACGGCGACAACAATGCGACCTTATCCCCTTTTTTGAGTTTTGTGAGAGGAATCATCGACTTCATATACGACAGTATACTATTTATACACATCTCGCCTGTGTCCTATCATCTCAACAGTGACGATGTTTCCATGAATAGCATACACTGCACGATAATTGCCGATTCGAAGTTTATACGAATTTCTAAGTTCTCGATGCAATCTCTCGGGTACAATAGTAACGAAATTTTGCTCTAGCCACGCTAGTTTTTCTAGAATTCGTTTACTAACAATTTGGTCGATTTCTTCAAGGTCTCGTAGAGCGTGTGCGCTCAGCTTAACGGATACCATACTTCTTCATCACAACCGAGAGCGGCGTGAACTTCTGCTTTTCTTTCATTCGTTTTCTAAGTTTAATGACGAAACTCTTTTTGAGTTCAAGCCCAGCATCAGGGTCGCCGAAAAACTCGAGAATTTTCTGCTCGATAAGATTCCCTAATTGTTTATTGCGCTCTGCAGTGGTCATAGGACTAATATATCATACACGGGAAACGGCGCTCATCGCGCCGTTTCCCTAACTTGTTGCGGGGGCCGGAATCGAACCGGCGTCTGGAGGTTATGCCTACCACTACAACTTTCGGTGCTCCGCCAGCTGGCGGATTTGTGGTCTGGACTATGCCTTCACCCACGAGGGGTGTCTACCGTCTAGTCTCTACACCTTCCCTACCACCGGCAGGGCTTGGCTCGGCATTACCTTGCTTACGCGAGGGCTTCACCGAGTTTGGCAGATTATCTTAAGCGCAATTGCTCACGCAGACGCCCAGATTTGACTCAGGCCTCCCGAGGTACCTCTCCTCTACCCCGCATTAAAAGTATACACAATAAAGAATGCACACACAATATGTTGTTTAGAACCTGTGTATAGTGCATACATTTATATACTATGTTGGTATCATAATTGTATATGAAGGAAGTGGCGAAATCGAAAGCAGAGTTATTACGACGGCGAGGAATGAGTATCAAAGACATTGCACGAAAGGTCGGCGTCAGTCAGAGCACTGCAAGTCGCTGGTGCTCTGACATTATTCTTTCTGCAGATCAGCGGAGCACATTAGAAAAGAAACGAAAAGAAGCAGGAACTAAAGCACTTGCCCCTTGGATAGATAGAAATCGCGAATTGAAAAAGAAAGATATTGAGAAACAAAGAAACCAGGGTCAACGAGACATACGCCAGATAACAAAACGCGATTTATATATGCTTGGGCTAGGCCTCTACTGGGGTGAAGGATATAAACGAGGTAGCCAAGAATGGGGATTCACGAACTCTGATTCAGATATGATACGAGTCATCCTAGCGTGGCTCCACACCTATTATGATGTACCAATCGATCGTATCATCGCCCGGCTCACAATAAATCTACGATACAAAGACCAGACCGAACGCCTTATGCATATGTGGTCGCATGAGACGAATATTCCTCTTTCTCAATTCGGGAAACCAACTTTCATACGCGGTTATAACGGCTCGAAATTAGACGGACATACCTATCGAGGAACATTGCGCATTAAAGTACGCCGCGGAACATCACTTCGCCTACGAATACTAGCAAGTATTGCTGAAATCGATAATCAAATGACTTTAAACTCTCGGAAGACGGATTCGTAGCGCGCGATGGTGCGGCGCGCGAGCGATTCAGAAAGATCGAATGCAGAGCCCTCGTGCGCGATCTGGTTGCGCACTTTGTGCGCCTCCCACGCGTCTTGAAGCGAATGGACTTCAGACGGCTCGATACTCTTCAGCTTCTCGCCAACACCATCGCCGACATAACCCTGTCCTGCCAACGCATCATCGAGCATAATGTCTGCCTCAATAATCGCTTCACGCCATTCGCTCGCCATCACGCCATCAGCAAGCGATTGGATATGCTGCCAGCGCAAATTCGTATTTCCTGCCACATCAGAT
>Ga0208375_1001029_pt1 | contig 34112 bp, 40 predicted proteins | sample RifOxyD1_FD_184038 | JGI IMG/M metagenome (GOLD analysis project Ga0208375, IMG submission 184038) | Soil microbial communities from Rifle, Colorado - Rifle Oxygen_injection D1 (SPAdes) | ecosystem: Environmental > Terrestrial > Deep subsurface > Rock core/Sediment | place: Rifle, Colorado... | reverse complement strand
GTCTTGCCCTGAATTGAGTATTTCCACAAGGATTCTTGTTGCTCCAGCATCAAGTGAGTTCTCAACCAATTCCTTGACAATGGAAGCAGGACGTTCAATGACTTCTCCCGCGGCTATCTTATTGATAACATCTTCTGTAAGAATGGTTATTTTTGACATGGGGGCGAGTGAGACATTATAGTTTATAAGAATAATTGTAATCAAATATTTAGATTTTGTTTATGAATTTTGCAGCATTTTTAGGTTCTATTTTCCAAATCTCCGTTCTCTCTGTTGAAATTCCTGCAGAACAGCCATTAAATCTTCTTTTTCAAATTCCGGCCAGGTTTTCTGCAAGAAAAACCATTCGCTGTAATTTGATTGCCACAGAAGGAAATTAGAGGTGCGCATAGCACCGCCTGTCCTTATAACAATTTCCGGGTCGCTATTAAGATAAAGATACGAACTAAACAAATTTTCATCAATTTTATCGGGGTGTAGTTTTCCTTGTTTGATATCATGTGCTAATTTCTTTATCCCATCAATTATTTCTTCCCGGCTACCATAGCCAAAAGCAAAATTAACAGTGAGTTTCAGATTATTTTTCGTTTTCTCCATCACCTCCCGAGCTAGATTTTGTATCCTTTTAGGAAAGAGATGAAGCCTTCCAATAAACTTTACTTTGATATCCTTATTTGTAAGATTAGTCGCTTCTTTTGTGAAAACATCTACAAACAAGCGAAAAAGAAAATTTATTTCCACTTTTGAACGGCCAAAATTTTGCATTGAGAAAGAGTATAACGTTAATTCTTTAATCCCTAACTCGGGTGCCCATTCTTCCACAAGCTTTTTTGCTTTCACCGCCCCCAACCGATGTCCTTCCATAGGGTTCAACCCTTGTTTTTTAGCATAGCGCCTGTTTCCATCGAGCTGAATTGCAACATGTTTAACCGCCATAAATAAGAGTATCCAGGCGTGTCCTTAAAAAGATTGTGAAAAATATATAAATCCCAATATAATCCTTAGGAAGCATGAACAAAATACTCCTTGCGGTCATTCTCGCTGGTTTTGGCGCTCAAGTCCTCAAATTAATTATTTATTGGTTTAAGCATAAAAGACTATCCTGGCATGATTTAGTGGTTACAGGCGGAATGCCCAGTTCCCACTCCGCATTTGTTGTTTCCTTGGCAACGATCATTTTCTTGGAAGAAGGGATCTCCACCACATTTACCATTAGTTTAGTCCTGGCCATGATTGTCATCCGTGATGCCTTTGGCGTGAGGCGAAGCGTTGGTGAAGAAGGGATGGTTATCAACCGGATCATCAAAAAGATCCAATTGAAAACAAAAACTCATTTCGCCATGGGCCACACCCCTCGACAAGTACTGGTGGGTTCTGTCATTGGGTTTCTTATTTCCATCGCAGTCTATTCTCTTGCATAAATCTTTTATAGCATATTCCATGGCCGCTGGATAATGGAGCAAAAACCAAAAATATGGGGGCTAAATCTTACTTTTGATGAGGGAGTTTCATTTCCAGAAGCCTTGCGCTTAATTGAAGGGTATGATGGTCTTCGTGTGAACGATCTAATTCACCAAGGTTGGGCTTATCATCACCTTGATGAACAGCAAGCTCTTCAGCGTGCGGAGCAAGAATATGGACTTTCCCATATTTTGAAAGTAAACCTTGCTGAGGGCGATGCGCAGAAAGCATCATCTTTCGTCAAGACGTTGCGGGAGGATACCTCGTTAGAAGGAAAGCTTGTGGAGGTCTGGTACCAGTTTAGAAATCTCCGGGATTATAATTTGTAATTGTAATAGAGCCGCATAATTTATTTAAATTTATTTAGTAATTTTCCATAATTGATAGAAAAATTGCCTGAATGATTGAACCGTATTTTTATCTTGAATTGAAATGCATGAAATTGGTTCTTTGTAATTCATTATTAATACTGTGTTTGTTCCAAAAATATCAATTGTTACTGGTGTAATCCCTTCCAATATTTTTGCTTCAGTGTATTTCATTCCCTTAAATTTTTTATAGAAATCACTGCTTTCTGAAAACAAATGTTTAGCTACGATTTTTTCCCCTATTCTTTTAGGAGACCAATTAATCCAGAACCTATTAATTGTTTCATCCTTTAATGAAGTAACTCCCATTGCTAGAATTTCTTCATCTTTCCCAACTCTTTCAAAAGCTTCATCCACAGCAGTTTTTAATCCTCTAAGTCCCGTGTAAATCGTTGATCTGGATTTTCCAATAATCGTATTTCTTAGCTTGTTTAATTGAGGTATTGCTTCTTCTATTATTGGCTCTTCTTTTTTTAACTGATTTAATCTTTCTTGAAAATACTCTTTTAATTGGTTTGGAGGCGATGCTGTGAAATGTTTGACTCCATTAATTACAGATTCGGAGATAAGACCTTTATGTTTTAATGATTCTAATGTGTCATAAATTCTTCCCGAGTTTAACCCTGATTTCTTTAGTATTTCAGCTGTTTTTATTGATCCAGATTTAACAAGTGTCAAATAAACAATACTTTCATTCTTAGTCAGTCCAATTTTTTCTAGTGTTTCACTTTCCATATCAGTTCATTCTCTTCTAAATTTATAAGCTTTTCGTTTTACCACCCATTATAGGGGGGGAAGTTTTTATTTTATATTACCATTAAACAGTTGCAGTATGAAAGAAAAAACAGCAAGTGTGCCTGAACAGATAGATATAATGGTAAATTCCGAGTGTAATGCAAGATGTCAGATGTGCATTCAAGAAATTACTTGGAAAATGCCTACTGGTAAGCAGGATCCTTTTACAAAAGGGGTCTCTGATTATATTAGTGAATACCATGACTTAGGTGGAAGAAAAGTTATAATCACTGGTGGAGAGCCCACTCTTAGACCGAGTAGAGTAATTTCTACATTAGAAGAATTATCAAAATATCCTGATTGGGAGCTTATAGCGATGTATACTAATGGCTCCCGTTTATTGAAAGAAAGTGATGGGGAAACTCTTGCTCAAAGGTTAAAGAAATTTGGATTGTGTTACGTTAATTTAAGTTCACACCATTACGATTCAACAAAAAACAATAGAATCTTTGGGATAGATGTAGGAAATCCTCAAGTCGTCGGAAAACACCTGTCAGATGTAGGTATGCCTCTTAGATTCTGTGCAACACTTCAAAAAGGTGGACTAGAAACAACTGATGATGTTTTGAAGTATCTTGACTTTGCCCAGCAATGCGGGGCTCAAGATGCTTATCTTAGAGAATTATTCAGGGTTTACAATGTTAATTCTAATAATGAAGCAATTAGTAGTCATTTAGAATATATAAATTTTAATTTTGTTTCTCTAAAACCCATAATAGATGGATTAAGAGATATAGGTCTAATACAGAAAGGACAAAGAGCTAATTTTCAAGGGAGAGAAAAGAATGAACTTGCATTTGAAACAAAGGATGGATTTCCTTTCTATACATCACAATTAGAAATAGGAAGAGAAAGAGCAGAAGAATTGCCTTATTTAGTAATCATGCCCAATGGCAATCTTTATTCTACATGGATGGGCGATCAGTTCAAAGTAAATTCGTTAAAAGAATTTATTGAGGTTGGTAAAAAATGAAGCAAAAAACACTTCTGGTAATGGATGTTCAGAATGAATTTTGCCATCCCAATGGATTTTTTGCAAAAAATCTCTGCGAGTGCAATCCAGATGGCTTTTTTGGAGATAATAAACTAACCACTGCAAGTATAGATGAAGCAGTAGATAATATTGAGAAAGCTATCGCACATTTCAGAGATGCTAGACTGCCAATTGTTTATGTGAAAGCCGTATCTGATCCGCAATATCTTTCAGAAGTTCGATTTGAACGATATAGGAGAATGTACGAACAAGGGTTCTTGAAAGATGGAACATGGAGCACAGATTTTTATAGAGTTTCGCCAAAAGCAGGAGAGTTGGTTTTCAAGAAAGGTGCATATAATCCCTTTTGCAATTCCAAGTTTAAAGAGCATATTTTAAAGACAGCATCTGGTTTAGTTCTTATAGGATTTTTTAGTGATGTGTGTATTGATGCTGTTGCTAGAACAGCTGATGAGAAAGATATTGGAATTCCAACGGAAGTCATTTCTAATTGCTCTAAAAGCTTATTGAGATCTCACGATGAAAACTTAAGATATATGGAAATGTTTTATGGCACTCGCATGTATGAAAATATTGCAGATTTCATTTCTAATCATAATCTTAGCTCTTAGTAAAAAAAAATTCTAAAATGAAAAAACAAAAGGCATTTATCATTGGAGCAGGAAGTTACTCAGTTAAAGACCACCTCAATTAAAAGAAAAAATTGTTCATAATTTATTTAAAGTTCATTTCTTCTCACCTCAATATGATCACCGTTAAAGAAATGAGAGCTTTGGAACGGTTTGCGCAAAAGAAAGGAATTTTCCCTATTCACTTAATGGAAAATGCGGGAAAACAAGTGTACGCCATTATCAAAGAGGGGTATGGTCTGCTGGGCAAACATATCGTCATTTTTGCGGGCGCAGGAAATAATGGCGGAGATGGCTTTGTGGCTGCCCGGCACTTTGCTGAAGAATGCCGCGTGGTTGTTCTCTTTTTTGGCGAGGAAGAAAATTTAACGGAAGAAGCGCAGGAGAATTACGACAAAATCAAAGATAAGATCAATATTATTTCTATAGCCACAAAAGAAGATTTAGAACAGTTTCATATCCAGGATGATCTTCCGTTAATTCTTGTTGATGCGCTGTTAGGAACAGGAGTAAACGGAACAATCCGAGAACCTGTCTCTCTGGGGATTGAGTACTTCAATTCACTTAATGGAATAAAAGTAGCTGTCGATATTCCCTCGGGCCTGAATGCCGATACGGGAGTAATTGAGGATAAAGCCTGTAATGCCGATCTTATTATCACCTTCCACGACCTGAAAATGGGATTAGAGAACTATAAAGAAAAAACGGTTGTTGCGGATATTGGGATACCTGTTAAATAACTGATCGTAACCATCTGGTCGTAGGAAAGCGAAACATTTTTATATTAATGACTTCTTTAAATGTCATATGACACAAATAAAAATCAATTATACCTATGAAATCCTGCTCTTTTTATTAAAAAAAGACAGGCACGGAAGAGAGCTTGCAAAAGAACTGAAAACCTCGCTTACAAGAGTGCAGGCCATATTAACAGAGCTTAGGAACATCAATGTTTTAGACTACAGAATTGAAGGCAAAAACCATATTTATTTCATCAAAAAAAATCTGGTCTCAAAATCATTTATCTTAAATGCTGAAAACTACAAACTGGCAAAAATACTGAGCAAACACCCAGAACTGGAGCCTCTATTCCAAGACATCATTAAAAAAAGCCAATGCCATCTCATACTCTTATTTGGAAGCTATGCAAAAAATACAGAAAGAAAAGAGAGTGATATTGACATCTATATTGAGACAACTAATCCAAAAATAAAAGAAGAAGCCCAAAAAATCTATGACTTAATAAGTGTAAAGATTGGGAAATTTAACGTAAATGATTTATTAATAAAAGAGATCATGAAAAACCATGCCATCATCAAAGGCGGAGAGAATTATTATGAAAAGATCAAGTTTTTTGAATAAGCTCAAAGCTGAAGAATCTTTAAAACTGGTAGAACCCTCTGGAGAAATATCGAAATCATATCTGATAAAAAGCGACAAATGCATTCAAGTTGCAAGACTAGCATATGATGCAGGAATTTATGAAAATGCAGTTTCCGAAGCATACTATTCAATTTATAACGCAGTAATGTCTTTATTCTTCAAATGCGGGATAAAATGCGAAAACCATTCAGGAGCAGTTCTCTTGATAAAAGAGCTTTTCAAACTAGAAAGCTTTTATTTAATATTTTCAGAATTTAAAAAAGACAGAATAGACAACCAGTATTATGTCCCAATACTTGACACAGAACCAATAAATAAAGAAAAGTGCAACGAAAGAATAAGAATAGCACAAAGATTTAACGCAGAATTAAGAGCTTATTCTGGAAAAATAACAATTCAAGAAATAAACAATATAAGAAAAAAATTTGAGGAACTTTAAATGTTAGACGCAGTACTAAATTAAACAGGCGATATATTTTCCTTAATTTCTCTTTCCATGAGAATTAAGCAATTTAAAATGTATAAATATTCCTTTCAAAATTCCGTCAATTTCCGATGTGTGGAGTAATGAACAAGTGTCGTGTTTCCGGAACCGTCAGACACTTTCTCCGTGGAAATAAACCGCGCTTCTTTCAATTTTAAAATACGCCGCTGAAAACTCTTATAACTCATCTCCCCCCCTGTCTGCGCATAGGCGCTGTAAACATCCCCTATCTTCCCGCCGCTGCGATCTTTCACCAAATTCAAAATCAATTGAAGCTCATCATCCAACCCTTCTTTGGGCTTGATATGGAAATCATCCACCTTGCGAATGGCTTCCGCGACATGAAGCAGCGTTATCTTACGTGAACTTTTCTCCTCTGCCAGATTCCCGGCTTCTTTCATGAGATACAGCCCGATGCGGACATCGTTTGTTTCGGTGCACTTTTCCACCAGTTCTTTAAAGGCATCCTCATCCCAGCATCCCGGCACGAATGCATAATCACGCCGCTGCTGGAGAATTCCCGCTATTTCTGACTGGTTATACGATCGGAAGAAGAGAAATTCCGGGCCTAATCTGCTCCTGATCCGTTCATCAAGATCGCTGTAACTGTCACGATAATTGGTGAGCAGGAAAAGAGATTTGCGGTAAATGTCTTCCAGGATTGTATACAAGAAATCCGTATCTTCCAGTTTGTCAATTTCATCAAAGACAAAAACGACACTTTTCTTGTTTAATTTCTGCAGAATTAACTGAAACAATTCACTGGTTTTCTTATTCTGGATAAATTTGTATCCAAGATCCTCGCAGATCTTAATAAAGATTTTAAACGTGGTATTTTCTTTCCAGCAGTTGACATAGATAGGCACAACATCATCGGTTTCTTCCTGCAATTCCCGGAGGACGTGCTTGCAGGCCGTTGTTTTGCCGATGCCCGGCGCTCCGTACACAAAAAGATTTCTCCCATTATGCGCCTGAAAGAGAGGCCGGATGGCCGCCGCAAACCTCTGCTGCTCATTTTCCCTGAACTGCAGGACCTTGGGCTGAAAGTCGTAATCTAAAAGAATCGTATCCCTAAATAATGATTCCCCTGAACGGAGCATATCTTTGAATAAGGACATATTATCCATAAGAAAATAATTTTTTATTAATGTTGTGCAAGAATTTGTGCCAATTATGCTACAGTATCTATATCATAACCTCTTTTAACTTTCCCCCTGGATACTAAGGTAACGGAAATAGTTTAGAACTCACTTCCCAATTTCCGTAATACCATGCATATACGGCCAGAGAATTTGAGGCACTTTCACGGTCCCATTCTTCGTCTGGAAATTTTCCAAAATGGCCACCATGATCCGGGAAGTCGCCAGTGCCGTATTATTTAACGTATGAAGCACTTTCCTGCTCCCATCTTTTCCCACTACTTTGATTCCCAGCTTCCGCGCTTGGTAATCAGTGCAATTGCTCAAGGACATGACTTCCCCATAATTTTTGGTTGTCGGCCGCCACACTTCTACATCGTAACTTCGGTGTTTCCAGGCACTCAAATCGCCGGCGCAAATTTCCACAACACGGTACGGTAATCCTAAAGCGTGCAGGATTTCTTCTGAATTTTGCAACAATTCATCAAACAATTTTCCGCTGTCTTCCGGCGCGCAGAAAATAAACTGCTCCACCTTGTTGAATTGATGCGTCCGCCATAATCCACGTTCATTGATCCCATGCGCGCCAACTTCTTTTCGGAAACACATACTATATGAGAAATATTTTTTAGGCAATTCTTTTTCCTGCAACGCATCATCTTTATGGATGCCGAGCAAGGCGTGCTCGCTTGTCCCAATGAGGGCCAACTCTTCTCCTTCAATGGTGTAGATCGTCTGGCCAAATTCAGCGACGTCAATTGCCGCCTGTAAGACCTCCTTGCGGATCATTAACGGCGGTTCGACATAGGTGTATCCTTTGCCCTGCATGAACTCAATGGCAAAATGGATTAGCGCTTGATTAAGCAGGGCCAATTCCCCATTCAGAAAATAAAATCCGTGACCGGATGTTTTGGCAGAAGAATCAAAGTCTGCAATTCCTAGTTGTTCAATTAACTCAACATGATTTTTAACTGGAAAGGAAAAGGTCGGTTTCTTCCCCCACGTTTTGATCTGGATGTTCTCAGACTCATCTTTTCCTGGCGGAACCTTTGGATGCATGATATTACCAAGTTTGGATAATGATGCATCCCTTTTTTCCAGTAACTGGGCGGCTTTTTCTTCTTGTTTTTTTATTTCTTCCACAACTTCTTTCATTTCCTTGATTTTCGCGGTGCCGCTTTTTCCTGCTTTCTTTAAAGAATTAATTTCCAAAGAAACAACATTTCTTTTCTGCTTTAGTTGCTCTGCTTTTTGTAGTTCACTCTTCCACTTTTTATCAAAAGAAAGAACGTCATCAACTGTTTTCGGATCACGGTTTCGTTTTTGCTCGTTTTGCTTCACGAGATCCGTTTTTTCGCGTACTAAAGCAATATCTAACATAGCAAGGGGTATCGTATCAAGTTATATAAAACTTACTACAATTAGACTTATCAAAAATGAGCTTAAATGAGATTGCTTGTAAAGCAAAACATATATAAACCTAAAAATTAATCTGTAGAGAGAAAAGAGGAATGATCACAAAAAAGAGTGTACAGATAGTTTCTGTTATAGTTCTTATAGCTTTGCTTCTTTTTTCTGCGGCGGCAGATACAGAAGTGGGATCCTGTTATGCAGATGTAGATTGTAGTGATCCAAACAACCCCTATTTATATTATGATGGCTGCACTCCTCAAACCTGCTATTGCAATGAAGAAACATATACTTGTTTTACTACTGAAGAAGTCGTGATTCAAGAACAAGGAGAACCCGCAGTTGTGACTGGGGCGGAGATTGAGAGTGTATCAGCTCCCGGGTTCAATGCTTCCCTTCTGACAGCATTACAGGACCGGTTGGCGGAACTTGAAGCGCAGCAAGCAGCGCAGCAAGCGGCAGCAGCGACTTTGACGTTAACCCAAGAAGAACGAATAACTGCCGTTGAAGAAAATCTGGCGCTGTTCCAAGAGCAGACGGCACAGCAGATAGCTGTATTGCAAAATCTGCAAACGGAACTCCAACAAGTGGGACAGGTAGTTCAGCAAGAGCAGCAGGTGCGCAATGAATTAGCTACCGGACTGGCGGCAGTGCAGAAAGATATCAAAACAACGGAAGGAGACTTAACAGATGTAGAAGAAGGGTTGACCAAAGAACAATCTTTTACAAGACTCATAAAAGGCATATTTTTGGTTCTTCTTTTGATCATCGCTGGCCTTACTGTTTTTTATTTCGTTACCGGAAAAGCAAAACAGGCACCAGAAATGAACATGGAAGTTATCAATTATATCACGGAACACATCAAGCAGGGAAAAAAGTTTCCTCAGATTAAAGATCATTTGCTGCAAGCGGGATGGTCGGAACAAGACATTACAGAGGCGTATAAACAAACTATACAACACAATGTTCAGAAATACAAAAAGCAAACTGGAGGACAACCTGCAGAGGAACCGAATACTGATAAAAAGAAAATAATGACGATTGCCGTTGTAAGTCTGCTGCTTCTGATTGGTGCTTTTATTTTAATACGTGGGGTAACCACCGGACAGGCCATCTATTTCCAGAGTCCGCAGGAATTAAGCGCTGCAGTAGAAAATAACCTTAAAATTCAGATAAAAAACAATGCTTTTTATCCTTTAGTAGATTACGCTTTCGTCTGCGTGCAAGTGCACGATGGTGACAATTGGGTATATTACAAAGTACTTAAAACCCCGCGAGGTCATGTTGTCCAACCAGCTCCTCTCCCATGTACAGAAGATCCAAGCTATGACGCTGCGGTTAAATTTACCAACTGGAACAGTTTTAACATCCTTACGCGAAAATTAACGTGTGAGAATATAAAGAATGAGCATGCCAAACAGGGAGTGTACGTTCTTCCTTCAACGTATGTCCTGCCGGGATTCTCCCTCAATCCGGAAAGCGATGCCAGCCGATTCTGTAAAGCGTTACAAGAGTGCCTTACTGCTGAAGAATTAACTGCAATGGGGATACAGTGTTAGAAAGAAACCGATAATCCGGTAAAAAAAGTGTTCACTAATTTACATAAATTCCCTTCGTAATTCAAAATCAAAACGATTCAAAAATTCTTTGGCAATAACTTTATTGTTTTCATTTAAAAACTCATACATATCTTTGCTAAAACAATGAGCGCACAAAGCCATCAATGAGCCGCAAGAAATACAACAAGTTTCACCTTCAATTTTGAAACCATCTATCTTATTGGCCAGATTTTCATCATATTCTGCTACCATTACTTTCATCTCTCTTGCGAGACACTCGGAACAGATTGGATTTGTAATGACTTCATTGCATTCTACACATCTGGTGAATGGCGCTCGTGTTGTTTTCATAGGAAATAACCTCACCTCTTCTGTTTTTTTGTTCAGATAAAGAAAAAACTGTACGTGGGAAAATAATGAAAGTATCACTTCGTATTGTTGAGCACACTAGGACAGAAGTAAGACACTTATATATACTTTCACCATTAACTACATATGGGATATATGCTTATTTTGGGAAGAAACGAAAAGAACGAGCGTTATATTCCTTGGTGTCATACACACAAATTCCCTGTTCGTGCCACAGCACAAATTCACCTATTCTAACATCTAACGCCATTTTGCTGCAAATGGTGCAATAAGGATCACCAGCATATTGCTTTTCTCCCTGCTCGTCCAGACGTATAAAATATAATTGTGATCTTTCTATTTTTGCAGAATTTCTTCGTAATGCATCCATGATCGCTCGTTGCTCCGCATGGACGCAGCAGGTTTTATCAGATTTAAATGACGCAGGGAGCGTGTCTTTGAGGCAGGATTCCAAACATTCATTCTGGGGAGGAGAGTTAAACCCTTCTCCAATAATCGTATTATCTTTTACGATAACAGTTCCACAACGTGATCGAAAACAAGTGGAATGAAGCGCAACTTCCGCTGCTTTGTCCATGAACTGTTGTGCTTTTCGTTTTTCCTCCCCAGAGAGATATTTCATTCGTTTTCAGAAATAGGGGGTATTGAAATATTTTTCGTACCAACATCGGTATTAGCAAAAAAATATCGAGAGAGGATAACCATCAGAAAATATAAATCTTTAAAAATAGGGTTGGCTCACGATAGAAGTATGAAGCACATAGAGGAGATTATATTAACTAAACAACATTATGCTCCTTTTGGATTTCCTATAACAAGATATTCTATTTCTGATAACTCTATTGACGAGTTCGTTAGCAATCTCAAAGAACAAAAACTTGAAATTAATCCAGATTATTCTGAAAAAGAAGTAAAGTATTATGCACGAAAAGGACCAAAATCATCTGAGGAGAGAACTGTAACTGTTCCATTAGCTACAAAGTTTGCAGATGTAGTTAGTCTAACAGCTCTCTATTTACGGGATGGAAGGGGTTTAGAGCTGGAGCTTCGCGATTGTAATCATAGAGGAGAATCGGGAATTATTTGTAAACTTACAACAGAGAAAGTTGACGTATCAGTTTTGGATAAAGTAAGAGAAGCTATGAGAAGGACGTATGATGAAGATTACGTCTGGCTGTTAAAGAATGTTCAGAAAAGTTTCCCTGAAACAGGAGAGAACTTTGAATAATTAACTTTTTGAGGATGACCACTCAGTTAAACTCAAAAATGTGCTGGTTTTAGCGGTCGCATTTTTCCAAAAACCCTATTTTGCAAAGTTCTCAGAATAAGAGCAAAATAAAAATTATTCTTCTCAATATTTTTTTAAAAAAAAAGTGGAGGGCTCCAAAGAGGGGGTTTGAGGGTGGAGAAATTCTACGGAGCCCACAGCACTATCAAACTCTAATAATTAAAAAATGAACTAATATATAAATGTTACTAATTAGTATACTAGTTGTTTAAAAATAACGAATACTACAAAAGAGTAAAAACTCACTTAAAAAACTGAGAAATCTGCTGCGCGTAACTCTTCGTCACCATAAGCCGTTCCCGTGGAAGGCAGTCAAAATACTTCTGCCAGACAAAACGCTCGTCAAGGAAGATGATCACTCCTTTATCGGTTTCAGAACGGATGCACCGTCCCGCTGATTGGATGCATTTGTTCATCGCCGGAAAGATATATCCATAATCCCACCCTCGCCCAAATTTATGCTCATAGTAGGCAATCGTTTCCGTCGTGCGCAAATCTGGTTTAGCTAAGGGAATTCCAATTACAATGACGCCATTTAACAAATCCCCTGGAAAATCGACACCTTCCGCAAAATTCGCTCCCGTGACTCCCAAGAGCACGGCCCCTTCTTTCTTCGCTGCTTTAAACTGGGAGAGCATTTCTTCTTTTTCTTCCTTCGTCATCTCGCTCTTCTCCCAAAACACTTTCTTTTGGGATTTGAAAAAATATCCGATCCGATCGCGTAAATCGTAGGAAGGAAAGAACAATGCTACATTGCCTGGAATGAGTGCAGACATCTCCGCGCACTTGGCAGCGATCGTTTCATACATGGTATCCCCGCGGAGCGTAAATTTTGTTGTTGTTTCCGGCACGACCAAAGAGAGTTTATTTTCCGGAGGGAAAGGGGAAGTGTATTTTTTCTCGAGGCAATTTCCAATACCTAACAGGTCTTTATACATAGATGTCGGCGTCAGCGTGCCGCTCATGACCATCCCGCCATGAACGCGCTGGAAGATATCTTTTGTTATGATTGCCGGATCAAGGCAGAGGTATTGCAGCAGCAGCTGCGGGCCGTATTTTGTGGCCTGTTCCGAAATGATCCGCGTAAATCCCTCATCCGTTCCCGTCCAGGCCTCGAGAAAGTGGGAAATTCCGCCCAGATAACTTTTCTGCTGCTTTTTTCTTACTTCTTCAGCAGCAAGTTCCACTTGGTCTACTAATTGGTCATAAGTAACTATCGAATTCACAGCATTGACAAATTCATCTTTGGTCACTTTTTTCTCTTTACTGTGACTGCCAGAAGCTCCGGGAGCCAAATTTTGCAAAATACGCATAATCTCTTGTAACCAGACTATAAGGCCGTGGTATCCAAATTTTTTTGCTTCAATAATAGAATTCTTAATCATTGTTGTCGTGAGATTGCTGCTGACCATATCAGCAATTCGTTGCGGAAGATTATGTCCTTCATCCACGATCACGATCACATCTTCTAATTCCAGCTCTAACTTCGTGAAGAGTGTTTTTTGAACAAACGGATTAAAAAGATAATAATAATCCCCAATAAGAACTGTTGCTTTTTTTGCTAGGGCAAGGGATACTTCGTAACTACACATACGCTTCTCTTTGCTTAAGGAAAGGACTTCTTCTACATGCAACGGACCGCGTCGCTGAAGTTCTTGTACAAACGCTTTTGCTTCTACTTGCAAATCTTTCTTGCTGCGAGCATTATTGTAAAACTCACATTCTCCTTTTTCTACAATGGTTTTGCAAAATTCCATAAAATCATTGCCGAACAAGGCAGCGACATCCTGACTGCACATCCATCTCTTGCCAATTAAATCAGCGCAGGAGAACTCAACAGAACTTTTCTCTTTAATTTTCTGAAGCGTGTCAATGGCAATGCGGTGCTGCGTATGCCTATTTGTCAGAAAAAAAATTTTTTTATATTTCTCAAGAGCAAAGGGAAGAACAACGGAGAGAGCGCTGGCGGTTTTTCCTAATCCCGTTGGAGCATGTGCAAGAAGAATTTTCCCCATTGTGAGCGCTTCATGAATATCTCTCATTAACACATCTTGCTGGGGCCTGATGGACGCATGCGGAAATAAGCTTATGAAAGACAAAGAAGACATACGACGACAGAACGGCATTTCTTTTAAAAATATTCGCTTTCCGTCAAAAAAAATGCACCATAACATTTAAATAAGCAACTATTCCAATATAACTATTCAAGTGAATAAATGTTTAAATATATCTATTGCGCCCGAACTTTTCGGGAGGTGAGGATAGACTAGGGGGTGTGAAATTGAGAAAGAAGAAAGTAATTTTCGACGTTTTTTTTCGAGAAAAACCAGCGATGATGTTGGTTGAATTAAAGAATGCTGATGCGAATGTCTATGCTTCAGTCTTGGCAAAACAAATCGATTGCACGTATTCTCATGTGGTGAAGATACTGCAGGAGATGCAAAAAGCGGAATTGATTAATTTCAAAAAAGAAGGGCGCCTGAAATTGCTGGAATTAACCAAGAAAGGAAGAGACGTGGCGTCAAATATTGAAAGTATCCGAACGATGCTTTAATTTATCTTTTTGTCTTTTTTTTCTTTATATTTTTTATTTCTGAGAATTGGTCGTACAAATTCTTTCCAAAAATGAAGAAATTATTATGAATGAAATGAAGAATTAAAAGAAAGAGAAAAAAAAAAGAAGTTTATTCCAAGTACATTTTCAGGCGGTTCATGTCCAGCTTCCAATCAGCTGGAAGCTTGTCTGACCTTTGATAATATTTCACCAACCGCCGTATTTTAGAACTTGTTAAATTCAGACCCCGCTTCGCGGTTTGATCTTGCTTGTTCTTTTCCAGATGCTGTTTTACGGCAATAAGTTTCTTGATAAGGCTGAGAACGTCCTCAGGTAGATTCTTGGCAACGCTGTTTTCCTGGAGGATGGTAGTGATTTTTTTATCCGTCAGGGCCTGTACGCTGTTAATTCCATAACTATCACGTAGGATTACCCCTATTTCACTCCCGCTCTTGCCTGCTTTGGCATACTTAATAACCAGTTTCTCAACTTCCTTTCCTTTGTACGGCGCCCAAGTAGGAGTCTTCTTCATAGGTCGTGTGCTTCCGCTTTTTCCTTTCCGTCGTGAATGCATTCGTGCCATAATATTATTTAACCTCGCTGATGTTTTAATTGTTTTAATTCATATAGGAGAATAAGCATTTGCTTCATCTCCAGTATACGCAAGCCAATCCAACCGACGTATCTCTCGATACGGTTGAATTAGTATCTTTATTTAAAAAGATTACGGAGAAAAATCAAAAAGATTAAATACGCTCTCTTTCTACAGAAACTCATATGGATAAAAGAATACCCCAAGCCCTGCGAACCTGGTTTTTCATTCATTTTCTCGTTGATATCTTTTTTGCCATTCCCTTGCTTTTCTTCCCAGCGTGGTCTTTACGCTTGCTTGGATTCATGATTATTGAACCACTCACCACTCGACTGGTTGGGGCAGCGCTGTTGGCTATTGGCGGCATTTCCTTGCTCAGCTATCGCCAGGGAAAGGAACGTTTTGATGTTTTATTAACATTGAAAATTATCTGGAGCATAAGCGCCATTATTGCCATTTCCCTCGCGGAAGGAGCGCCTGCAGCTGTCTTTGGTATTCTGGCCCTTTTTGCTTTTTTTTCGGCAGTATGGATTTACTACAAAATTCAATTACATAAAAATAATCATTAACAAGAACAAGAACAAGAACAAAGAAACAAATTGAAGCAAAACCAAAACATTTATTAACATCCTCATATTAAATCTATTTTAAAATAACTGCAAAATTAAAATAATTGCAAAAGAGGTAAGAGGTATTTCACGTTGAAAACAGAAAGTTCACAGGGGAAGCATAATCTCCGGTTTTATCTTCTACTTTTAATCCTTGTCATAGGCGGGATATTTATTTTCTTCATGCTGAATGATGGGAAAAATGAGCCTACGATCACAAATGCCGTTGTAACAGATTTAGAAACTGATTTGGATGAAGATATCTTCAATTCAGAAATAAAAACAAAAAGAATCGTGTCACAGGAAAAAAATGAGATTGTGTTTCAATTAGCGGTTGATACGGTCCCTACGGCAACAAAAGAAGCAAAAGCAAAGCAAATTGAACTGGGATTTAGTGATACAACAGCAAGAATCAAGATAAATAATGATAAGTTAGAATTGAACGATCTGAGTGAGGTTCGCTTGCAGGTTGACGGTTTTGTAGGAGAAATAGTTTTTAATGATGGGCATCTTTCATTTGACGGAACTGCTAAACGAATTAATGTTAATGGCGTTGCGTTCTCTTCATCGCAAAAAGATTTGAAATTATCATTTACCAATCTTGAATATCAATCATTGGTTCTAAGAGAGCTGGAGCTAGCAGAAGTAGAATTTTCTAAAGGAAGCGGGACATTTAATGTGGGAGAAAAGTTGCAGTACGTGATAGATGATGAAGAAATACAGTTAGCTGCATTCGCGGGAGATCTTAAGATTGATAGAGTTAATATGACTTCCGTTTCCCTTGAAGGTATCACGGAAGGAATTAGTATTAGCGGAAATACACTGGGGCTCAGTCTCCAATAATTTTCTAAATATAGTCTTTTCTAAATAAGACATTATTCTTCTGTACATTTTTTTCTAAATTATAAATGATTTATATGCCAGCTCAAAAATAAAAAAGAACCCTTACTTTAGTACAACTCTCTTTTTCTCAGATCTTTTTTCTTCAGATTTCGTCGTAAAGAAGCATACTTATCTATCAAAGAGAATTTGGGCGGTTTTAGCTGCACTGTCGATTGCGTACATTTCTTGCAGGCATTCTCTAAGCTATATATGTTGCAATTTGGGCATTTGCGGATTCGTTCAACCATAAGTGTTGTGATGTCAGGATCATTCAGACTTCCCGGCATAGTATCTCATATTTTTAATTATTCTTTCTCTCTTTCAAAAGACGCGGTAGACAACTTGTCAATAAACGTTTCTATAATCTTTTGAACTTTCACAAGATTCTTTTCTGCTGGTTTGTAATCTACATCCTCGAGAACGAGTTTATATCTTCCAGCTCCAACATACCGTAATTGTATTGTTTGGGAAACTGCTTCTACTTCCTGCAACAGGCTGCGTATTTTTTGAACGCCATCAGGGGCAAACGTTTGCAGTACTATTTCTCCCCGAATCGTTATTTTCTTCGGTTTAAATTTTTCAACAACGGCTTCCGCAAGTTCTTTGGCGACGTTTTTTTCCAGCCCCAGTTTTTCAAGATGAACGTCACCGGAAACAACGTCTTGAAAACATAGGTTTAGATGTGAGTACTCTTTGCATATTTTCGAACTTAATTCATCATACAATTCTTTCTCCGGCCGCTTTAATTTCTTGGCGAGATTTTTCACCAGGCTTTCCGCTTTCAGTTCCTGCTTGATCTCTTCCAATTTCTCGCGACGCTGGACGGAATTCACCCGGCGCAAGGAAAGATCAATATGGCCTTGTTTTTGATCCACACGAAGAACTTTGCACACGATCTGCCGGTCGATGCTCACAAACTCCCGTAAATTGCGGATTCGTCCAGGAGACACTTCTGAGATATGAACCATTCCTGGTTGATTGTACTCAAGAAGATCAACAAAGACAGAATTAGGAAAAATCTTGGTTACTTTGCACAAGACTATTTCGTCCTCTTCCGGGAGCCCTTTTCGTTTGTAAAACATTTTATTAACTAGAAAGAAGAGTATTTATAAATATTTACTCCAATACTTCCAGAACACGCGCGGAAATTTTAGATTTTCCACCGGTCGGATAGGCGATTTCTTTACTACACACAAGGCACGTAACTAAACTCCCTGCGTTTCCAAAAATAATCTGTTCGTTTTTGCATTTTGGACAACGTACTTTGATAAATTTACTTTTTGGCATTGCAATTTCCATTTTAAATGAACTCCACGCGCTTGGCCCTGATCCCAGATGCCTGAGCACTTGATTTTTTACATTTTGAACAAGTATATCGAAGGTCTGTCTTTTTAGTGTTCTTTGCTCCTGTCCTCTTAAATTTGGTCACTGCAGGCTTGGAATATCTTCCATGCCCGCCTATCCCTCGTGCCCGGCCTCGAAGACGTGCTCGATATTTTGAGCCAACACTTAAAGAACTGGCAGCCTTTTTTTTATTCTGTGCTACTTTGTGTTCTGTATGACTCTTACAATTCTTGCAGAATCGTTTCTGAGCTTTTGGAATCTTCATATCTAGGTTAGGACAAGAGTTTATTTATAAAGATTTTGGAAATGTAATGGAGGACAAAAAGAATTGATAATTTACCCTACATTATATCCCGAAGGACATAATGTTTTTAATTAGATATTTATGTCCTTCGTTAATGCTCAAAGAAGAGGTAATTTGTCCGTAAGCTGATCGATTTCCGCTTCATTGTCAGGGCCAATTCCCACGCATGTCTTCGTTCCTGGGACAACCACTGTTTTACCGGCATCCGTTATCAAAGAAGCAGTGAGGCCTTTCTCTTTTGCCAATTGAAAATAAGTCACCAATTCTTGTTCATCTTTTACTTTGAGCGTGATTTTGGCCATGCCTTCTTTTCTCCATGCTTTCACTTTTTCCGGATCCGATTTTAAGACCGCTTCTACTGATGCATGGGCTACCTGTGCAGCAAGCTTTCCTTTTGGAAGCTTTAAATCCTGGCGTGCAAGTATTACTTGTTTGTAGCTCATTCTTTGCTCAACAGATTAAAAAAAGAAAGACCTATAAAAAACTACCTTATAATTTAGGTATAAAAAGAGTATTTCTGTAGAAAGAAAAGTTACATCTCCTAAAAAATTTAATTTTTCCATTCGGTCTCGAACAGAGAACTGAAATAGTCCAAGAAGTACGGTGCATTCAACCATACTGCGCAGTCATAACTTTTGTGAACTTTCTTGTCGTCGGTTAAAAAAACTAAGATCTCGTCCGAATCGATAATACAAAAACGGGCTGTTTTCCCATTTTGCTGTTTTATCTTTGCAAACTTGGAGAATGAGGAAACAATATCTTTATTTGCAGAACCGTCTGCGGGAATCGCCATGCGCACTACAACTCCATTCTTGGCCGCTTTCTTAAGATGCTGAAATAGTATTTCTGATTTCCTTTCCAGGCCTTCATTGGTAGTCATAATGGAAATATTTTTCTTTGCTCTTTTTATCATTGAAAGAAGATGATCGTAGGCTTTTTCCCTTCCTCTGAAAGCGCCGCTTTTATCAGTAGGGTCAATAAGCTTAATGCCTTCGGTATGAAGCGTATTCAGTTCTTCTAAAACTTCACTTTCTCTTAAATTGGAGAGAATTTTGTTTCGCTGATCAGCTTCTTCAATAACTTTTCTCTTTACACGTTCAATGACTTCTCCCGGTGTAACCGCGAGATATTTAATTGGTTTCCCAACTTTGACAATAATAAATCCTTTTTTCTCCAAAGATTCTAGAACATCGTACGCCCGACTGCGAGGGACATTAGAAATATCAGATAATTCTCCAGCAGTTGACACGCCCCGCGATAACAACGCAATCCATAACTTACTTTCGTACGAATTTAAGCCGAAATCTTTCAATTTATTCAAAAAGTCTTTCTGAACGATCATGTGTCAATTTCTCCGTGAGCCTGCTTCCGACTCAACCACCAAAACATCGTTAAGAACTCTTTTTCCGTGATTGATGTTCATAAATGTCGGGTTATTTATAAATCTTTTGCGTTTTAGTACTTAAAAGTAGTTATTTTTTTGCAGTGTCAACCGTAAATAGTTGGCTATCTTGAACAAGAAATAACCCTATTCTTGCTCCAGCATCGAGCCAGCCGTGAGCATAATTCAACGCTGCAAAGGCCAGAACCATATCTTTTTTTGTATTCAAGAAATAAAGGGCATCGTTATAATAGCATTGTGCCATTTCAAAGAATATAGAGGCAGTTTCTTGTCTTTTCTCATCACGCTTATTCTCTGCTTCTGTTAATGCTCTTTTTGTAACGGAAAAGTACTTTTCCAGAAGTTCATGGGTGATTGTATCTTTCATTGTCTACTTCTACAAATATAAAAGAAAAAACTTATGCTTGCAACGTAAACGTAGGGCGTTTCACCGTTATTGGAAGAACATTTTCTTCAAATTCCATCATCGCAATCCTTATTGGATCAAATTGAATGTTCTTCAACTCTTCTTCTGATAGTGCTACTAAGAACGGAGCGCCCATGGAAATTTGTAAAGCACGGCTTCCAATCATCCGTGCTTTTTCATATTTTGAGTACTCTATCTCTTCTTCAACAAGAGGTTTTTTTTTCTTTTCTGCTGGCATTTTTATCCTAGGACGTTTTTAATTAATTTTAATCAAGTAGTGTCAATTAAGGGGTTTCTTTTTTAATCTTTTCTTTCTTTTAATAACTTTTTTATAACAACTTCCTTCTTATAAAGATGGTTCTAATCAGCTAAAAATTTGTTTAGCTCGCTTCGTAAAAACCGTGCTTTCTCTAATGCAAGTTCAACCATGCTGGAAATTTCCGCTATCGTTAAGGGCGCGTCCCCCCCCTTCTGCAAAGCTGAGATAGTTCCTTTTGTATCTGAAGCGACTGTCAATCGTGCATCGTATGCTTTTTCTTCTTCTTGAGTAGGATCGATCAGCAACCGCCCATTTATTTTATACACTGTAACCGGCAACGGTTCTTTGGTTAATGGCAAGGCCACGTCCGTTTTGTGTTTATAATCAATAGATCCTGTTTCAGGGTCTACCACTGGAAACCGAGCAGATTTTAATGCTGCCAATACTGCTAATCCTGAAGCGTCAAATAAGTTGCCATCATCATTAATGGTTACAATATCAACAGTCACAAACCAGGCTTTTTCTCCCGGTTCAATGCACAACTTTTTCATGTCCAATGCCTTTGCTTCACGAATACCCCTGTCCGTTACCCGCGAAACTTCAATGGCTTTTATTCCAGGCGCGCCAACTTCATATTCCGGACTGGAAAGGGGCGTCAATTCTGCATTTACCATGATCCCTCCTTCATCAGGAGTGTCATTGTATGGCTTTTCGAGGGACAATTTTACTCCGGCCATGACTACGGTACTGCCGATTTGAACCCTGGCAGAGCCTTCTGCTGTCCAAGAAAGATCTGTTTCAATCTTAATTGGCTGGCGAAAGTCCGTTAAAGAACGATTATCTAGCCGTTTATTATCTTTGGCCAGTTCAGCGATAGTTTCTTTATTAATGATCATATTTTGCCTCAATGATTTATTGTTCGAGATATTTCTCCTTTAATGCTTTAACTTGAAGTTCGTATACTTTTTCTGTTGCTGCTTTGGCTAATTCTAACGCTTTGAGAAGATCTTCTTTGGAGATCTCTCCATCCATCTGCAGTAAACTTATCTCTTTGGTGTTGTGAAGCATGGCCACAGGAATATCAGATACTTCTGCGGGATACGACTCCTCACTGTAATCTAAATCCGCAAGAACAGTTCCGTCCACCTGTCCGACGGCAACGGAGCTGACCATGTCTTTCATAGGAATGCCCGCGTCGGCTAAGGCAATGCAGGCAGCAGAAATTGCTGCGCAGCGAGTTCCAGCATCAGTCTGCGGCAATTCTACAAAAATATCGACAACAGCATTAGGATACGCGGAAAGATCAACAACGGGTTGAAGAGCAAGCTCCATAACCATCGATATTTCTTGCGCCCTCCTGCTTTTTCCCGGCTTGATGCGTTCCCCTGAACCAGAAAAGGGCATCATGCTGTAGTGGCAGCGAAGAAGTCCTTTTTTTGGGTTTGCCAGAAATCTTGGATACACTTCCCGTGGCCCGTACACTGCAGCAATAGCCCAGGTTTTACCTATTTTAAATGACGCTGAGCCGTCAGCGTTTGGGATAATATGGGCTTTTGCTTCCATAGGGCGCAATTCGTCAACTTTCCGCCCATCATTTCGTTTCGTGTATGCCATTTTTAGTATAAAATTGTTTATTGCAGGAACTGTTCTATTTTTTCTGTTAGTCCTTCTTCATGCGACTTTGATTCAATAACTTTAATTGCTTCCACAGCACGGAACTCCCCATCCGGTGTTCCTTTGATCCACACCAACCCATTCTGGCCGACGGTAATGCTACAGCCGGTTTTTTCTTTTATTAACGTGATCATGCTTGCTTTTTTACCGATCACGCGAGGAACTTTATGAGCATTTATGCGGATGATTCTTCCGCCGGTAATTTTCTGCAAGCCAGGTTCTTTCATTGTCACATCAATTAAATTTTGGGAAGTCACGTTGGTGATAATAACAGTAACATAATCGCCAATATCCAACGTTTTACGCAAATCTTCTTCTTTCCTAATAAAACGCGTCGTGGCGTCGCGAACATTAAGCACGGCAGAATATGCGGTAGCGGTGTCCATCCGCCATCCGGAAAGCAGGATGTCAGTTACTCTTCCGATAATCTTATCACCTGGTTTTGGCAGGTAAGGCCCAGCTAAGGGGGTTATTTTAATGACTCTTGCGGAAGTAGAAAGCAGGCCTAACACTTTTGAATAAATTTTCTGGTCTGTCCGGTAGGTATTCTCTCCAGGAAGATAATCCATCCCTTCCGCAAGTGCTTCGCCCGGGACAACAATATTTCTTTCTTCAACTAATAATTGACTCATTTTTGATCTTATATCCGCTTCTTGCAATAGGTATGAGAAATTGAGCGGATCTTTTTTTCTTTTCTCACTTCAGTTACCTATTGTTTAGCGTTTATTTAAAAAGTTTACGGTTTTTTGGTTGAGAATCTCTGAATGATTTTTTTGCTGGCCATTCCTATTTCCTAAATGTAGTTTCCTCATGTCCCTAAGACTTCACGTATTTGCTATTAGTTTTTAACTAATTCCATGGCCTGCTTATGCATTCCATTCAGAATTTTTTTGAAACTTGCCTCTTCTTTGTTTTATGAGTGTGATTATAAACAATGATACTATTAATAGCAGAGAATAGAATAAAATTTGTAAGTGTATAAACAAAAGAAAGTATAAGTGTAATTGTTCCAATATCTGTTGTTAATCTTTCTCCACTAAGATAAATCGCTATTATTTGTAAACCAAAAGTAAGCACTGCAAAAATGGAGGGAATGAACAAACTACGAAAAAAGTTTTTCCATGTAGGGCTTGGAAAGATAAAAATTATGCCCGCCACAATGACGGTTAAGAAAGGCACAATAACGTAACTCAAGAAGATAACAAATGATAATTTAGTATCCGAAGTATTTACATAAGTATAAACATATAATAAAAACAAGATAACGGTAATTACAATAAGAATACGAATGTATTTTGATACACCCGGTTTTGATGCCATTGCTTTCATGGTTTGCCTGATACATTCTTTAAGCTACTGTTTTAAATAATAATCCCTTTTCCCTGAGTTAAAGAATTGAGCTTGTCAATGAATTCCGGATATAAACCGGCGGGAAGTTCTATCGTTGCCTGCCAGTTTCCTTGATTCGTCCATTCTTCCTGGAGGATCTTAACCATCTTTCTTATGATAGGATAAGCTCTTCCTGTGTACTGCGCAGGGACTTCTATTTTCACTTGCTTCTGCTCAATTTTAAGAGGAATAAGAGGACGTAATCTGGAAATGATCTCCTCAAATTGTTCTTCCCCCGACCGATGGTCATCAAGATGAATCTTGCCTTGTTCAAGCGCTGCTTCAATGCGTTGTGGGGGATGGGGCAATCCCGTTTTAGGATCAACTGCCTGCTTGTGGATCATCTCAATGAGCCGCCGGTGGCGTTTTTCACGTTCCGCGGATCGGTGCTCAGAGGTAAGTTGAATCTCCCCATGCTTTACAATATTGTCCGCAATTTCAGAAAAATCTATGGTATTAAACACCTTGTTTAACTCTTCCTGAGATGCGACATATCCTTTATGTGCGTCCGTAAAGATCTTCTCTGCGAGCAAAACGTCATCTAATTCAGAAATTTCCCCTTTCTTGTACGCCAGCGCCGCTTCGGGATCGACACGTATCTCAAACGTTTTTCCAAATTTTTTCAGTCGGGCCAGGCTTATCTTTTCGCTCATCTTATAAAAATACAAAACCCAAAGTTTGCAGCAAACTCTGTTTCTATCTCTATTTCATCAGTCTTCGCAGCTCGTCATCACTTAACTTGGTGTATCTTTTGTTTTTGGAACTGATATAGACAGCGTCGATCCGTTCAAAATTAAAATTTGTTTTCAAGAATTCTTTCATCGCGCTCAACCCTAATTTTAACCCTTCCTCCACGCTCATTCCTTCTTTATACTTTTTCTGTAAAATAGCATCGACCTCGACTTCTCCTTCTCCAATGACTGTAGCTTTATACTGAAAATAAAGACCATAGGGCTCCGTTAAGAACAATTTGATGGAACCATCTTCTTCAACGCCGGCCACAAGCATGGAAACGCCAAAAGGGCGGAGTCCAGCGCTCTGGGTGCAAACTTGCTTTAAATCGCAAATATCTTTTACAATGGAGAGAATATCAATCTTTGAGTCATACGTTACCGCATGTTGCTGGGCGCGAAGTTGAGCTCTGTCCACAAGAACGCGAGCATCAGAAATAATTCCTGCAGCGGTTGCCGCAATATGATCATCGATACGGAACATTTTTTCTATCGTTTCAGGAATCATTAATTTTGAGGTTATTCTTTTATCAGCAATGAGCACGACCCCGTCCTTGCACACTAATCCTATTGCCGTTGATCCTTGCTTGACAGTTTTTTTTGCATATTCAACCTGAAGTAGTCGGCCGTCAGGGGAAAACATCGTAATAGAACGATCATAACCCATTTTGTCTATCATTTGTTTATTTGGATTCATTGCTGCCACCTCATATGTATATACTTGATTTTTTAAGCGTTCCTGATGTGATTATTGATCGTACAATCACGGGCGTATTTTTAATTTTTTTGATGAGCATCAGAGCTGCGATGCACTCGTTCGCATACTTATGGTCTACCCTAATTATAAATCTATTGTTTTTGTATTTCTCTTTAATGAGCAGAGGTGAAGCGTGGGCAACGCCTAATTCGCCAAGAAAATGCTGCAGAGCTGCAAGAACAGCTTCTTCCACCTCTCCAAACAAGAACACTTTGGTGGAAATAATTTCAAAGACGACATACCTTTTTTTTGATTTAAGTGAAGGAAGCAATTTCATTCTACAAATTCTTCTTCCCCGGACACAACGTCCTCCTCATCTTCAGATCCATCATCCATCATCTCGCCATTAAGCATTTCTGGTGAATTGGTAAAGACCTCCTTTGCTGCTCGCTCAATAATTTCAATTTTGCCAAATTTTCCTGTTGAAAGTTGTTTTTCTCCCTTGTATTCAGAGCACCAGCCGTTCTGGATGTGAACTTTATCTCCAACACCTATCTTGTCTACATCTTCATTCCACAATGTAACTTTAATTTCGCCGGAATCATCTTTGACTTTCACGGTGCAGACCCTGCCCGCCTTCCCAAATTTTTCAAACGTTCTGGGTTCTTCTTTTGCAATCACGTTTACAACAACATCAATATTTCCTTTATTTGCCTGAAGATCTTTGATTTCCATTTATGTTAAACCTCAAAGTTGTATTTAATTCCAAATCTCCTATTATTATAAATAGTTTTCTGTTAAAACGGCTTTATGAAACTAACTTCCTATACCGGAAGTTTCACTTTCCGCTTTCCAATCTTTCCTGTAGATACGCAAGCTGCGACTGATATTTTCGCCGCGTTTCCAAAGACAGTTTTTGTAAAGAACTTTTTATTTCCTCATACTTTTTCTGCTGCTGAGAGATATTCCCTGAAGAAGACTCCTCAAGCAGCCTTTCAATGTTCTTCTCTGCTTGCAGCTGTTCATCAATTTTCTCCCTGATCCTATTTATCTCAGCGTAAAATATTCTTTTCTGTTTGGCTGACAATTTGAGATAGAGATTGTAAAGCTCCAAATATCTCTCTTTAAGAACATCTATTGGTTCCTGTGTGAGAGATGATGAAAAACGTTGCAATTTCTGTGAGAGTGAACGCTCAGGAGAAATAACATGCCATATGGCATCTCCCGCTCCTAAAACGGTTATTATCACCAGTAAAATAAGAATAATGATCCTTCCAGTCGAAGATTCAGTCATAAGATAGAGCATACTCAATATCGTGATGATCAAAATAAAGATAAAAAGAGACAAGGCCAATAACTTTTTTTTATTCATGGGATAATTCTTGCAGCTTTTGTTTCAATTCAGATACAGGAACCCGCTGCTGCTTGGTCGTGTCTCGGTCACGAATGGTAACGGCATTATCATCCAGACTCTCAAAATCAACCGTGATTCCATAGCGGATGCCAATTTCATCAGCACGGGCGTAGCGCCGTCCGATCGATGCTACTTCATCATAAAAAAAGCGCCAGTCTTTTCTCAGTTCTTGGTAAATCCCGCGGGCTTTCGCGGCCAGTTCAGGTTTGTTTTTCACCAAAGGAAATACTGCACAGAAAAAAGGAGTGATTTTGGCGGGAAGGGAAAGAACGATATTCCCGCGCTCTTGGTCATCGTTGTAGTGCAGATCCAATAAAGCATACACATTTCTATCCACGCCAAAACTTACTTCCAAAACATGGGGGATAAATTTTTTACCCGTCTCTTCATCGACTATTTCCATGCTTTGGGTGGACACTTCCTGATGGCCTTTTAAGTCGTGATCAGTCCGGTAATGGAGCCCGCCGATTTCCGTAAACCCATGCTCGGATAATTCCATCTCTATATCAAAATGGTATTTGTTATAGAATGCTTTTTCTTTTTCGTTTAATTCGTACAATCGAAATTTATGTTTTGGAACCCGCAATTCATCTACGTAAAATTGTTGGATCTTTATCAGATGGTAGACATAATACTTTGGCAATCCTCTTTCTACCAGCTCTGCGGCGGTCCGTTCAACGATCATCTTTTGTGGACGGTCTTCCACCAACATCGTGCGCAGTTCATAATCCTGCAGAGAATCAAATTCCGGATGTTCATTCATCAGGTCAGGATTCACAAAAATCTGCAGTTCGGCCTGGGTAAATTCCCGCATCCGCAGCGTGACATGGCGGGGAGAAATTTCGTTACGGTACGCTCTCCCCACAATAGCTAATCCTAAAGGAAGTTTCTTGCGCTGCAATTCATACTGCAGTTTAAAATTCACGTAAGGAGATTGCGCGGTTTCCGGCCGGAGATATGCTTTGTGTTGATTTCCGACGCCGATATTCACAGGGAACATCATATTCATGACCGAAACTTTTTCAAAAGAAGAGCTGCATTTTGGGCATTTTAAGTGATGTTTTTCTATCTCCCGGGTTAGTTCTTCGGAGGATAATCCTTCTGCTCTTATCTTTGTTGTCTTTTCCACCAAATGATCGGCCCGTTCAAAGAAACCGCATTTGGAGCATTTCACGATGGGATCGATGAAATTTTCGAGATGGCCCGACGCCTTAAACACATTCTCATGCATGATGTTTGCGGTTTCTATCTCGTAATAATTGTCTTGTGATTCTACAAAGAACTTTCTCCAGACATTCTCAAAATTTCTTTTCAACATCGTGCCCAGATGTCCATAATCATAGAACCCAGCCAACCCTCCGTAAATATCCGACGAAGGATACAGAAACCCCTTCTTCTTAAAGAAAGTAGCAAGATCAGATGTTTTTTCAGCCATTCTTTCTAGAAGAAGATATTTGTTTATTAAGTTTTTTATTTATTTATTAGACGTTAACATTTATTTCCGTCTTAAATCCATACTTTCCCTGCATGGGAACAAAGACAAAGTTTCCCAGAAATTCAAATTCCAAGCGCTTGCCTACTTTAGTCGCTTTGACCATCGTCTGTTCTTTAAGATCACCGATCGGCGCGACAATGATTCCTCCTTCTTTCGTTTGCTCTATAATCGGCTGCGGTATCTGAGGACAGGCAGCAGTGATCATCACTCGGTCAAAAGGGGCTTCTTCCGGCACTCCTTGTGAACCGTCTCTCTCCAGCACCTGGACATGGGAACATTTTAAGCCCTCAACATTCCGGCGAGCGACGTGCACTAATTCCGGAATGATTTCAGTGGTAATAACCTTTCCCGTGCTTCCCGTCAAATAACCAAGCAAGCAGGCCTGAAATCCAACTCCAGATCCAATTTCCAGAACGGTGTGGCCTTCACGGATATCCAGCGCCTGGGTCATAAACATCACCGTGGATGGTTGCGACAACGATTGTCCGCGCAAGGTCGGAAGCGGATGATCATGGTATGCTTGATCCAGAAGATCGGGGGACACAAAAAATTCCCTGGGGACATGAAGGAAAGCATCAATGAGTCTTTCATCGAGCCTTCTTTCCCGCCAAAAAGAAATAAGATGTTCTTTTTGAACCATGGTTTAGAGAAAGATTAATGAGTATTTAATACTTCTGCTTGGCAGGGTTTCTTAACCAGGCTATTTCTTCATCAGTTAAGTCTAATTCTTCCGCCAGCGTTCCCTCTTTTGATTTCTGAAACAGCGCTTGTAGGTGAGGAACGTAGTGCAAGGCTCCCCGCTGTGACGTATGCGTTGCGGCCGCTACCTTTCCGGCGATCTCCTTCTTCTTCGCATTCTGCATGTTCGCCTGCCAGATCCGCAGCAAGCGCATGGTCCGCCTATATTGCACAAACTGCGGATTTTTCTCCTCTTTGGCAGAAGAAATGCCGGCTGTCAGCAGACTGTTGATATAGACGAGAAAACGCCAATGCTGCTGCCGCCTGATTCTCCCCTGGAACACATCCGCCCGGGAGAGATGTTCATACGCTCTGGCCAATGATGACGCAGAAAGATATTCCTGAGGAAGATTTTCATCCATCCATAAGAATACTTCTTTATAATCCATATCCACATCATCCAAAGAACCTAACGCATTCTCTACCGAGGATGATTTGAAAATCAGAGTTAACGCGTTCAAGATAGTCTCTGTACGCTTACGATCCGATAATGAAAGAACACGATCAAATGGAAAATGCTTGTCTGGAGTGGAGATCTGCAGATCAATTAACGCCCCACGAAGATCGCCGTCAACCTGCCTTGCCAGGGAAGCAAGTGCTTTTTCTTCAAAGGTTATCCCTTCCTGTTCGCAGACCCATTGCAAACAATGGGCAATTGTCCTGTATTGCAGCTTGTGATAGGGAATAAGCTGGCATGCCTTGGTGAGAGGTTTTAGTTTACTATCTTCAAGATCATTGGCCGTAAGGATGACCGGAAAAGCTGACTTTTCAATCGCTTTCAGCAATGCCGGAATGCATCCCCGGTCTTTTACGCCAGAGATATTATCCACTTCATCGATGAGGATTAATTTTGGCGTGAAAAAAAGGGATTGCTGTCCTAACGCCGAGCCTAAGAATGAGGCAATGCTCTCTGCATTTCGTAAATCGGAAGAATTAATTTCCAAAATGTCGTATTTCAATTCCTTGGCGAGAGCATAGACGGAGGACGTTTTGCCGTTGCCAATGGGGCCGTGCAGGAGAGCCGCTTTCTGTTTCTTTTGTTTATAATTAACAATAAACTCTTTTAATTCCGCTCCCGCTTTCTGCTGGCCGAACACCTGTGCAGTATTTTTTGGTGCATATTTGAGGGTGAAAAGGACCATAGAATATTTAGACGCGGATTAATTAATAAGGGTTGTGGTATTAATCTAAAGAAATGATTCACTAGCTATTTGCAGACGGTTTTTCCCCATTGGTTCCAAGACACCTTATTCTGGTATCCTCTCCGAAATGATTATAAGCTTTCTGATTTCTAACTCATACGATGGCCATCAGAGCAGCTCACGAGTGGGATATTGAATTTATAATCCCACTTACAGATTCATCAAATATCGAGCGAAATTGCTCGCGTGAAATAGGATTTGTCGAATTTGATACACCCACCAGAGAAGAATATGCCTTAAGGATGAGCAGCAATCCTTTTTTCTATATAATTGAACAAGAAAAAACTCCCATTGGTTTTTTGGCATCGTATCCTGATTCGTCTCTAGAACGCCTGCCAAAAACAAAACTATTAGGCTATATCAAATCGAAGGATCCTCCTTTTGTCTATGCCGAGCAGGTGGCCATTCTTCCTAAACACAAAAGAAAAGGTCATGCCAAAGAAGCCTTCGCTAGACTTTTTGAAGATGCAGAAAGATTGGGCTATGTATCGATATATGGCGCAGTAGTGCAAGAGCCGCATCAAAATAAACCCATGGAGAAAATATTGCATTCTTTGGGATTTAAACCGGTTGGAAAACAAGCCGAGAAAGGGCTTCTTTTTGATATATACTGCCACACCGTAAAATGCTATGAAGGGAACTATACTTTATATGATATCTGATCTCCATCCAATCATAATCATCAATCTCCCACAATTTATTTAAACAAGCAGCACCTTAAAAATACTAAAGATGAGAGTGGGGTTAACGTATGCTGATGTTCTTCTCGTTCCTAAAAGAACTCCGTTGGATTCTCGTGCGGAAGCCGATGTGCGTACAAAGTTTACCAAGAATATTAAACTCAACATCCCCCTTGTCAGTTCTAACATGGCCACAGTTACAGAACATAAGATGGCCATTGCCATTGCTCGGGAAGGAGGGCTTGGTGTCATCCATCAATTTAGCACGATTGAAGAACAAGTGGAAGAAGTCAAGAAAGTAAAACGAAGCACCAGCTATATCATTGAAAATCCCATTTCTGTCCCGCCGACTTTGACGATAGGTGAAGCTGTGAAAGTAATGAAAGAGGAGAGTGTTACAAGTTTGTTAGTTATCGACCAAGGTGAATTGGTGGGTATTTTTACCTCCCGCGATTATTTATTTGAAGAAAATATGGCCAAACAGATTACAGAAGTAATGACGCTTCAAGAAAGACTCATTACTGCTCCCTATGGCATCCAATTGGAAGATGCAAAAAAAATTCTTCATAAATATCGTATCGAGAAATTGCCGTTGCTAGAAAATAACAAAGTCTGTGGCCTGATCACTACGCAGGATATTAAAAAACTGGAATACTGGCCTAATACCAGCAGGGATGCGAAAGGACGGCTGCTGGTTGGCGCTGCCGTCGGTGTGAAAGATACCATGGAAAGAGCCAAAGCGCTTGTTGACGCAGGTGTTGATGTTCTTGTATTAGATATTGCTCATTGCCATTCTGATTTAGCAATTCAACAGCTAAAAGAATTGAAAAAAGCATTTTTCGTTGATGTCATGGCTGGCAATATTGCGACTTCAGAAGCGGCAAGGGATTTGATTGATGCCGGCGCAGATGGTTTGAAAGTAGGCATTGGGCCTAGCCAAGTCTGTACAACCAGAATCATGTCCGGTGCGGGCATTCCTCAAATTACCGCAATCATGGATGTTGTCTCCGTTGCCAAAAAATATGGCGTCCCTGTTTCCGCTGACGGCGGTGCAAAATATCCCGGAGATGTGACAAAAGCTCTTGCTGCCGGCGCGTCAACATTGTATTCAGGCAGTTTTTTTGCAGGAACGGATGAAGCTCCAGGTATTATCATCATGAAAGATGGCAAGCGCTACAAAAGATACATGGGCAGCGCATCCTATTCAAGTAATCATGAACGAAAAGAGAGTATGGAAGGGAAGAAAGTAAAAGAAAAATTAAACATGTTTGTGGAAGGGGTGTCTTCGTTGGTTGATTATAAAGGGCCAGTGCGTGACGTTATCTTGGGTTTAGTAAAAGGATTGCAGAGTGGAATTTCGTATTGCGGTGGTCGTAATATTAAAGAACTGCAGGAGAACGCTGAATTTATCAAGATTACATCTGCCGGATGGGAAGAAAGCAAAAGCAGCGGAATGAAGCTGAGCGAGTGATTATTTAGGTACATACTTTTTTAAATATCTTTTATCTCCTATCACAAAATGGACCTTCCCCAGAGATACAATCCCCAAGAATCCGAAAAGAAATGGCAGAAGTACTGGGAAGAGAATGATATTTACGTCTTCCATCCCGATCCAAAACGGGAAACGTACCGCATCGACACTCCCCCTCCTACCGTGTCCGGGAAGATGCACATGGGGCATGCTTTCTCCTATACGCAGCAGGATATCATCGTCCGCTACCAGCGCATGCGGGGAAAGAATGTGTTCTTTCCCTTTGGCACGGATGACAACGGTCTGCCCACGGAAAAATTAGTCGAAAAAAAGAAAAACATTCTCTCCCGCACTATGAGCAGGGAAGAATTTGTCAAGATCTGCAATCAGGTTATTGAAGAAGAAAAACCGAAATTCATCCAGGCCTGGAAAGATATCGGCATGTCCGCTGATTTTACACGATCGTATTCGACCATTAACACTCATTGCCGCATTACTTCCCAGGCATCTTTTATCGATCTTTATACAAAAGGGCGCATTTACCAGCAGGAATCCCCGGTGACGTGGTGCGTGCAATGTCAGACAGCAATCGCCCAGGCGGAGTTTGAGAACATTGACATGAAGTCATTCTTCAACAATATTATTTTTACTTCTGGTTCTGAAAAATTAATTATCTCCACAACACGGCCGGAACTCCTCCCTGCATGTGTTGCTCTCTTTTACAATCCAACAGATGAGCGCTATCAGCATCTGAAAGGAAAATCTGCGCGTGTTCCTCTCTTCAACCACGAAGTGCCCATTCTCGCAGATGAATCTGTCGACAAAGAAAAAGGAACGGGATTAATGATGGTCTGCACATTTGGGGATAAAGAAGATGTTGACAAATGGTTTCGCTTCAATCTTCCATTGAGAGTGGTGTTTGAAAAACATGGCCGGATGAATGACCTTGCAAAAGAATTCAAAGGGATGAAAATTACCGAAGCGCGGGAAGCGATTCTCAACAAACTCAAGGAAATGAAATTGGTAGCGAAGCAGCAGGAAATATCCCATGCCGTCAATGTCCATGAACGCTGCAAGACGCCGATCGAATTCCTGAAAACCAAACAATGGTACATCAAGATTCTGGACCGAAAGCAGGAACTGCTTGATGCTGCCAACGATATTACATGGTACCCGCCGCACATGAAAGTCCGCTACGATCACTGGGTGCAAAATCTGAATTGGGACTGGTGCATCTCCCGGCAGCGGCACTTTGGCATTCCCATCCCCGTCTGGACTTGCAACAAATGCCAGAAGCATGTCCTTCCCGGAATCAAAGACCTTCCGATTGATCCCACAATTGATAAACCAACAGTTCCATGTTCCTGCGGCTCTACGAAGTTTACCGGAGAAACAGATGTCCTTGACACGTGGGCGACTTCTTCCGTCACACCGGAAATTGCGACCAACTGGATTCATCAGGGAGAATATGATTTTTCGTATCAAGACACAGCCATGGATCTGCGGCCCCAGGCGCATGATATCATTCGAACCTGGCTGTTCTACACCATTGTGAAAAGCATCTATCATCATAACAGAGTTCCTTGGAAGAGGGTGATGATTTCCGGCCATGCGCAGGATCCTCATGGAAGAAAGATGTCCAAATCGCTTGGGAATATCGTAGAACCGATGGAGATGATCAGCAAATATTCCGCGGATGCCCTGCGCTTCTGGGCTGCTGGGTCAAAATTAGGAGACGACTTGCCGTTCCAGGAGAAAGATCTGCTGACCGGGCAGAAATTTGCCACCAAGTTATGGAATGCATCAAAATTTTGCCTGCTGCATCTGGAAGATTATAAGGAAAAAGATCAAGAGAATCAGGATGGTCAGACTATCGAAGTATTTGATAGATGGCTGTTAAGCAAACTTCATAAGGTCATTCAAACATCAACGGAAACATTTGACAATTACGAATATTCACGAACAAAAGCAGAGGTAGAACAGTTTTTCTGGCATCTGTTTTGTGATCAGTATTTGGAGATCGTGAAAGATAGGTTATACAATCCCGGCCTACGAGGCGAAGAAGCCAAGCGCAGTGCCCAAACGACACTCTATCTTACTCTCTTAGGCATACTTAAGATGATGGCTCCGATCATGCCCCATATCACGGAAGAGATTTATCAGCTCTTTTTTGCGGAAAAAGAACAGAAAGAACAGAAAAAAGAACGTAAAAAGAGCAGTATTCATCTCTCCTCATGGCCAACATTTAATGTCAAAATGATCGATGAAAAAGCGGAGTTAGCAGGAGATGTTGGTGTCGATATCATTAATGTGGTGCGGAAATATAAATCAGAGAATCAATTATCCCTGAAGGAAGAAATAGCGGAACTTGTGATTGTAAGCGAAGAAGCG
>Ga0208375_1001026_pt1 | contig 34152 bp, 30 predicted proteins | sample RifOxyD1_FD_184038 | JGI IMG/M metagenome (GOLD analysis project Ga0208375, IMG submission 184038) | Soil microbial communities from Rifle, Colorado - Rifle Oxygen_injection D1 (SPAdes) | ecosystem: Environmental > Terrestrial > Deep subsurface > Rock core/Sediment | place: Rifle, Colorado... | reverse complement strand
TCAATAAAGGAACCGGGGTGCGCTGCGGCTCCAAACATCTCTTAGAAATTCATCATCTGAAGGACTTTTCCATGGGAGGTAAGCATACGCTCGATAACCTCACCCTGAGGTGCCGAAATCATAACCTGCATGCCGCGATTCAAACGTACGGGAGTGCGCTGATGAATCTATATCTGAGAGATTGAGCGAGAGTATCAGGCGCGCTATTTCAAGCGGCAACCCTCCTGGATTTCGAGCGCCACAACCTAAAAAGCCCAGGAAGTTACAAATGGAGTGTGACCGGAAGCCGGCCTTCAACTGAAAAGCCGGAGAGCTGAGCCTCTGATTAAAGATTGGACAGTTGTTCCAGCTGAGCGGGGAAACGCTCGTGCCGGAACTTTCGACGACTCCGTAATTACTCAAGGATTTCAACGTCTTCTATGACGTGTCATTTCGTACGCATGTGGCACCAGCGTTGCACTATGTCACTTTGTACACGCTGTTGTTTGAGTGGAAGCGGTACAGAGATGTTCGAGAGATGTTGTTGCTGTTGTGAGGAGTGGTTATGAAGAAGCGGATATTGTTCATTGTGGTATTGGGGTTGTCATTTGCCCCGCCGGTTTTCGCTGAAGAGCGAACTGGGGAACAGAGGTTAAGTCAGACTCCGACTGGCAGTTTTCCTTGCCAGGAAAGGCGCGATTGGACCAAGTCGGTGGATTTGCCGACTCAGGGGTCTCAATCGACCTCTTCTGATCAGAACGTGAATAAGGCAGGACAGGCTGGCTGATTAATTCTTTCCCCGTGAGCCGTTGAGCTCTCGGATCAATGCTCGAAGCTTCTGGCGCTCGGAAGGCGGGATTTCGTCCCCCTCCGAAGCGCTGGAAGCGTTTTTCATTTCAATATTTTTCAAATTTTTCCGGATCCCGTTTTCGGAATCGCGAAGAATCTTGCCCGACCAGCTTTTTACCTCGCCGAGTAGCGGCGACCGCTCCGCGTGCGACATGTGGGTTTTGACCTGATCGGAGATTGTTTTTCCGCGCCATTGGATGAGATTTCCAAGAACGAGAATGATTAAAGCGAGAATTCCGAATCGAAGGATGATGCCGATAATTCTAAACATGTTTGAGGTTCTCCGGTGGTGCTCCAAAAATCGAGGTTTGTATCTGAAATTGTATCACGCCGTCGCGGTTACGATGGAGATAGGTGCGCCTCGCGATCATTTTCGAATGGACGATGATTTGCTCGAGACGGCCGCCCGTCATCCATTGCGGCGGCGAAACCATGAAGCCCAGGCTATCGCCGTTCGCTCGGTTCAGTTGATCGGCGATTCGGCTTGCGAGGACATTACCCATCTCCGCGCACGCCGAAAGCTGCGAAGCATTGGGCTCGGGCTGAAAAGACACGAAAAGATTGAAATTGAAGTCGCCTTGCAGGCGAAACAGAAACCCGCTCTCACCGGGCGAAACTTCAACGGGGGGATCTTCGGTAAGCGACTCGACTGTGCCGAGATGATAAAAGTGAAAAAGATCCGGGAATGCCTGGTTCAGAGCATTCATCCTGTCCTCTTACAGAGCTTTTGAGTCGCGGAACGGGCGGTTCGTTCCGGACGTGTCGTCCAAAAGGGCCCTTTCAACTGTTCGGAGCACGTCGGTCGCGCTGAACGGCTTGATGATGTAATCGCGCGCGCCGACGTTGATGGCTTCCATGACAAGATTTTCCTGGCCCATGGCCGAAATGATGACGATCTTGGCGTTCTTGTCATTCCTGATGATCTGACGGATTGCGTCGATTCCGCTCAGCTTCGGCATCACGATATCCATGGTCACGAGATCCGGTTGAAGTCTTTTATGCATTTCGACGGCTTCGATGCCGTCCGCGGCTTCGCCCACCACGTGATAGCGCGCCTCGGTGAGAATATCGGCCAGGGTTTTACGCACGAACTCGATATCGTCGACAATAAGAACGGATTTTGCCATCGATCCCTCTCTCAATTCAATTCTACCGGGTTCCACTCTAAAGGCGACAGTTTTTCCGAATGCGAGGAGGGAGCGGGGATAGTTACCCGACTAGAATGTTTTTTCTTTCGGTGGTTCCAGCATTTCGATCAGAACGCTTTCGATGTGCCGCTCCGTCGCTTTTCGAACCGTGAATTTGAACGAGCCGCTCGGCGTGTTGAAGAACAGCTCATCCTTCGGTTCCGGAATACGGCCAAACTGCTGCAGTAAGAACCCGCTGAGGGTCTCGTAATCTCCGTAAGGGAGTTCGATACGGAGGATCTCGTTCATCTGATGGATCTCCATCCGAGCCTGAACGAGCCAGCTCGTAGTCGAAAGTTCCTTGTAGAGGGCGGCTTCCGTGTCGTACTCGTCCCTGATTTCGCCGACGATCTCCTCGACGATGTCTTCGAAGGTGAGAATGCCGACGGCGCCTCCGTGCTCATCGACTACGACGACCATTTCGATGTCCTCGTCCCGCATTTCCTGGAGTAGATCGTCGAGTGCCTGGGTTTCGGCGACATAATGAGCTGAGCTGATGTAATGCCGGATTGGCTGTTCGAGGTCCATCGCGCTCATGAGGTCGGAGGTTTCGAGCACGCCCACGATATTATCCACGCGTTCCGAGTAAACGGGCATACGGGAATGCCGGTGTTCCTCGAATCGTTCGAGGGCTTCACGAATGGTCGTCACATCCTCGATCGCTTCAACCCGGACGAGCGGGATGAGGGCGTGTTTTGCCTCGGAGTCCTTGAAATCAAAGATGCGCTTGATCATGCGCTTTTCACTCGGTTTGATCTCGGATTCCCGCTTACTATAGGTCAGGAGCGCGCGAAGGTCCTCGCGAGTGGTACGCCGTCTTCCCGTCAGCAGTTCTTCTATGGGACCGACGATGCGTGACAGACGGGCCGTGTAGATCGAAAGAAGGCGCGTGATCGGGAAAAAAAGCCAGTACGTCCAGTGAATCGGATAAGCCACCCACGGGGCAAACGAGGTCGCGCGCCGTTGATAGATGGTTTTCGGAATCAATTCCCCCAGCAGTACGACGAGCGGCGAGGTGATCAGGACGGCGTACAACTCTCCGTGGCTCGTGTGTTCCAGGAAATAGAGCGCTATCAATGCCGAAATCGTAATCACGCAGAGGCTCGTCATGAGCAGTGTCGTGGAGAGAATCCGCTCCGGATGCATCGCGAGATCCAACGCGAGCTTCGCCCCCGATAAACCGCGTTTCGCCTGCTTTTTCAACAAAAGTTTGTCGGCCGAAAGAAGCGCGATTTCCGATCCTGAAAAGAAGCCTTCGAGCAGCAGAAGTGGCGGCACCATCGTGATGAGGACCCAGATCGAGAGATTCATCGGACAATTCTCCCCGAGCCTGACCGATTTTCGGGGGCGGCCTCTTTGATCGGCTTTTCGTCGTCTTCATCGCCATACGGAGAATCAGGGAACAGATCCTCGAAGAGCTCATCGAAGATGTCTTTCATCGTAATGACGCCGAGTGACGGCCCGTTGCCTTCCTGAACAACGGCCATGTGAGTCTTCTGCTGTTTGAGTCTGCGAAAAACCGTATTGAGCCGGATACCGGGGCTGACGAACAGGGGCTTCCTCATGATCGCCTCAACGGTGAGTGCCATCAGTCCGGGATTGAGTTTGGCTTTGAGAAGGTCTTTGGAATAGAAAACACCGACGATTTGCTTGCGGTCAGTGCTGATAATCGGAATTCGGGAGTAGTGGAGCCCGCGCATCGCGTCCAGCGCGGCTTTGAGCGTGGTGTTGACGGGCAGGGTGCGGGTCTGGTTGAGGGGCGTGAAAACGTCAGCGACGGTGGTGTCGTCCAAGTCGAAGACGTTTTTTATCAGTTCGAGTTCGCTTTGGTGGACCGCGCCTTCGCGATGTCCTTCCTCGACCATCAGAAGAAAATCAGATTCTTTGAGAATGGATTCGGAGTGCGCCCCCGCGGACTCCGGGATCTCGTGCCCGTTACCTGACCAGCGGCCGATCAGCGAGACGACTCCTTTGACCAGGAAGCGGATAGGTTTGAACGCGTCGTAGATCACCGTGAGCGGCCCGATCGCGAGGGTTGCGATGAGCTGGTTCGCGCGCGCGGCGACCACTTTGGGAGTGACCTCGCAAAGAAAAAGAATGACGGGGGCGGTGGCGAGGAGTCCGAACAGAGTGTCGACCGCCCAGGGCGGGATGTTTCCGGTCGAGCCGATTTCCGCTTTTCTGAAGTTCGAAACCGAATTCGCGACGATGCTCGAAAGGGAGATGTTCACGATCTCGTTCATGACGAGAATCGTGATCAGTAGCCCTCCGGGATCACCCAATAGCCGCTTGATTTTGCGATGGCCCGTCCGCAGACGCTCCTTCATCGAGCGGAGCTGAAAACGGGAGAGGCTGAACAGGGCTATTTCAGATGCTGAAAGGTACGCTGATACCGAAACCAGCAGGATGCAGATCAGGAGCTCAAGCGAAGTCACAGAACTGAGATGTCTCCAAAACCGTCCGGAAAGTCAATGCTCAGGCGACCTTGTCGTAATCGGGCGCCTTTTTGCGTGTCGGCCTTTGAGGAGCTGAGGAGGAGCGCTTGTTCAGGGTTCCTCCCACTATCTTCTGCGTGAGAACGACACTCAGGACGTCATCGATCGTCTTCACCGGAACGAAGGTCAGGTTCGCCCGGTACTCTTCCGGGATATCCTCGAGGTCCTTCTTGTTCTTCTCCGGAATGATGATCGTCTTGATTCCGTGGCGCATCGCTGCGAGCGCTTTTTCCTTCAAGCCGCCGATCGGCAGAACGCGTCCGGTGAGTGTGATCTCGCCGGTCATCGCCACGTCCTTGCGGATCGGAATCCCGGTCAGCCGTGAGATCATGGCTGCCGCCATCGTGATACCCGCGGAGGGGCCGTCTTTGGGCACGCCACCGGACGGGAAGTGGATGTGGATGTCGGTTTCGGCGAAGACGTTTTCGTCGATTCCGAAATCCTTCGCCCGCCATCGGATCAAGCCGAGGGCTGCCTGGCCGGATTCTTTCATGACGTCACCGAGATGCCCGGTGAGAATCATGCCGCCTTTGCCCTTCATGGTCGTCGTTTCGACGTATAGAATCTCGCCGCCGACCGATGTCCAGGCAAGACCGGTGGCTATGCCGATCTCATCGTGCTCCTGCTCGTCTTCACGGGTGAAGACGGCGGGGCCGAGAAATTTGTGGACCAGTTCCTGCGTGATGGAGGTCTTTTCGCTTTTGCCTTCCGCCACGAGGCGCGCGGTCTTGCGGCAAACGTTCGCGATATTGCGCTCCAGATTGCGGAGCCCCGCTTCACGCGTGTACTGCGAGACGATCGCGCCGATCGATTCGTCGGTGAACTCGATGTGCGTGTCCTTGATCCCGTTTTCCGCCTGCTGTTTCGGAATCAGATATTTCCTCGCGATGAAGAATTTTTCCTCTTCCGTGTATCCCGCGAGTTGAATGACTTCCATTCGGTCACGCAGGGCGGACGGAATCGTGTCCAGCATGTTGCAGGTCGTGATAAACATCACGTTCGAAAGATCGAACGGGACATTCAGGTAGTGATCACGGAAGGAATTGTTCTGCTCCGGATCGAGCACTTCGAGCAACGCCGCCGAGGGATCGCCCCTGAAGTCGCTGCCGAGTTTATCGATTTCATCGAGGACGAAAACCGGGTTGTTCGTTCCGACCTGTTTCAGGCCCTGAACGATGCGTCCGGGGAGCGCGCCGACATAGGTGCGGCGGTGCCCGCGGATTTCGGCTTCGTCCTTGACGCCGCCGAGCGAGATTCTGACGAATTCCCTGCCAAGTGCCCGCGCAATCGAGCGTCCGAGAGACGTCTTGCCGACGCCCGGGGGGCCTGAGAAGCAGAGGATGGGGCCCTTCATCTTGTCTTTGAGCTTGCGGACTGCAAGATACTCAAGAATGCGTTCCTTGATCTTCTGAAGGTTGTAGTGATCTTCATCGAGGATCTGCTTCGCGCGAGCAAGGTCGAGATTGTCGACGGTATGCTTGCTCCAGGGGGTCTCGATCAGCCAGTCGATATAGGTTCGAAGCATGGAGGCCTCGGAAGCATCCGGGTGCATGCGTTCGAGCCTGCCGAGCTGTTTCAGGGCTTCTTGCTCAACTTCCTGGGGCATTTTGCAGGCCGCGATTTTGTCCTTCAGCTCGGTGATTTCCTCGCCTTTGGTATCAGTATCGCCGAGCTCGTTCTTGATCGCCCGAATTTGTTCGCGAAGGAAGTACTCTTTCTGAGTCTTTGTCATTTCATCCTTGGCTTGCGAACGGATTTTCGCTTGGATGGCCAGGACTTCGATTTCTTTTCCGAGGATCTCGTGAATCTTCTTCAGACGTTCGGCTGCATCATGAGTTTCCAGGATACCCTGCGCGTCGGAGACCTTGAGCCCGAGATTTGAAGCGACAAGATCGGCAAGCCGGCCCGGATCGGTGATGTCATCGAGCACCATAATGATGTCGGGCGAAAGGGGCTTTCCGAGAGCGATCACTTTTTCGAGCTGATCCCGGACATTCCTCATCATCGCTTCGGCTTCGGATCCGATTTCGGATTGGGGTTCGGTGATTCGATCGATTTTGACTTCAAAATGTGATTGGGTTTGCGTGAATTCCCTGATCGTGGCTTTCGCGAGCCCCTGCGTGAGGATTTTGATGCGGCCATCAGGAAGCTTGCGCATCCTCATGATCATCGCCACGGTTCCGGTTTTATAAATCCCTTCCGGAGACGGATGTTCATCACTGATGTCTTTTTGCGAGGCCAGAAGAATCAGTCTGTCGGAGCGGGAGAGTGCTTCTTCGACGCTCTTGATCGAAGTATCACGTCCGACGAACAACGGGATGATCATGTATGGAAATACAACGATGTCTCTAACGGGCAACATGGGAAGTGTCTCTGGGATCTCCACTTGCTCGCCGTCGTAGTTAGTTACCATTCCCAGCCTCCTAAGGCATGATTGGGTACATTTGTGTGAATCACTGCTTCCATGTAATGGTTCGGCCGGACAATGGAGTGGCTTTAGATTTTTGTTTCGGAAAGCCAACTATTCATGAATTAACCAGAATCTGTTAATAGTAGCGGAGTTTTTTTGTATATTTTTTTCTGTGATTTTCTTCAGAAAAGTGGCCGGAGGGGGGCTGAAAGCGCGAAGGCGCTGACAAGCATGAATAGCCTGCCAACGCCTTCTGGAAAGCTGGTAAAAGCCTAAAAATTAGGCGTAAATTTTTTCGCGGTGCTCCTGTTTCTCTTTGCAGGCGATGCAAAGAGTGGAAACGGGGCGTGCCTCGAGCCGACGCGGCTCGATGGGTTCCTCGCATTCCTCACAGGTGCCGAACGTGCCATCGTCCATCCGTTCCAAGGCTTCGTCGATCTTTGCGAGGAGTTGACGCTCGCGGTCGCGGAGCTTGAATACGAGGTTCTGGTTGATTTCGCTGGCGGCGAGATCGGTCTCGTCCGGCAGATCGTCCGTCGAGAGCGAAATCTCGTTCTGAAGCGCGTTTTTCGAATTATTCAGGATCCGCTGCTTATCCTCTAATAGCAACTTACGAAACTTGCTTAGAGTTTTTGCATCCATGGCTCTTCTCCCCCCTTGGTCCCCATTTTGGGGTCCCGGTTGGCCCTTGTGGCCACCAGAAGCTCCAGTTCAGGTGCTTCTGGCTTTGGGCCTCTTTCCGGCGTTTCCTACCCATCACTCTCGGAAACGCCAATTGGATCACTTGCCACCTGACTCTCTATCTTAACGCTATCCTATGCGTTGACAACGAGTTTTATAAGGTTTTCTAAGGAAGATCAATTTAAAAGATCTTCAAACCTATATTTCATTCGTTAGGGACTACGATCGATGGACTTCCTAGGCGGCACTTCCTTAACCAAACTTATCGGGAACGGATGACTAAAACTTGAGGAGGAAGATCGGTCACTCACGTTGATAAAAGCTTAGTCACTCCTTTGTCCAAAGTTTCGACAGTCAGTTCGTGAACGCCAGCGGATTGACTTGACGGCAAAACTCCAATTCCCGTAAACCGAAAGAGACATGAAAAAATCGGAGGCTCCGGTCGGAGTCATTATTTTGGCGGCGGGCCTGGGCAAGCGCATGCATTCACCCTTGCCTAAGGTTTTACATGAAATCGGCGGGCAACCACTTTTGTGTCACCTGCTGGATCGCGTCAATGAAGTTCTTCCGAAGTCCTCGATCGCAATCGTCGTTGGACATCAACGCGAAACCGTTGAGGCTTCGATTCGTTCGCGCCCTGAATATGCGGCGCTGGATCTTACCTTCGTTCACCAGCCGGAGCAGAAGGGAACGGGCCACGCCGCCCGTTGCGCGATGGATTCTTCCTGGGGCGAACAGATCCTGCGCAAGAAAGGTGCTGTTCTCATTCTTCCGGGAGATCTTCCGCTCGTTCCGGGATCGTTGATTCAGCAGATCGCGGCTCCCCTGAGAAGAGCTGAAGTCCTCAGGCTTCTCACGAGTGAGCTTCCCGATCCGACCGGCTATGGGCGAGTGGTCAGACGAGGGAAGAAAGGCGGCGTTCTTCGAATCGTCGAGGAGAAGGACGCGACTCCCCGGGAGAAGACAATTTCTGAGGTGGCCGCTTCGATTTATTTGTTCCAGGCGGCTTTTCTCAGATTCGCGCTTCAGCGGCTGTCGAATCAGAATGCCCAGGGTGAATACTACCTGACGGATCTTATTGCCCAGGCCTCTCGCACCCGCAAAAAACACGATATTTTGGTTTGGACTCATCCGGAAGATCTGCGAGGCGTGAATGACCCCTGGGAATTGGCCATCGCGGGAAGAATTCTCAATGAGAGGATCGTTCGTGAATGGGCGCGTAGGGGCGCGAAATTCGTGGATCCGTTGACCACCTGGATTGACGTTGGCGTGACCCTCGGGGCCGAAGCGGTCATCAGTCCGGGCGTGATTCTTTCTGGGAAGACGCGGATCGGGGCCCGCGCGACGCTCGGGCCGAATGTCGTTCTGAAGGACGTCACGGTAGGTGAGGGCGCGAACGTCAAAACCGGCACGACGGCCGAATCCTCCGAAATCGGGGAGCGCGCCCAGATCGGACCGTACGCGCACCTCCGGCCTGAATCGGCCGTGGGAATCGCCGCAAAGATCGGCAATTTCGTCGAGCTGAAGAAGACCAGCATCGGGGATAACTCAAGTGTCGCCCATCTTTCATACCTTGGAGACGCTCAGGTCGGGAGAAACGTGAACATCGGCTGCGGCTTTGTCACCTGCAATTTTGACGGCCGGATCATTGACGGTCAGAGAAAGCACAGGACGGTGATTGAAGATGACGTATTCCTGGGTTCCGATTGCCAAGCCGTGGCTCCGGTTCGAATCGGGCGGGGCGCTTACGTCGCTTCGGGGTCCACGATCACCGAGGACGTCGAGGCAGAATCGCTCGCGATCGCCCGGACCCGGCAGGTCAACAAACCGGGATACGCGCGCAAGCTGAAGGAGAAGTGAGCCGATGTGCGGAATCGTAGGATATGTCGGGAAACGTCCGGCCGTGGAGATTCTTCTCGCCGGGCTGAAACGCCTGGAATACCGGGGATACGACTCCGCCGGGGTTGCGTTCTTTCGCGAAGAAAAGATCGAGATACACAAGTCCGAAGGAAAACTCGAGAACGTGGAAAAGCTCCTGAACGGCCGCGCACCGGCGTATCAGGACGTCTGTTGCGGGATCGGGCATACCCGTTGGGCCACACACGGGAAGCCGACCACCCAGAATGCCCATCCCCATCGCACCGGACACGTCGTTCTCGTTCACAACGGGATCATTGAAAATTATCAGGAGATAAAACGCGAGATCATCAGCAAGGGTTATCGGCCGGAATCGGAAACCGATAGCGAACTGTTCGGGTTTCTCGTCCTTGAACAAATGGATCGCGGAGCTTCGCTCATGGAAGCGGTCCGACAGAGCTTTGCCAGGCTGCAGGGGGCCTGCAGCGTCGTCATCATGTCCGAACGCGAGCCGAACGTGGTGATCGGAGTCAGGAACGGTTCACCCCTGGTCGCGGCGGCGGACCCCGCGGGCGGCACTATTCTCGCGAGCGATGCGCAACCACTCCTGCAATTCACGCGCGATGTTGTGTTCCTGGAGCACGGGGACATCGTTCTAGGGACTGAAAAAGGGCTGCGGTTTTTTGAACTCGAAACCGGCAAACCGGTCGCGCGCGCTTCCTCCCGGCTGGACTGGTCTGTCGAAAAACTCGATAAACAGGGCTTTCCGCATTACATGCTGAAAGAAATTTATGAACAACCGACAGCGCTCATGGACACGCTGAACGGGTTCCTCGATCGGGCGAGGACCGATTCATTCCCTCTTGCGGCGTCACAGCCGGGCGTCGCATTGCTCGAGAAAGCCCGGGAAATCACGTTGGTGGCCTGCGGGAGTTCCTGGCATGCCGCAAGCCTCGGAAAGTACTGGCTCGAAAAATGGGCGCGGGTGCCGGTTACCGTGGAGCTCGCCAGTGAATATCGTTATCGCGATCCGGTCCTGGGAGCCAATGCCCTGTTGATCGGTATCTCTCAATCAGGAGAAACGGCTGACACTTTGGCCGTGATTCGAGAGGCTCGCAAGCAGGGAATCCCGACGATCGGGATCACGAACGTCCGGGGCAGCACCCTTTCGAGAGAGGCTGATGCGACTTTTTTCACCTTCGCGGGCCCCGAAATCGGTGTGGCGGCGACGAAGACCTTTCTCGCGCAGATGCTCGGATTGCTCATTTTTTCCGGCTTTCTGAGCCTGAAGCGCGACGGCTGGCACGCAGGCTCGCTTGTCAGCTTGGATTCAGTTTCGAGGCTCTTTGAGGATATGATCCGGATCCCGCATCTCCTTTCCGATTTTTTGGGGAACGGTTCTTCGGCTACAGGGCTTGCGGGAGTGATTCGCAAGATCGCGGCCGAGCTCGCTTCGGCGAAAGGTTTTTTCTTCATCGGCAGGGGGTATTCATTCCCGGTGGCGCTCGAAGGGGCGCTCAAACTGAAGGAGATCGCCTACGTGCATGCGGAGGGGTATGCCGCGGGAGAACTCAAGCATGGGCCGATCGCCATGATCGATCGGGAGATGGTTGTCGTTGTGCTCGCTCCGCGCGATCAGTGGCGTGACAAGACGGTTTCGAACCTTCAGGAAGTGAAGGCGCGCGGCGCGATAATCCTGGGGATCGGAAACGCTTCGGACGAAGAACTGATCGGACTCTGCGATCACTGGATCGAATTGCCTTCGGTCAAGGTGGATGAAAGCCTCGTTCCGTTTTTTCTCACTCCCGTCATTCAGCTGCTCAGCTATGAACTTGCGCTTTTGCACGGGACCGATGTCGACAAACCCCGTAATCTGGCCAAGAGCGTAACCGTTGAATGAGGAGAGATTGAGATGATCGGCCCTATCGTCATCGGATTTCTGGCAGCCGCGTTCGTGGCTCTTCCGGCAAGATTTGGCGGATTCCTGGAGTCGAGCTTTCCCGGGTTCGTTCTCACTGCGCCCGTTTTCGTTCTGGCGGTCACCGGGATTGCGATGCTGCTGCAGCGGTTTGTCCTCGATCAGCGACCCGGGACGCGTTCCTATGACGGCTTGGCGGATCTTTTTATTCACATTCATTCGATTGCCAACCCCGATTCGGCATTGCGTTGGGCGATTCGTGGTTTTAACTCCCTCTTGCTTTCATTTTTCGGCGGAACCGTGGGCCCAGAGGGGGCAGCCACCGAGTTCGCGCATTCTTTCGCTCTCAAGACCCGCTCGCGTTCCTCAAGCCGGTTCGAACAGCGTCGAAGGAGCGATGCGGCCGCGGCGCTGAGCGCCGGTATTTCGGCCGCCTTCGGGTCGCCCTTCGCCGCGATGCTCGTATCGATCGAGCTCGGGATCGGCGGACCGCTCATTCCCGCGGCTGTAGCCGCTCTCGCCGCCTTTGTCGGCGTGAAGTACGTTTTTCCATCAGGCGCGCTTGCCCCCTCGGGGTTCGTGAATCTTGGCGCTATCCTGAACGGATCACCGCTGAGCTGGGTGCAATGGGCCGGGGTTCTTGTCATTGCCGCGACGGCGGGTATCGCGGGCGCGGTGCTGACCCGCTTCATTCGATATGTTCAGGACAATCTGCTGGAGCTTTTTCAGACCCAGGCGTGGATGCGGACTCTGACCGCGGGAGTTCTTTTGTTTTTCCTGATCCTCATTTATCGGCCCGGGCACACGTTTCCCCTTCTGGGACTCGAAAGGGTTCTCTGGGGACATCTTCCGGCCGGAGAACTCGGCGTTCTCTTTTTCACTCAATGTTTTGGCCTCGCGCTGGTGCTTGCCGGTTTCGGGACGGTCGGCCTCTTCTGGCCGCTCTTCGTCATTGGCGGCATTTTTGGCGTTGGCGTCGACCAGTGGCTTTTTCAGGGGATTCCTTCTTTCGGCGCCATCGCCGGCCTTGCGGGGAGCGCGGCCTTCTGGGGCGCGATGCTCGGAGCGCCGCTCGCGGCGGCAGTTCTGATTTTCGAGATCACGAGCAGCATTCCGGCGTTTTTGATCGCGATTGTCGCGGCTTACCTTGCCCGGTTTGTCGTCCGCTTTCTCAAGACCCCGCCGCTCATTGACCGGGACCTTGAAGCGCGCGGGATGGCTTTGATCGATGGACGGTCCGCCTCCATTCTTGATTCCATATTGATTCGGGATGCGATGATGACCGACTACGAAACGGTTCACGAGCACGAACCGGTATCGGAAATCTATTCCCGGTTGCTGAAGTCCCGTTATCCGTTCCTGCCGGTCGTGACCGCGCAGGGTGTTTACAAAGGATTGTTGACCGTGGACATGGTTCAGGAGGCTTGGCATGCGCAAGAAGCAGCGGTTCTGAAGAACTCCGCGAAATCGTCGCTTGTTCGGCTGCTTGAGGCCAAGGATTTGCTTTATCGCTCCGGTTTCAAAGCTCCCGTGGCAAAGGTCAGCGATCGGCTGTCGAAAACCTCGGGCCTGTTCGAGGACACTCCATGTATCCCGGTTCTGGCCGAAGACGGGCACATCGCTGGTTTGCTTTTCGTTTACAATGTGCGACTCGCTTATGATCGGGAAGTGGCTCGCCGGTCGTTGAGCGTCGAAAACCGGGAGCTTTGATTTTCACCGATAATACGACTGCGAAAGGTGTAAAGCATTACTCATGAACTCTTCTTCGGCCTCTTATCTTTCTGCCCTCAACGACAAGCAGCGTGAGGCGGCGCTTACCACGGAGGGGCCGCTGATCGTTTTGGCGGGAGCCGGTTCCGGGAAGACGAAGATGCTGACTTCCCGGATTTGCTATTTGATCGAACATTGCCATGTGCCGCCCTACCGCGTACTCGCGGTGACCTTCACGAACAAGGCAGCCGGCGAAATGCGTGAACGGGTCGAGCGTATGCTTAATCAGGCGGCCAAGGAAGGGCATGGGGCTTTTCTCGGTAACCCGGAGATCGGGACATTTCATTCAGTGTGCGTGAGGCTTCTCCGTCGTGAGCTGGATCGGACGCCTTTCACGAAATCTTTCGTGATCTACGATGATTCTGATCAGCTCAGCCTGATTAAAGGCGCGCTGAACAAGCTGAATATCGACGAGAAGGCGTTTAACCCGAAGGCCGTTCAGGGGGCCATCAACCGCGCGAAGTGTGACGCGCTGGAACCCGCCGAAATGGAACCGGCTCCGCATGATATTTTCGCTCGTCAGGTAAAACGGATTTACGAAGTTTACCAAAAGGATCTCATTGCCAATAACGCCCTGGATTTTGGCGAGATCATCTGCATGACGTATCGGATACTCAGGGATAATCCGGATCTCAGGCAGAAATACCAGCAGCGCTTCCAGTACATCCATGTCGATGAATATCAGGACACGAATCGCGCCCAGTACCTGCTGCTCTCGATGCTCGCGGGAAAGAGAAACGGCGGCCATCAGAATATCTGCGTCGTCGGGGACGAGGACCAGTCCATTTACAAATGGCGTGGAGCCGACATTCGCAACATTCTTGACTTCGAATCGGATTACCCCGGTGCGCATATCGTGAAGCTCGAGCAGAACTACCGTTCCACGAAAACGATCATCAAAGCGGCCAGTCAGGTCATCCGCAACAACACGACCCGCAAGGACAAGACTCTGTGGACTGACAACGAAGACGGGCTGCCGATCGTGCGGGCGCAGGTCCCGGACGAGAGGGCCGAAGCCGAACTCGTCGTGAGGGAGATCAAGCTGCAGGCTCAGAATGAAGGTCGCGCGTACGGCGACTTTTCGGTTTTTTACCGTACGAACGCCCAGAGCCGGCAATTCGAGGATGTGTTGCGGCGTGAAAAGATCCCGTACCAGGTCGTGGGCGGCCTCAGGTTTTATGACCGCAAGGAAATCAAAGATATTCTTTCCTATTTCAAGGTCATTCTGAATCCCTCTGACTCGGTGAATCTTCGCAGGATCATCAACGTGCCCGCGCGCGGAATCGGCAAGACGACGCTGGAGAAAATTGACGAGCTTCACCTTAAGCTCCAAAGCGAACAGCAGGTTCAGCCGCAGCTTGCCTTAAGCGGCGCTTCGGGAGCTGCGGAGATCAGTTACTGGGATGCGCTTGTGCACGCCTCGCGCGAGCCATCGATCACCTCGAGTGGGACTGCGCGAAAGCTCGCTCAATTTGTCACCTTGGTCGAGCGATTTCGCGCCGAGCAGCCGAATCTTCTGCTTTCCGAGCTCTATCATCTGATTCTTGATGAGACGGGCTATGTGCGCGAACTTCGCAAGGAGGGCACCGAAGAAGCGATGGCGCGCGTCGAGAATTTGGAGGAGTTCGATACGATTCTCCTCGAGTTCGAGGAATCGAATTACGACAATCTCGAGACGCCGTCCGAGACCGCGCCTCTCGATCACAGCGCCAAAAAAGGACAGCTTCTGGCCGTTTTCATCGAGCAGTCCTCGCTTGTTTCCGAGGCCGATAACATTGATTCCCTGGCCAGTTCAGTCAAGCTCATGACGCTTCATTCCTCGAAAGGGCTTGAATTTCCGGTGGTTTTCCTGGTCGGCATGGAAGAGGGGCTTTTCCCTTCCATCAAGCCCTGGGAGGAATCGCTGGAGGAGGACGTCGAGGAGGAGCGCCGGCTTTGCTACGTGGGGATGACTCGTGCGCGCGAGCGGCTCTTTTTGATGAACGTCGTCGTTCGTCGGCTCTGGGGCAACGTCAATTACCAGGATCCCTCCCGGTTTTTTTCCGAAATGCCTGATTCGCTGGTCCAGTTCAAGGATCTTGCCCAGGTGCAAGTCAGCGCTCAAGGCATGCAGCGGCAGTATGGCAGGAGCTGGGTGGATACGGGTGGACGGACGACACAGACGAATGTTTCCGCGAGAGGGCCGGAGGTAATTTCGCGTCCGAGCTTTACCACTACGGGACAATTGCCCCCGACCGTCGTTGGGCGGCACCTGAATCATCCCGAGTACGGGCGCGGTACGGTTGTGCTGTCAGAAGGGTTCGGGGACGATCAGAAAGTCACGGTTGAATTTGCCGGGCGGCAACGAAGAAAATTTCTATTCCGATACGTAAATGGCTATTTGGGGTGATGGGGCTATGGCCGATTCGAAAGTGGAAGCGCAAAAACTTGATGAGACTTTGACCCGTCGGGTTGCCGATCTCGCCCGGCTGGAGCTTTCGGAGGACGAAGTCAGGACGTTTACTTCGCAGCTTCGTGACGTGATCGGGTACGTCGAGCAGCTTCAAGAAATTGACGTATCCGGAGTCGAGCCCCTTACGCATCCGCTTGAGCCCGGCGACTCCGCGCTTCGCGAGGATCGGGTCGAAGTCTTCGAAATGGTTCTTACCTCCGGGGCGGATTCGCTCAACGAGGGCTATAAAGTCCCTCAGATTCTCTGAGGATCTCATGGACGCCGACAAGCTTGAAACGATTCGAGCCATTCACGACAGTTTTGATAAAAAGCAAACCTCCGTTGTCGAGGTGACGCGTTATTTTCTTGATTCCATAAAAAAGAACGGCGGGAAAAGCGGGCTGAACGCCTTCTTGACCGTTTGCGAAAATCGGGTGCTCGCGAAGGCGGAAGCCGCGGATCAGATCCTGAGCGCGGAGGGTAAAGTGCCTCGCGATCGCTTGCCGTTGTTCGGAATCCCTCTTGGGATCAAAGACAACCTGACGATGGACGGTGTTCGCACGACTTGCGGGTCGAAGATGCTGGATAACTACGTGGCTCCTTACACCGCGACTTGCGTGCAGCGTCTCGAGTCCGCGGGGGCGCTCTGCCTCGGCAAGCTGAATATGGACGAGTTCGCGATGGGCGGTTCGAATGAGAACTCGGCCTATGGCCCCGTTCAGCATCCGACGCAACCCGAACGCGTACCCGGCGGGTCCAGTGGTGGCTCGGCCGCCGCCGTTCGGGCCGGCCTTTGTGTCGCCGCTCTCGGGACTGACACGGGCGGATCGATCAGGCTTCCGGCAAGCTATTGCGGAATCGTGGGCCTCAAGCCCACCTATGGCCGCGTGAGCCGTTACGGGCTCGTGGCCTTCGCGTCATCTTTGGATCAAGTCGGACCGATGGCCCGGACAGTGGAGGACGCGGCGATTCTGCTCGACGTGATGAGCGGACATGATCCGAGGGATTCGACTTCCGCGACGGTTTCAAAGGGCGCGTACCGAGAGGCTTTGGGGAAAGCTCCCGAAACCCAGGCGGAATGGAGTGGGATCAGGATCGGCGTTCCGAAAGAGTATTTCGTCGGCGGCCTTTCGGCTGAAGTTCAAAAATCCATTCAGAGCTCTCTGCGCTGGTTCGAGTCGAAGGGCGCGCGCGTGATTCCGATATCACTCCCGCATACAGAATACGCCGTGGCCGTTTATTACCTCATCGCCGTGAGCGAGGCTTCAAGCAATCTCGCGAGATTCGACGGGATCCGATATGGCGTGCGGCCGGCTGAAGCCGAAAACGCCGATGACCTCGCCGCGTTTTACAGAAAGGTTCGCGGTCATTTCGGTCCTGAAGTGAAGCGAAGGATCATTCTCGGAACGTTCGCGCTTTCAAGCGGCTATTCGGAGGCTTACTACCGACGCGCTTGCCAGGTCCGGCGTTTGATAAAGCAGGATTTCGTTACCGCTTTTGAAAAGGTTGATTTCATTGCCGGGCCGGTTTCCCCGACCACGGCTTTCAAAATCGGCGAGCGGATCAGTGATCCGCTCCAGATGTACCTGAATGACATATTCACGATCCCCGCGAATTTGGCGGGCCTCCCCGCGATCAGTATCCCCTCCGGAACCGAAGCGCCGGATTCACTGCCGATCGGATTTCATCTGATCGCGCCGCCTTTTCAGGAAGAACGTCTTCTTTCGCTCGCGCACGCCTTCGAGAAGCGGGGAGCGGCCCGATGAACATGACGAGCATTCAGAATGATTTTGAAGCCGTGATCGGACTTGAAGTCCATGCCCAACTCGCGACGGATTCGAAAATTTTCTGTGGTTGTCGCGCGCGGCTCCTTGGAGGGCACGGAGGGGAGTCTGTCGCCGATGTCGCCGTGAACTTGAACACGTGCCCGGTCTGCAGCGGTCACCCGGGCGCGCTTCCCGTGTTGAACCGCAAAGCGGTTGAATTCGCGATCATGGCGGGGCTCGCCACGCATTGCCGGATCAATCCTCGAAGCGTGTTCGCCCGTAAGAGCTATTTTTATCCGGATCTTCCAAAAGGCTATCAGATCAGCCAGTATGATCAGCCGATCTGTGAGGCCGGGTGGCTCGAGATCAGTACATCCGCTACTCCCAAGAAGATCAGGATCGACCGCATCCACATGGAAGAGGACGCGGGGAAGAACATCCATCTTTCCGGTTTTTCAGTCGTGAATCTGAATCGCGCGGGCGTACCCTTGATTGAAATCGTGAGTGCTCCTGATATGAGGACCGCCGAAGAAGCCGGCGCCTATCTTCGGGCACTTCACGGCGTCGTCACTTATCTCGGTATTTGCGACGGGAATATGCAGGAGGGAAACTTTCGGTGTGACGCGAATGTGAGCGTCATGCCGAAAGGGGCGAAGGAATTCGGGACGCGAGCGGAGATCAAGAACGTCAATTCGTTTCGATTCATCGAAAAGGCCATCGAGTTTGAGATCCGTCGCCAGATCGAAGTGCTTCGTGCGGGGGGGAGGGTCGTTCAGGAGACTCGCGGCTACGATTCCGCGAGAAACGTGACCGTAAGCCTGCGCACAAAAGAGGAAGCACAAGATTACCGGTACTTTCCTGACCCTGACCTCATTCCGCTCCGGATCGAAGATTCCTGGGTCGTTTCGATCCAGTCCATGATTCCCGAGCTCCCGGCTCAAAAATTTGCGCGTTTCATCTCCGAATTCGGCTTGTCCCAATATGATGCCGACGTTTTGATCGCTTCTAAGACGGTCGCCGAGTTTTACGAAGAGTGTGTCGGAATTTTGAGAGTCGCCTATCCCGACCCCTTCGATCTTCGCGCGGCGTCCAAAGCTGCCGCGAATTGGACGACGGGTGAGTTGATGCGGCTTTTGAATGAAGAAGGACGGGAGCTTTCGGCTTCGAAGATCAGGTCGGAGCATATCGCTGATCTGGTTCGCCTCACGCAAAGCAGGGTGGTTTCGAGCACTGGAGCCAAGCAGGCGCTTGGAGTCGCATGGAAAACGGGAGAGTCCATCGAAACGATCGTCGAGCGCGAAGGTCTCCGGCAGGTCAGCGACACCGGGGCGCTGGAGGTTTCCATAGACAAGATCATTGCGGGATTCCCGGCCCAAGTGGCAGAATACAAGGCCGGAAAAGAGAAGATCATCGGCTTCTTAGTGGGGCAGGTGATGAAGCAATCCGGCGGAAAAGCGAATCCGTCACTTGTCCAGGAATTGTTGAAAAAGAAACTGTCGTAGGAGAATAGCGTGAAAAAAACCATCAAGTATATCGCCGTGGTTCTTGCAGGACTGTTGGCGTTATTTGTTGTCGCGGCGCTTGTGATCCCTTTCGTGGTGAACGTGGATAAATTCCGGCCGCAGATCGTGCAAAAGGCGAACGAAAACATCAACGGGACCCTTGAACTCGGTAAGCTGTCGCTTTCCCTTTGGGGACAGGTCCGGATCGATGTGGCCGGACTTTCAGTTCAGGATCAAGCCGGTAGAAAGCTTCTTTCGGTGAAGGATGCTTATTTTCATCTGCCGTTCGCCTCGATTCTGGGCGGCGCGCCGGTTCTGACGTTCAAAATGCAGCGACCCGTGATCAACGTCCTTAAAGACAAGAATGGAAAAATCAATCTGCTGTCCTTGGTGAAATCCGGCCCCGAAGCCGGCACTCCAGCCACGTCGGCCGCGGATAAGCCGGCACCAGCCCTGACGGCGCCTTCCGCGCATGATCCCGGACTGACCCTCCCGGCAATCGCCACGCGGGCGCGTCTCGGGGTTGAACTCAGGAACGCGCTGCTCACATATGGCGATGAGGTGACGCACCTCTCGACTCAGGTCAAGGATCTCAACCTGATTGCGCGCGATATCTCGCTCTCCCGGCCGATGAAGCTTGAAGTTTGGGCCGATCTCGATTCGAGAATGGGAGAGCCGGCGGCAAAAGCCATCGTGGTGAAGGGACCGGTGAAGTTGACCGGGCAGGCCCAGCCGAAGATGACGCCGGGGGGGCGTTTCGAGCAGCTTGCCATGACCGCTCAGATTGACCTGAATTCGCTTGAGATCAAGGTCCCGGAGCTCTTTGAGAAAACCAAGGATACCGAGGCGAACGCTGATCTTGCGCTTAAAGCTTCTGAAAACGAGGTCTCGGTCGATCATTTCAATGCCCGTTTCTTCAACGCGGAATTCAAGTCTTCCGGGACTATTTCGAATTTCTCGACGGCCGCCGGCCAGTCTTTCGCGCCCGTTGTGATCTTCAATATGAGATCGAATGATATCGAGCTGAAGCCTTGGGTTAAGCTGATTCCGATGCTCAAGGATTTTGAACTCGGGGGTATTGTACGGCTCGAGGCGAACGCGAAAGGTCCGGCTGAAAAGCTGGGTTATCGGGCCAGGATCTCCGCGACCGGCGTAACGGCGAAGGCTCCGAAGCTGAAGGCGCGTCCGCGAGTCGACGGCGTCATCAACATTATCACCGATCAGGTCGAGAGCATGAACCTGACGATGAAGGCTCCGGGAAATGACCTGAGTATACGAGGCAAGGTCCTGTCCTTCGCCAAACCTCGCGTCGACCTCGAGGTGACCTCGCCGGGGATGGATCTGGATCAGTTGGTGGAATTTCCTGCTCCGGGCAAGAAGGATCAGGGCGCTCCCGCGGCTCCGGCTTCGCCCGTCGGAACTGAAGAACCGGCGAAAAGGGCCAAGGCACCGGGCGCTTCCTCGGATTTTGATGCCCTGCTCGCGCCGGTTCGTGAGAACAAAATCCTTCGCGCGACCGTTGCCAACGTGAACGTGAATATCAGGTCGGTGAAGGCTTATGACATCAAAATGACCGAGCTTGCCGGTAAACTCTTTTTTCGCGATCTGAATGCCGGTATTGAACAGTTCTCGATGAAGCTCTGGAACGGCTCGATCAAGGCGAGCGGAGCCGCCGCCCTCGCGTCGAGAGTGCCGACCTATAAGTTCGGCGCGCAGATCCTCGGGCTTGATCTTTCACAGGCGGTCGCTTCGCAATTCCGCCTATTTAAAAACACACTTCTTGGGACGGCCAATTTCGACATGACCGGGGAGGGGCAGAGCTTCAACCCCGAGCCGGCAATCTCGAACCTGAAGGCCAAAGGGAGCATGAGGGTTGAAAAAGCCACGTTTGCGACGATCGATATCGGGAAAATGGTTTCGGAGGCGCTCACGAAATCGATTGAAAAGATCGCCGACAAGGTCCCGGCGGTGAAGAATCAGCTTTCCGGGAAGAAGTTCGGATTGCCGAGCGGTCAATCGCGCTATGATGTGATTTCGTCAAATTTTACGGTTGCGGGCGGCAAGTTCGCGGCTCCGAATTTCATCGCCAAAGCGGCTCCGAACCAGGGCATTGATCTGAAGGGAAATGTTTTGATCGGGATGAAGGATTACTCACTTCAAACGAACTGGGAACTGGTGGATACGTACAACCTGACCGGTGCAAAGGATCTTGCGGTGGAACAGGCCGGCGTCAAAGTCGAGCACATTCTCGCCGAAGGTAATCAGCCGGTGCGATTTCCGGTACATGTGGGTTGCCAGATTTTCGCCCCCTGCTACTCTTATACGGAGGTCCCGGAATTTCTGGCGAAGGTGGCGGTTGGAAACATGAGTGCCGCGGCACAAGGCAAGGCCAAAGCCGAATTGAAGAAAAAAGCGGATAGCTTGATCCAGAAGGCGCCGCCCGCGGTGCAAAAACGGCTTGAGGATTTTGGGAAGAAATTGTTCCGATAAGAAAGGGAATGCGTGTATGAAACTGAGAGTGGCTTTTGTTTCGATGATGCTGGTTCTGCCGGTTCTTTCAGGGTGCTCGGGTGAGAAAGTTAAAAACCAGGCTAAAGAAAGCGCCGCGAAATATTGGCAGGAAAAGGCTTACCCCGGGAAGAGCTTTGATGTTCAGGTGATTGAAGCAGAAAAGGCGGACGGCGGAATGTACCGGGTTAAAGGTATTGTCGACGGCGAAACCCGCGTAGGGATGTTCAATCCTGACACCGAGAACTTCTCGGAAGGCTACTATTCGCTCGCGGCTGAACGGAACAAGCGCATTGCCGAGCTGGAGCAGGAATCGAAATATTGGAAAGAAAAAGCCGAAAATTTCGAAAAAGAGAACTATAAACTCAAGGTTCAGCTGGGCGTACTGAAGGGCAAGTCCAAAAAGGTCTCGGCTGAAGTCGAAGAAGACGATGACGCCTCGGATTCCGTTAGCCCGGATGAGGCCAAGAAGCCCGATCAGAAGAAGTGATTCGCGCTTCCATCGATCTTGGCACGAATACCTGCCTTCTCCTCCTGGCGGACTGGGCTCGATCCGAGCCCGAGCCGCGGCGGGTTCTTGCCGACCTTTGTACGATAGTCCGGCTGGGGCAGGGAGTTGACCGCAACCGGCTTCTCCTGCCCGAAGCGATGGAACGAACGCTTGCCTGCCTCAGGCAATACGCCGAGGAAATCGCGGCGCTCGGGGCAGATCCGCGTGAGGCGGTCTGCGTGGCCACCAGCCAGGCGCGGGATGCGGCAAATGGGGCTGAGTTCTTCGCCAGGGTCGAAAACGAAACCGGCTTCCGGTTCAAGATCATCTCCGGAGATGAGGAAGCGCGTCTTACCTTTCTCGGCGGACTCCTGCCGGGAATGACCTCAGAAAATACGGCTCTGATCGATATCGGGGGAGGGAGCACGGAGCTGATCGCGCAAAGCGGCAACAAGATATCCGGCAAAAGCATCGATATCGGCTCGGTTCGGTTTACTGAAAGGTTTTTTCAGTCCGATCCCGTGACGGATCAGGAGTTCTGGGCCTGTCAGGCGGGCATCGATGAAAAATTAGCTGAACTTCTCCCCTGGCGAGAGCGACTTCCCTCGAACAGTCGCCTTCTGGCCGTCGCGGGAACGGCGACGACCTTGGCCTCCGCTTATCTGCAGTTGGACCACTTCGATGCGGGACGGATCGACCAGACGGTGCTCACGCGTGGGGATATTCACCGCCTCGTTGAGGAACTGAAATGGCGCAAGGTCGTCGAGCGCGCCGGGTTACCGGGAATCGAGCCGGGCAGGGCTGATATCATTCTTGCAGGAGCTCTGATTCTCTGGCGAGTGCTCGAACGGCTCGGCTTCCCTGAGGTCAGAGTAAGTACTCGCGGACTCCGATACGGAGCGCTTAAAGGCTATTGAGGTCTTCGCGCAACGTCCTGGCGAGTTCCGCGTCCCGCGCCGCGAGTCGTCTGAGCAGCGATTCACGAAAACTCGGATCGGCGATTCTCAGCATTTCGAGCACCTGTTTGAAACCATCGATTTGAATCTGGCCGTCTTTGCCCGGGTTCGTAGAATTCTGCGCCCCTGTTCTCGGTTTATTCGTACTTGCGCTCATGCGTGAGAAACCTCCTTGTTCTTTTTCGCGTTTTTTCGGGCCCTCTCTTGGAGGTTCTCCGTGGAAGCCTGAAGTTGCTTTCTCAGGGAATCGATTTGTTCTTCTGAGGTTTTTTTATAGTCAGCGATGCGCTGCTGCTGAGCCGATTTGACTTTTTCGAGCAATTCCTCGGATTGATGCTTTTCGGTCGTGACGCGCTCATCTGATTTCAAACGGATTTGCTGCAGGCGCGCCTCGAGAGCCTCAGCTTCGCGGGAGATCTGGATATCGTAATCCCTGCGCATCTGCTCGAGCTGTTCAGCCTGGTTCTGGACGAGGCGTGACACCTCATCGCTATGTGCCTCTTCGAGTTCTTTGACCTGAAGGTCGTTCCGGTGCTGCAGCTGGTTCCGGTAATTCCGCAGCCTGAGATCCTCGGTCATGATGCTTGACACTTCGGATGGCATTCCCTTGCCCTCTCCTGACTGATTATGCGCGTTCGATGAAGCAGAAGCAAACCGGCAGTTTTTGCCGATCGCAGGTTGAAACCCGAGTAAAAAGCTGCTACTTTTTTTGAGTTGGGGGTCGACGATGCGTGAGATGACAGTTCCTCGAAGTGCCGGGTATCCCAAACCAAAGGCGAATTCAGCTGAGATCAAGTTGTTGGGTCAGCGGATCGCGTTGAAGTGTTCGGAATCGGATCCCGAACTGGTCGATGAAACCGTTCAACTCGTATCCATGCTGCTGAGAAACGCGGAATTGCGTTCGAAGGGAGTGGCCGCGCATCAGATTGCGATCCTGGCTCTTCTGGATCTTGCGGGTGAATACGTCAAGGCAAAGCGCCGCACGACCGCCTATAAACGCCAGATGGATCAGAAATCGCAGGAACTGCTCAAGCTGTTCGAAGCGGAAACCTAGCTGTTATGAGGGTGCTTTATTTCGGGGACGTGTTCGCCAGTCCAGGGCGCGCGGCAGTTCGATTCGCCCTTGCCCGGCTCGTGCCCGAACATCAGGTCGATTTTGTCGTCGTTAATGGCGAGAATTGCGCTCATGGAAACGGGATACTTCCCGAAATGGCCCAAGATCTTCTCGACAACGGCGTTGATGTAATCACGACGGGGAATCACGTCTGGGATCAGAAGCAGATTATTCCCTACATGGCCACGACGACTCGCTTGATCCGACCGGCCAATTATCCCGATATTCCCGCTTTCAAAACTCCCGGGCGCGGCTCGACCGTAGTCGAAGCCAGAGCCAAACCGGGCCTGAAGCTGGGCGTGATTCAAGTGATGGGACGGGTGTTCATGGATTCGCTCGATTGCCCATTCCGGGTCGCGGAGGATGAGGCCTCAAAGCTCGAAGCGCTCGGAATCGAATGTATTCTCGTGGATATTCATGCCGAAGCCAGTTCTGAAAAACAAGCATTCGCGCATTATATGGACGGAAAGGTGAGCGCCGTCATCGGCAGCCATTCCCATGTTCAGACGGCGGACGAACGGATCCTCCCGGGGGGGACGGCGGCGATCACGGATGCCGGGATGTGCGGTTGCTTTGATTCCGTCATTGGCGTCAAAAAGGAAATCTCGATTCAACGCTTTCTGACGAAAAGACCGTTCCGGTGGGAGCCAGCCGAGGGCGCGGGTGGTTACTGCGCGGTTCTCGTCGAAATCGAGGAGAATACCGGGAAAGCGGTCTCGATTCAGCGTTTTCGGGAAACGGCGGTCGTCTGAACCAGGGCTTGGCGGCAGGGCGGGATCGTCGTACCATGATTAAAAAAGGTGGCGGGGAATGCAGGCTGGAACGAGACTCGACCTCTTAAGAACCTTTATCGATTTCATCGGGACCGATATTCAGCGGGAGCGTCAGGACGTGAACAAACGGATGTTCAGCGTGCTCCTGTGGTGCTTTGTGATGCCCGCGCTCCTGTCGATCACGCTCATTCTTTTGATCAGATTCGGCGTGATTCCGCGCGCTGCTCGTCTTTCGCTGGATTGGATCATTCTTTTGTTCCCGGTTTCCTATTCACTTTATGTTCTGAGTTCGGAGGTTCTCGTCCAGATCCCGATGACAGTACGACGGGGGGGGGTCGTGACCACGCTCGGCCAGTCGGTTAAAGAAGGTGTCTGGCGAGAGCGGGTCTGCGAAGCGATGAAACGCACGATACATGCGGGTCCCGAGGATTGGAAATGGCTGGTCTTGAGTTTTAAAATGGATCTTAAGAAAATGCGCTACCGGACGGGCTATTTGACGGCACTTGCCGGGGCGGTTTTTTACCTTTTGCTCCAGGGGATTGATCTGGTTGGCGAGGACGAGAGTCAGGTGACCTGGATCAAACATCCCCTGGGAGGCTGGATTGAGTCGTCCAGCAACGATTTCTCGCAATTCGTCGGTCTGGGGCTGTTTCTGGTTCTCTTTTATCTTTCGGGGATGCAGACCTTTCACTCGTTGATGCGGTATTTGAATTGCGCGGAATTGGTCATGAACGAGCAGTTCTCATCGCGGCCTGAAGACGAAACCTGAATCAGTGTGAGTGCTTCCCGCAGCAGCTGTCGGCGGAGTGGCGCTCTTTCGCGCAGGCCCCCGCGCAAACGCTGAAGGGTTCAAATTTCCAGGAACGCTCGACCTGGTTGATGATCGTGAGGGCTTCGTGCACGTGCTTGAACGTCTGATATCCGACGTATTCGCCCGTCGTGTGGTCGAGCATGAAAGCGACAAAGGTTCCCGGCTTTTCGGGGTGTTCTGAAACTCCGGCGACCAATTCGTTGTCGACCAGATAACCTTTTGAATAGTTCTCGAAGTTGAGTGATACGGCCATAGACGGGGCAACCTAGCAGAGTTTATTACCCGATTCCAGCGGCTAACTTCGACGTTGCTAAATCCTGAACTTTCCAATAAAACCTGGATGCGTGGGGCCGTAGCTCAACTGGTAGAGCGGTAGCTTTGCAAGCTACAGGTCGTCGGTTCGATCCCGATCGGCTCCACCAAATTCCCCCTCTTAAAGCTGTCCGCTACTTTTGACTGTGGCATGAGCAGATTCCGACGCATAATCACTCAATGAGCCATATCATCCGAAAAAACGAACGCGGCCTGAATCTGATTGAAGTCATGGTCGCGGCAGCTGTGGTTGCAATCGTGATGCTTGGCTTTACCCAGATGATCACTTATCAACAAAGAGAAACCAGAGCATTGTCTGAAAAACTGGCTGTTCTGGATTTTCAGGGGCTCATGGCAAAGGTGCTTGCGAGCGGGACTGTTTGCGGGTTCAATCTGACCGACACCGCGATTCCTGCAAATCCCGGGAATCCCCAGAAATTCATCGACGCACTTCCTTCTCCGATTTCACTTGCTCGGCTTTATTCCAGTACGAGCGGAAGCCCCCCGCCCATTCTGGCTTCGGTGGGTTCACCTTTCAATCAAACCATGAGTGTCCAAAGCATAAGCATCGATAACATTTCAAAAATCGCGCAGAAACAATACACGGCGCAGTTGCAGGTCAATTTTTCAGGCGGGGTGCGGGCCATTCGCCCTGCAGCCCTATCCATTGTTCTTCAAACGGATGGCGGGGGCGCAAATCCAGGACAGGAGACGATTACCGATTGCTCGCTCTCGACCACGGCCCCGAGTAGTACATTGATTTTTCAGCGCCGCATGTTTGATGGGGATACAGTCGGAGCCGCGGGCTCAACGGTTAACATCTTTTCCGGAAGCTATGGGGGCATGAATATTTCTCAATGCATCGCCCAGGTTGCCTACTCCCCGGTGGCGGACGCCGCCTCATTTCCCGCGTATACCGCTGGGGCGGAAAGCTCGTTTAATCCCGGAGCTGCAAGCGACGCTTATAATCCCACGACTCCCTACGTCTGGGGGATGAGGGCCGCCGGTGGACAACACAATTCGATTGCGAATCAATTTAATTGGATCTTCAGGGCCAAGAGAGATTCGGCAAATAATCGTTTCATCGTTGAGGCAGGGATCGTTGTATTGGCCGCATGGGGGAATAGCGGAGTGATTAACATGCCCAAGAAGTTTAGAACGTTTGGCGACATTCTCATCGTCTGCACGCAATGAAGGTTTGTTCATCACAGCCGCGGTATCCGATCAGATGATCATCGAGTTCTGACCACGAGTGCCAACCCTTCAGGCGGCTTTCTTCAGCGGGATAATGTTTTCATCCGGTTTTGTTGCTTCATCCTCGGATCGCTCGTCGCCTTTCACTTGCATGATCTCGCGGAGCGCCTGGAGTAGGTCGATTCGCGTGACGAGAAACTCCATTCCGTATCCTCCGGCCATGCGGTCCGCATCTTTTTCATGATGCCAGCGCGGGGTGCAGGGAATGCGAAAGGTCTTGTGACTGAAGTTGAAGATGATTTCGTGATACGGCGCGGGGGCGAGCCTTTCGTCTGTCTGAAAGAAGAAGCCTCCTTCGGAAAGGTCACTGATCACGCCAAAGATCGCCCGGTGCTCGTGAAGGAGAACGGCCTGAACCTGGGTTGGATAGCGAAAGGAGCGGGAGATATCCACGTCCTTAAGGTATGGAACCGTCCCGATGTCGAAATGCAGCTTCCAGGCGCTCGCGACCAAAGAGAGTTCCTCGGGCGAGCAGTTCTTGAACACCTCTGTTTTTTCGACAAAGAAGTACTTCAGGAGTTCGGGTGTCATAATGGGATCAAGAACGCAGGTGTGCTTGCGCTTTGGAAACTGCATCGCAGGGCTTTCATGCAGGAATATGAAATTGTAAAGATTGTACTCGGGCTCGACGTCCTTGTAGGCGAATTTCATGAAACCTTCGATTGGGGCGCATTCGCCTGAAATATGCGTCGCGAGCGCGCCATTCGCGAAGTCGTACTTGACGATTTCGCCATTCCGCTGAAAGCTGAAAAGCCCCGCATAAAAATCAAAAGCACGCGGATGAATCGTCGCGCACATCATCGTGCAATTCATGTATCGCGTGATGTAGAAATACATGAATTTCATCAGCGAGAGACTGACTTCATGGTTTCCGCGATTTCCGGGACTGACCGCGAGAGCGGAAAGTTCACAGAGGTGGAAGCCCTTTTTCCGGTAGAAATCATTTTGTTCTTTGAAAACCTTGTCGGAGGGGAAGCCGATCGGAGAATCTTTGATGATCCCAATCGTCCCGATGATGCGATTGCCTTCTTTGCAGATGACGGTCGTGGTGTAGGGGAGGGACTGATAGACATTACATCTCATCTGATTCGGGTGAGGGTCCATGAGGCCGGTTCTCAGATAGGAGTCGTACAGCAGCCGATAGGCGCCTTCGAGTTCCTCTTTCGTCTCGGCGATTTTGAATATATAGCGATTACTTTGGCGGCTCAAATCGATTGAGCGTCGAATGAGGTGTTGCCGGATTCCTGGGGTCAGCCGATTCCAAATAAAATGAGGAGGTCTCACATGAACTCTATCGGTAGAATTCGTGAATAACTTGAGAAAAATGATCGGGAATCGCTGAAAATCCTTAATTATTACTGTCCTTTTAATGAAAATCATTAAGGCCTGGAATTTCCGGAAAGCACCACATGTTCTTTGTAGCGCGATACCCGTAGCAGCGTGAAACACGCTGGAGCGGCAGCCCGCGTGGACAGCACGCCTCGGCAGTAGCTCATGGCTGACAATCGAGATGGGCAAGCTGACTTTGGTGAGGTCGATGCCCCGTTGAGTCGCACACGACGAGTGTGGCTGGCGTGCTTGCTCTTGGTAGCATAGTTCTTTAGAATTGATGCATGCCGGATTATCAGGACGCCTTGCTTTTGGAAGCCCGTAACGTGTCGAAACGGTACAAGTTCGGCGAACTCGACCTTGTGGCACTGAGTGCAATCGATCTGACCATCAAACAAGGTGAATTCGTGGCCTTGGCCGGACCTTCGGGCAGCGGCAAGACGACTCTCCTGAATCTTTTCGGAGGGATTGACCAGCCAACGGGGGGCTCCATCTGGTTCGAAGGAACTGATATCGGCAAGCTCCATGAGCACGAGCTGGCCGAGCTTCGGGCTGCCAAGCTCGGCTTTATTTTTCAAACCTTCAATCTGATCCCCGTATTGAACGCAGTTGAGAACGTCGAATACCCGCTGCTGCTGAACGGCTTGAATGCCGAAAAGAAACGTCAACTCGCCGAGGAAGCCCTGGCCAAAGTCGGCCTCGAGAAATTCTACAAGCATCGCCCGAGTCAGATGAGCGGTGGGCAGCGGCAACGGCTCGCCATCGCGCGTGCGATGGTGAAAAAGCCCAAAGTCGTTCTCGCCGACGAACCCACGGCGAATCTGGACCGCAAGACCGGCGCCGAGATACTCGATTTGATGCGTGATCTCAATGAGCGAGAGCGAGTCACCTTCGTTGTTTCGAGTCACGACCCGTCCGTGCTCGCGAAAATGAAACGGGTTTTCCACCTTCGCGACGGGCGTGAGGATACGGGTGTTTAGGATCGGGGAGCGAAAATGCAGCTAAAAGTCTCGTTTCGGAACGTCTTCCGCAACAAGCGGCGCACGGCCCTGAGTATCGGGATGATCGCGGGCGGCTTCAGCGCGATGATTCTATTTTATGGATTCGTGAACCGTATGATGAACGAACTGCAATGGGTCGCCATCAATTCGCAATACGGGCACCTGCAGATCGCGTCCGAGCAGTATTGGGAACGCTCGGGAGAGACGCCGAGAGACTCGCTCGTCAAGAAGGGTGACGCGGTCATGAAGCTGCTCCGAGGCCATCCGGAAGTGACGAATGTCGCCGGGAGGATCTCCTTCCCGGCTTTGATCAGCTCGGGGGAGTATTCGACGACCGCGATGGGGTTGAGCTTCGATGTCGAGGCAGAGCCGAAGCGCGTTCAGGGGTTTCAGATCATCTCGGGCTCATCGCTTTCGCCGGATAAGCCGTTCCAGATCATGGTGGGGCATCTGCTCGCAAAGCGCCTCCGCGTGAAACCAGGCGATACGATCAATATTCTCGGCTATACTTATGACAACGTCATCAATGCGCTTGAGTTGGAAATTTCGGGTTTGTTCGCGACCGGAGTGAACGAGGTGGATGATACCTCTTTTGCCGTGCCGCTTTCGACGGCGCAGAAGCTTCTCGATACGGATCAGGTGGAGATCATCGTCGTCGGACTCAGGGCGGATGAGCTGGTCGATTCGACGAGGGAGAGTCTCCGGCGAGAACTCACCGCGCTCGATCCCGAACTCAAAGTTCAGCGCTGGCTCGACCTCGCCAAGCTTTATCGCGAGGTTCTGGACTACTACAAGGTTCAGAACCGGTTTGTGGAACTCATTATCACCTCGCTTGTTCTGCTTGGGATTCTGAACGTCATCGGGATGGCGATCTATGAACGGACCGGGGAGATCGGGACCATTCGGGCGCTTGGCTTCACAAGAGCGCAGGTAATGGGGCAGTTCCTGCTGGAAGGGATTATTCTCGGCGTCTTCGGTGTTATCGCCGGAATCGCGCTCTCATTTCTTCTGACTTGGATCGTGAACTGGTTGAAAATTCCGTTGACCGTGCCGGGCGCGAGCACCGTGCTTCTGATTCGGGTAGATCTGAGTTTCAAAGCCTACCAGATGGCGACGGCTTTGATTGTGGTGACTTCGATCATTGCTGCCGCGATTCCGTCATTCAGGGCTTCGAAGATACCGATCGTGGATGCTTTGAAACATAACATTTAGGAGAGTGAATGCGTTCTTTGATTGCCATGGGTTTGCTGATCGGGCTGAGTGCGAGTCTTGCCTTCGGTGCCGACCCGAGTCCTCTTCAAATCGTGCAGAAAGCCGACCTGGCCCGTGGACCCGGGGGGGCATATTCGGTCATTGCGAAAGTTCTCGATTATTCCAAGGGAAAGTTACGCACGGAGACAGCCTATCGCGTTTATGTGAAGGGCAACGAGCTCTGTCTGGTCGAAACGATCGAGCCGGTGAGGCTAAGGGGACGAAAACTTCTGATGAACGGGAATGACCTCTGGTTCTTTCTTCCGACGATCAAGCGGCCGACTCGCGTCAGTCTCCAGCAGCGATTGACCGGCGAGGTGTCGAACGGCGACATCGCACGTACCAACTTTGCCGCAGATTACAATGTGCGTATCCTCGGGACTGAAAAGATCCAGGGCACGGACTCCTACCGGCTTGAACTCAAGGCCAAGAGCAAGAACGTGACCTATGATCGCCTGGAGTACTGGGTTTCGAAGACGGACCTGAAGCCCCTGCGCGCGACCTTTTTTGCGCTTTCGGGAAAGCCTCTCAAAAACGCGACTTACTCTGATTTCAAGCCGAGCCTTGGTCGCCCCGTGATGACTCGGACGGTGATCACCGACTACACGCAGCCGCTAAAGAGGTCTGAGCTGGTCTACGGGCAGTTCCGGCGAGAGAAGTTGGATGACAGTTTCTTTAATAAAGATTCGATCACTGAGTAAGCTTTTTTTAGTGCTGGCGGTGACAGCACTGCTTCCGTGCGCCGCGTGGGCTGCGAAGGTCGTCCGTTCGAGCACGGAGCTGAATCTCGACGCGCGCTACGGGCGTCCGTTCGACGGGCACGAGAGCCTGGACCTGCACCGCTACGATCTTCAAATCGGGACCGTAGAGCAACGGGGGGAGTATCTCTTCAAGGGGGATGTGCGATTGAGGGCTGATGCTGTTCATCCCATTCCGGCTCAGGCGCACAATTCGGGTGAAGTCACGATCCGCGATTTCTATGTTCAATACAAATCCATGCCCTGGCTCGTGCAGGTGGGCAACCAGCAGGCCGTCTGGGGAGAGACGTTCGGGTTTTATTACGCTGACATCGTTAACCCGAAGGACTACCGGGATTTCGGACTCATGGATCTCGAATATCAGCGGATTCCGGTACCGATGCTCAACATCAAACATGTCAGGAAGAGCGGTGCTTTTCAATTTCTGCTGATTCCGCAGCCAAGGTTCAACAAATTGCCTGCTCCGGGCAGTGACTTTTACCCGGCGTTGGGCACGATTCCGTTGAGTTCGATTTCCATCGCCGATGATAACCCCTTGCCGTTCGCGGTGAAGAACATGGATGTGGGCTTTCGTTTCACGTCCCAGATCAAAGGCTATGATCTGTCCTGGTTTTACCTGAATTATCTGGATCGGATGCCGTACTATACGATGGCACTTCAGCTCAATCCGTTCGCTGTTCGGCTGACGCCGTTTCATAAACGAATTCATAGTCTCGGATTCACGGGTACGGCTGATCTTTCCACTTTTCTCGTACGTTGGGAAACCGTCTGGACTCCGAGCAGGACTTTCAGCGCTTTTTTGAATAACTCCTATGTCAACGCTGAAGCAGGCGAATTGACTTACGTCTTGGGCGCGGACTACACCCGTCTCGGGAACTGGGCTTCCGGTCTTCAGTTCTCGCAAACGCTTCATGGGGCTGGCTTTCCGGAAGGAGGGCTTTCGGCGAAGACACAGACTTTATTGGCTCTTCATGCAACAGGTCCTGTCTGGGGTCAGCAGACTCTCGAAACGACTTTGAGTTACATGTTTTCCGACGGAGGGTGGATCGGGCAACTAAAGTATTGGCTGCCGCAATCCAAAGTGCTTGAGATCGGTCTCGGGGCTGATTTTCTTCAAGGTTCGGCAGCAAGCGCATTCGGCCAGTATTCGAGGGCGAGCAGAGCGATTGCGCAGGTTCGAATCCGGTTGTCGAATTGAATGTTGCCGTGCAGGAATCGCTGGGCTTATTCGGGCGAGTAGATGGCGATAACATTTGAATAGATCGCCGCGCCGTCCGAACCTCCAAACACGATCATTCGTCGATCCGTGCTGCCGGTAAAGACTCCCGCGGTTCCGAAGGACCTCGTAGGGGCGCCGACGGTGGTCATCGCGCTCCACACGTTTCCATTCTGGAGAATCGATCCAGTGCCGGAATCGGTCATACCTCCCCAGAAGATCGCGCCCGTTCCGTTCCAGAACGCAAGAGGCAGTCTGCGGGCGTCGGGAGGGGGTGGGGCGGCGATGCTTGTGCTCGTCCAGGAGTCACCCGCCATTCCCACGGGAGGTGCATAGTATCCGCCGGAGTTCGTCGTCACAATGCCCGCTTCCAGTCCGGTCGGATCGATTGCGCCACCCCAGATGAGCATCTCTGTTCCGGTCCAAACAGCGGCGTGCTGGAACCTTGCCGAGGGCGAGCTTGCAAGCGAAGTCGTGATCCAGCTCGAAGTCTGCGGGTCAAAGATTCCACCCGTATCTGTTTCAGCCCCGATCTGACAGGAGGTCCCGGCGTTCTTCGCGCCGCAGCCTCCCCAGATCAGCATTTTCGCTCCCGTCCAGACGGCGGAATGTCCATAGCGCGCGGAGGGCGTCTGACCGAGGCCGTCGTTGATGAGACTCCAGCTGCCGTTCGCGCCGGTTGCCGGATCGAAAACGTATCCGAGCCCCGCCGCAATGACGGCTCCCGCGTTCGCGCCGCCCCAGATGATCATCTTTCTTCGAACATCGTCCCAAATCGCGGCATGTCCGTAACGTGCTTCGGGCGCGCCGAGGAGGGGAAGCGCGGTCCAGGTATTTGAATTCGGATCGTACATCGCGCCCGAGTTCAAAGCGGTTCCGGTCTCATCAACTCCTCCGAAGACAATCATCACAGGGGTCGGGAGATTGCCCGCCCAAACGGCCGTGTGTCGGCTTCTTGCCGTGGGTGCTGCCGCATTGCTGAGTGCCGTCCAGGAATTCAGTGTCGGATGATAGCGTGCGCCATTGCCGAACGCGTTTGCGGCATTCTGGCCGCCCCAGACGATCATTTCAGAACCGGTCCAGACGGCTGAATGAAAGGCGCGTCCCTCCAGGGCTGTCACGGCCCCCGGATTCCATCCGGCCTGTGAGGTTCCCTGAACGGCGCGTGTGCTCTGGGCTGCCGCAAGGCCGTTGTCGTAGTCGAGAGTGATCACATCGTTGAAAACTCCGGCTGCCGATGGATTGAAGTCGACGATAAACGTGCAGTTCGCGCTTGCCGCGAGAGTGTTGGAACATGTTCCACCCAGGCCCGGAAAAGCGCCGGCGTGAAACGTGAACGGAGCGAGCAGGGCGTTGCCCGCGAGCTCGCGGATATTGGTGACTTCGGAGCCGCCCGAATTGGTCAGTGTGAAGGTTTTCTGCGTCGTCGTGTTTTTCGCCCGGATGCCGAAGTCGTAAGCCGGCCCGTTCGAAATCGAGAGCTCACCTTCGGTGTTGCCTTTCAGCGTGAAATTCGTATCGCGCAGGACCGCGC
>Ga0208375_1001025_pt1 | contig 34174 bp, 36 predicted proteins | sample RifOxyD1_FD_184038 | JGI IMG/M metagenome (GOLD analysis project Ga0208375, IMG submission 184038) | Soil microbial communities from Rifle, Colorado - Rifle Oxygen_injection D1 (SPAdes) | ecosystem: Environmental > Terrestrial > Deep subsurface > Rock core/Sediment | place: Rifle, Colorado... | reverse complement strand
AGATTTGAAGAGCTTGAGACTCCTAAACAGGCTTACGAAAGAAAGAAAAAGAAGGGAAGAGTGTATTTAATATGAAAAAAAAGAATGTGTCTAATTTGTCGTTAGGAAATAATTATGGGATAACACAGATACAAAAGACTACAATAATATTTAAAAGATGGGAATTAATGTAATTACCATGCAAGTTTTAGAAAGAGATAAAAAAGAGATTGAAATAAGGGCTAGTAAGATGTCTGATTTCTTGAAGATGGAATATTTTGAATCATGTTTAAAGAAATTTACAGATCATGAAATACAAAAATTCTGTTGCATGGAATTATCTAAATTATATGAAAATAAATTTATGTATCCTGAAGCTATTAAATATATTTTCAAATTTCAAGAGATAACTGGAAATCCTATGGAAAAGAAAAAGGCAATGCAAAAAGAAATTGAACTTTTAATTAAGGGTGGATTTTATGAAAAAGCAGAAGGTGTTATTAAAAAAACATTTGGAATGTTAACTGAAGGTGAAAGATTTGAATTAAGAAGAAATGTTGTTACTTTGTATAAATCAATTGGAGAAAAAGCTGAAAAAAATGGCAGAAATGCTGAGGTTGTAAAAGTTTATGAAAGATTATTGCCCTATACTTTTGATAATGAGAGAAATCATGTTAAGGTAAAATTAATTGAATCCTATAAAAAACTTGGAAAAATAAGAGAAGCAATTGAACTTGAAAAAGAAATTGAAAGAGTTGCTCCTGCAAGAGTTGAACCTGAAAGAAGAAGATTTTTTGGGTTTTGATTAGTATTTCTTTGTTAGTAGATGAACATTTATTTCATTAGCTCAGGTTAGTATCATCAAAATTTAATTGAGAAGATTTTTCAAGAAAAACTTCCATGTATCTTAGATAAGTAAATAAACAGATATACTTCCTACATCATAAAAACATGCTTGCTCTTCAAAAATTAAATCAATTCTTAGAAAAGTGAATTTATGAACTTTTAAAATATTTGTAAAAATAATTGCTTTTAGTGCATAAATAATCTGAAATGTTCATCTATTTCTTTGTATAATAATACTTATAAATTAATAAATCTCTAATTGTTTATGGTTGAACAAAGATTTCAATGTGCAAGAGAAACTGATGAAAAATTATGGGTTCAAACTCCTTTTCAAGTAACTCGTAATACTTGGGCCTATTGGATTAAAGATGTTGCACCTCATTTTGTTATTAATGGATCTTTAAAAAATAAATATAGCCGAACTCATGATTGGCCAGATTCAGAATGTATTCTAAGATGGCAAGACCAAGATGAAAGATTTTTGATGAGAAGAACAAATTTTGATGGAAGTCGAAAGTTCATTCTTACTGATGGAGAAAGAGGATTTTATTGGACCCATGTTGAATTACCTGATGATAAGAGAGCAGATTTATTTCTTCATGATTGGGGATTGATTCATGTTCCTCATCCTGCACAAAAGGAATATTTAGATTCATTTGAAGAGCTATTAACAACAAGTGATAGCCGAGTACAAGAATCTCTTTTACAAAGATTAATTGGAATCAATTATCAAGAAAAACAAAATGTTGATGAATTAGCCAGAAGATTGGAAAGAGTGTTTAGTGATGGAACCGAAGTTGTTGATAGAATAAGAAGGGAAATTATGCAAGGTCTGGGATTAGGATGTAAACTGGGAGAGGTTCCTGAAACTCCAAATGGTAGTTTTGCAGATATAGCAAGTCAAACCCGATATGACTTTTATAGGACTTTTGATGGACTTCTTATGAAAGATTCTCAGGGAAGGGATATAAGGCATTTACCTACAAGGGCTTTTCATGAACGTGGAAGAATAAGATATGTTATGCTTGGACCTGGAAGTGCTTACTGGAATATTTTACAAAGAAATGTTCCTGAACCTGAAAAAAAGGCGGCATGATATTTTTATCTTAGCCTTATAGTCTCGAGATCCTTATATTGGCTTATCTCTTATATATTCTCCCTCGTTTATCAAATACTCTAACAAATAATCTCTTTTTTTCAAAATCTACATCAATTAAGCCTCTATAATCTCCAATTCTTAATTTATAACAATCTTCTCCTTCAAAATGCTCAAGATATCTAAAAGGATTTTCTGCAATTTCTATAAATTTTTTCTTTATTCTCTCTTTTAAATTATTAGGCAAATCTCTTATAAATTTAGTTGCTTGGATAGAGAATTCAATTTTAAATGTCATAGCTCTTCAAGAGAGATAGATTCATTTTCCATTCTTGCCTTTTTTAACTCTTCTTTAGCCCAATCTGTTAATTCAGTCTCATTTAATAATGTATTTTTAATTATTGCTACATCTATGATTAGCTTTCTTATATCTTCTTTTAAATCTTTTATTTCAGTTTCCATGTTTACATTAATAATTTAATCCTTAAAAATTTATCTGTTTAATCTCTTTTATATTTATATTAATTATCTTAGCCTTATAGTCTCTAAATTACGAGGAACATTTGTTTCAATGTGGTGTAATTTGTATAAAGAAGATGCTAAATCTAAGCATCTTGATTGCTCTCCATGGTTGATTATTATTCTATTGGGTTTTGGCTGAACTCTGTTTATGAAATCAAGAAGTTCTTTTCTTCCTGCATGGGCTGAAAGACCATCAATTGTAATAACTTCCATATTCACGTCTATATTTTCTTCATTTCCTTCTACATTCATTTGTATTTGTTTAATTCCATCTTGGATTTGCCTTCCTAAAGAACCTGTTCCTTGATAGCAGACAAAACATATTTTATTATCTTTACTTTGGCTAAAATGCCTGAAGTATTCTACTGAAGCTCCTCCTTGAAGCATTCCTGATGTTGCAAGAACAACACATGAGCCTCCTTCAATAACTTGTTTTCTTTCTTGAGCTGAACCAATTCTTTTGAACATATCTGAAACAAATGGATTATTATCTTGAAAAACATCTCTTCTTATGTTTGTGTTAAGAAAATCAGGATATGCTGTATGAATTCCATTAATATCCCAAATCATTCCATCTATGTATATTGGAACTTTTGGAAGTTTGTTTGTTCTCATTGCTTCTTCTAGAATTAACATTGTTTCCTGGGCTCTTCCTAATCCTAATTCTGGAATAAGAACTTTTCCACCTTTTGCAATTGTTTCTTTTAGGGTATTTAAAAGTTGTTCTTCTGCTTCTGCTCTTGATGGCAGAAGATTATTTTTTCCACCATAGGTTGCTTCTGTTATAAAAGTTTCAAGCCTTGGAAAATTTGCAACTGCCCTATCTAACAATCTTGTTCTGTCAAACTTATAATCTCCTGAATAAACTAAATTATGGGCTCCATTGCCGATATTAAGATGAACAATTGAACTTCCTAAAGCATGGCCTGCATTATATAAGGTTATCCTCATATCAGGTGCAATATCAGTAACTTCATTGTAATCCAAACAAATAGTGTGTTTAACCATTTCTTTTATGTCTGTTGAAGAAAATAAAGGTGAGGAAGCTTGTTTATGGGCAACTCCTATAAAATCCAATGCAAGAAGTGCTGCAATGTCTCTTGTTGGAGCAGTCATGTAAACAGGCCCTTGATAACCCATTTTAAATAAATAAGGTATAAGTCCGCTATGGTCAACGTGTGCATGGGATAAAATTATTGCATCTAATTCATTTATTTTAAATTCAGAAACATCTAGGTATGGAAATTTTTCTTTTCCTTTTCCAGCTACGTTTATTCCACAGTCTAGAAGTATTTTTGTTTGTGGTGTTTGTAAAAGTATACAGGACCTTCCAACTTGTCTTCCACCACCTAAAAAAGTAACTCTTATCCACTCTTCTACTTTTTCAGGATTCCATTCTTTGTAGATTTTTTTTCCAACAGAGTTAAGAAATTTTTTTCTTGAATTATTGGTCTGATACAAAACAGCACGAATATTTTCTGTAATTTTACTTTGAATTGCAGGGCTTCTTTGAACTTCTGGAATCCAAAGGGTTTGGTCTTTAACTTCTTTCAAAATAGAACCTTCTTTTCCAATTACTAATCCTGGTTTTTTTGCTTCTATAACAACTATGCTTCTTTGGGCATCAAATAAAATTTCTGTAACTTCTGCTTCAACGGGAATTATATCTTTTATTAATTTCCGTGTTTCTTCTTCTGATTTTAGAAGTTTTTCATCTGCTCTTAATTCTACTCTTTTTTTGAACTTGTTTACAAGTTCTTTTATTTTTCCTTGATTGTCTTTAAAAAATTCAATGTCATCTGTATAGAGAACTATGTTTGCTCCTTCAAAATTTGCACTGCTAATTAGACCTTTAGGTAAGTCGTTTTGTATATCTTTTAGAATGTCTGACATGTTATTTTGTTTCTATTTTTTTACTTTATATATTTTTAATATTGTTAATGTAGGTAAGACAAATTATATATGCAGAATAGCTTGTTATGCTTCTCTATAATTTTTTGTCTTTATTATCTATTAATTTGATTAATTTATAATTATAGGAAATAACATTAATTTTTGTATATTTTCTATGTCATTTCCTATCCAGCAAATAACTATATTATCTCCTGTTATTTAAGTTATTTACTATAATTGAATAAAATTATTTATCCAACACCCCTCTTATTTTATTTTAATCTTTAAAACTATTTGTTCGGGGTTTTCCTTTGATATCTTTATACTCTGGAGCTATTTCCTGAGCTACTTCATGTTTTATTTCTTTTTTTGTTATTGTAAACACATCGATTCCATTTCCACTCCCAGTATCTCTTTGAGTTGAGGATTTTATTGCTTCTTTTGCTAATTCTACTCCTTCTTTTACAGCCATATTTTCGTCATATTGTCTTTCTAATAATCCTAAAACATAGGGCATTCCTGAGCCAAAATTTGCATCATAGTCATCAACTTTCATGGCAGTTCCAGCAGGTTCTATTGTGTATAATTCAAAAGTTCCATCTTCATTAAATCCACCAACAAGTGTTCCTACAATTGATGGCACCATTGAAGGTTGTCTTACGTTTCTGTAGGTCATCATTCCTATAAGATTTGCAGCTTCCTTTATTGATGGTCTTTTTTTAGATTTTAATTCTTTTAATTTTAATTCTGCAGCTATAACTTTTTTTTGCATTTCTATATCAGAAGCCATACCTGTTCCAGAAGTAACTAAATAATCATTTATCTTTACTGTTTTTTGAACTGTCTTTCCCATCACTATTGATCCTGCAGTAGTTCTTCTATCAGAAGCCATGACTATCCCATCCTTACATACTATTCCAAGTATGGTTGTCCCTGTTTTTAGAATATTGTTTTTTAAGTCTTCATCCATTTTATTATAAAATTCCTTGATAATTTATAACTCATTTAGAATTTATAATTATTTAGAGAATAGAGGGTTTATAAATTTTACGCATGTAAAATTTATAAGAACTTATACTCATTCAATCCTTGTTATATTGTTCTCTTTATTTATCCTTATGATATTATCAACAAAACCTTCTATTTTTTGTTCATGGGATACTAGAATTAATTGTTCAACATCTAATTGATTGAGTACATCTTGCATTTTGTCTAATTGTTGGGATGAGAAACCATCTGTGGGCTCATCAAGTATTACCAGACTTCTTGTTTTTATGTTGCTTAATAGGGAGTTTATGACTTGATTTAGAGAAAGTCTGTAAGCTAGGGCAATTGCTGTTCTTTCTCCGCCAGATAGGAAAGAATAATCCAGTTCATAGTCCTGTTGTTCTATTATTGGGGAGAAATCGTCATCTAATTTTGCAGATAAAGTTTCTGAAACAAGAATTGAAAACCATTTTGAAAATAATTTTGAAAATTCATCTTTTAGCCTCATCATTACTTGTTTTTCTGTGAACAAAACCAGATTTATGAATTTTTCAGATATCCAGTATTCTACTTCCCTTATTCTTTCGATTTTTTTCTTTAATAATTCTTTTTTCTCTATTTCCTGTTCTTTTTCTTTTATTTGTTGCTCTAATAATTGTATTTCCTTATTTATTTCTGCTAGTTTTATTGCACAGGAATTTTCATATTTTTTTGATTCAATTAATTCCTTACTTATGGTTTCAAACATAGAATCATATTTTGAAAATTCTGAAATTGAGATATCAATTGTTCTTACATGCTTTGATAATAGTTCTATGTCTTTTTCCAATAGCTGTTTCTGCTGTTCTATTTCAAATATTCTTTTTTCCTTTTCTATTAGATTTTCCATTTTTATTTTTAATAGTTCAAGAGCTGATTTTTTTGTTTTTAGCTCTTCTTTTGCATTTTTTATAGACTCTAGTTGCTCAGAAATTGATTTTTTAGATTTTAATAGGTCATCTAAAGAAGTTTTTGTTAATCCTATTTCATCTGTTGTTTTATATAGAATATTTTTTTTATAATCTTCTGCTACTTCCTGAAGACATGTCGGACACTTATCTAATCCAATTATTTTAACTTTTAAAGTCTCTAGTTCTTTTTTTCTTGATTCTTCTGAATTTATTTTACCTATTATCTGGATATATTCTTTTTGAAGAGTTTCTTCTTTTGAGTTTTGAAAATTTATTCTTTCATTTAATGAATTAAATTCTTCTAGGTTAAAGGAACTTTTTTTTGCTTCTTCAATTTGCAGTTGTAGTGATCTTATGTTATTTTTTAGTCCAATTATTTGTTGATTTTTTTCAGAGATTAAAACCAATGATTTTGATTTTTCATTTTCAAAGGCCTTTTTATCACTTATTTTTTCCTGTATTTCTTTTATTGAATCTTCTTTTATTTCTCTTTCTTTAGAAGCTTTTTCATAGTTAACATTAGTTACTTTTTGATTTTCTTTAGAGATTAAAAGATATTCTTGTTTTTTTATCAATAGCTCTTTATGGTCTTCTAAATCGTAAATCATTCCTTCATTTATTCTTATTTTTTCTCTCAATTTTCCAGTCAGGATTAGGGCGTTTTCTTCAATTCTTTTATATTTATCAATGCCAAAAACATGTCTTAGTACATTGAGTCTTATTTCTCCTGGTTCAAGTATGATTTGTTTCATTTCTTCTTGTGGTGTGTAAACAGTATATTTGTAGAGAAGATTGGTTTTTTTAGAGAATTCAGATGGATAGTTTAATAATTTTAGGATTTTATCCTTAACTTCTGTTATACTTCCTTCAAATTTTTCATCATCAACTGTAATTGTTGCATATTCTTGGGAAATGGATTTTTTTCCTCTTTTTAGAGTTCTTTCAATTATTATTGTTTTCTCTTCAATTTCAAATTCTAACACAACTTTTGCATTATCAGACCCACTTCTTAAAAGAGCAGTGGCTTTTTGGCTTGGTTGAAGTCCAAATAAAGCAAATTCAATTGCCATTAGAATTGTTGTTTTTCCAGAACCTATGTCTCCTGACAATAATACAGATCCTTTTGGAAAACTAACTTCTTGCCTTTCATAGCTTCTTAAATTTTCTATTAAAAGTTTTTTTAGGATCATATTCGTATGAACCTAGGGTTCCATAACAAGTCACCTCCTAAATTTACAGTCATTAACATGACTGTTGAACCCAGGATTTTTTGTCTTTGTTTATTTTTTATATATTCATTAATCATTGTAAATCTAATTCCATAACTTTGTTTATTTCAGAGACTAAACGAGATTCAAAAATATTAGATGTTTCTCCTTCTTGTTTTTCTAGACTTAAAGATTCTATAAGTGGAAAAATATATTCATTGAAGTTAGATGGATTTTCTTTTTCATATCTTTTAACTAAAATTTCTTCTACATTTTCCATTTCTCCTGTTTGCATTTGAGGTTCAAAACCTTCTTTTTCAATCTCAAGTTTAGAAATGTTTTTTAAAAAAGAATAAGCATTTACTTTTTTCAAGTAATCTTCTATTTCCTGGAATTTTATATCTGATATTTTTCCCTCTTTTAATTTTCCATATATTTTTAAAAGAACTATCTTGTCTTTAATATTTTTTTTTTCAAGTTCATTTAGAATCTTTTCTGTTCCTTTTAATGAATTTTCAATGTTTATTTCAACTAATTCTACTTCTTTTAATTTTATTTCTTTTTTTGTTATTTTTGTAAATCCTTCTATTGTTATAATGTAAAAAGAACCGTATTTTAGTTCTTCTAGTTCTTTGAAATTATTAGGAAAGGTTGGGCCTCCGTATATTGCGGGTTTTCCATTGATTTCTTTTTCAAAATCAACATGTATGTGTCCAAGTGCATAGTAGTCTGCTTTTGGCATTAAAGAAAGGTCTATTGTTTCTATGGGCAGACTTTCAGCAACTTCAGTTATTGTTGTATGAAGCATTAAAATCCTGAAATAATTAGAATAATCTTCTTTTATTTCTATTTTTCTTAAATCCTGGATTTCAAGCCCTGATTTTTTTCCAGGATAGCCATAGATATAATTGGATTTGAATATAGATGGCTTGAGAATTATTTTATTATTTACTTCATCAAGTTCATATTTGCATATTTCACAGAATCCTGCTTTTTCAAGTACATCTAAAAATGTTTTTCCTGAAACAGAATAATCATGGCTTCCTGCTATTATGAATGATTTTATGCCTGCTTCTTTTAATTTTCTGAATTCATTAAAAGTTTCTTTTAATGTTTCTATTGGTGGAAATGCAGAGTCAAATAAATCTCCTGAAAATAGAATAAATTCTACTTTTTCATTAATACAAGTATCTATGGCTACTCTAAAGGATTCTAAATTAAGGAGCTGTAATTCTGGCTGTCTCCAACCTCCAAGATGACTATCTGCTATGTGTGCGAATTTCAAAATAATACCCCTATTTGTATTAAAATAGGGTTATTTTTTTATATTTAAAAATTTATATACTCTATAATGGATTTTTAAGCCACAAAAATGTAAAGAACTTGGCGTTAAAACTCCGAATTTTTTCGAGTTCTTTATCACCTCGAAAATCTTTTTTCTTTCTTGGAGGTTAAAAACCTTCGATGGTGCGAAAAAAAGATTTTCTAAGTCTTAAGATTTTTGATGTTTAAGGATAATTGTAGTTGGAAATATGCTTAAATTAAGAAGGTTTAATAATTAAGTTAGTAAAAACATATATATATAAATTCTGTTTTTATTAATAGATAAGTAAAAAGATGATGAAAAGAGGTTTAAATAAATAAAAATATATTATGAAAAATAATAATATTAATGTTAATTTGTGGTTCTTAATTGGAGCTGTTCTTGTTATTGCTGTTGTTGCATCTGTTGCAACTTCTTCTATAACTGGAAATGCAATTTTTCAAAGTAATCTAAAAGCAAATTCTTGTGATGCAGATTCTATTTGTGAAGTTCAGGGAACAATCTCAAGTGGAAATGCTTTAAAGTTATCATCTAGAACAGGGGTTACTAAGTTAGAATCTGATTTAACATTAACTAAAATAGGACAATCTGGTGGTGCAGTTTTCAAAACAAACAATGAGGGAAGTTTGACTATAACTCCGCAGTCAGGATATACAAAATTAGAATCAGATTTAACTCTAACTAAAGTAGGATACACAGGAGGTGTTGTATTCAAAAGTAATGAAAACGGAAGTCTTACAATAACACCTTATTCAGGACTAGCAAAATTAGAGGGAGATTTAACTTTAATAAAAACAGGATCTCCTAGTGGAGTGGTATTAGAAACTATTCTTGACCAATTAGTTGTTAAGGCTTCTTTAACTAGATTTCAAGGAGTAATTGCTTCAAATAATATGACTGGCAATGGAAGTGCTTATGCTTGTGTAAATGAAAAAGGAATATTATATAGAAGTTTAACTGCTTGTAGATAAAACTAAATTTTTTCTTATTTTTTCTTTATTTTTATTTCATAAACAAAAAGCTCTATAAAAGAGCTTTTGATTGTTTCCTCTTTATTTTATATACGAAAATCTTTTCAAAGAAAAGATTTTGTTTTTTTATAAGTTTTAGGCCGTAGCCTAGGGCTTTGGCTTGTTTTTTGATTATATTTGGCTTGCTTAGAGACGAAAATAACAAAAGAATTGTTCCCTTAGTTTCTAAATGAGATTTAGCTTGCTTTAGAAATTTAATTATAATTTCATAGCCTTGTTTTCCTGCTGTTGTTGCATGTCTTGAATCTGGGGGTTCATTTTTATCTTCTGGAAGATAGGGTGGATTGAATATAATTAAATCAAATTTGCCTTTTATTTTTTCAAATAAATTGGAATTTATTGATTTAAATCCTTGTTTTTTTAATGATTTTATTACATTAGGATTTATGTCAGATGTTAAAATATTATTAAAACCTAATTTCTTGCAGGTTTTTGCCTGAATACCAGAGCCAGAACCAATATCAATAATTTTAATTAAATCCTTAATATCATTAATGTGATTGGAAGATGATAGTGGAGATTTGTTAGAGTTGATGAGATTTGAAGATTTAAATTTAGCAGATAAGTTAGAATTATTGTTGTTATTAGAATTTATTGATTTATTATTAATGTGATTAGGATTAATAAAAGAAGCTAAGCTATATGGATTATATTTATTGTTACTTGACTTATTATATTTAACATTATTGATATTAGTAATATTATTGATTTTCTTATTAAGATTGATTAAATAATCTTTTACTGAATTTGAAAGAAGATGAGAATCTTCTGAAGGCTGGTAAATTTCCATTTTATCCTGAAAGTGTTGTGAAAAAATCTAGAATTTGATTTTTGAATACAAAACTTAAAATTAACAATCCTATTAATATGATTAATACTAAAAGAAGAAGAATTTCTTTCATATGACCTTCTTTTGTAGGTTTTATATTATCAAGTTCTCTTGATAATGACTGTGAGGAGGATTGGGAGGAGGAAGTGAATGGATTATTATAGGATGAATTCTCATTGGCATATACAGAACCATCACTTATGTTTTGTTTTATTGCCTGACTATCCTGTCTTATGTTTGTTATTTGATTTGTAATTGGTTGAGATGGTTGGTTAGTTTGCAATTGCTGTGATTGTGAGTATGGTTGAGTTAGTTGTAATATATTATTTTGTTGTTGAGTTTGTTGAGTTTGTTGAGCTAAATTATTTTGTTGTTGAGTTTGTTGTGTTGGTTTGTTTTGATTTTGCTGTTGCTGATTTGTATTAGGTGGAATTTGTTGATTTTTACTGAATTGACTTGATGGAACTGGTTGCATTTGATTTGATTGCATTTGTTGTGGTTGTTGAAGAGCTTGAGCTGAAAAAGGCCTTATTCCTGGCCTTTGTATATTTGGCTTTGGAATACCTACAGGATTTCCTGTAAAAAATCTTTTTTGAGCAGGCATTGCAAATTGTTCATCATGTCTTGGCTGTAAAAAGGAAACAGCACTTCCTGAAACAAATTGTGATGCTTCTTTAACATCTTTAGGATTATAACCTGAATTAATTGCTAATTGAATTGCAGTTTCTAAAGAATCTCCATGAGCTACTGCATTTTTTAAAGATGTTACTATTTCTTCTATTACCATTTTATAAATCTAATTTTTGCCTATCATTTAATAAATGAATGTTCTTATTGTTTTTATAACCTAGTTCTTCTCCAAGACTCACCATTGGAGAAATTTTATCATGACTACCATGGGCAGGAATTATATGTTCTGGATTAACCATGTTGATAAAATCTCTAAGATCTTCTCTTCCAGCATGACCTGAAACATGAATATTACTAAACAACCTTGTCCCTCTTTTTCTCAATCTTTGGTCTAATCTTTCCCTGTTTTCTATGTTTATTTTTGTTGGAATAACTGATGAAGAAAAAATTGCATGATCTCCATTTTCAAATTGAAATGGCAGTTTATTCCTTGAAATCCTGTCCATAATACTTCCTGGTTCTCCTTGATGACCTGTACATACAACTAGATACTGAGACCTGTTCTTGCTTATTAATTTTAGTTTTTTTTCCAATTGATTTTTATAGGTTGCTATTTCAATATCATGGATAAATGGGCATAGGTCTACTTTTGATGCAGAAACTACATATTTATTTAAACTCCTTCCTAAAAATATTATTCTTCTGTTTAATTGTTTTCCAAATTCTACAATGGATTTTAATCTTGCAATGTGGGAAGAAAAAGTTGTGACAAATACTGCTGCTTTTTCATTGTTGGTTGTCAGCATTACTTCTTCAAGAAGAGTTCTTGCGACTTTTTCACTTGCTGTTTTTCTTTCATCTCCTGAATAAAGAGAATCCACTATCATAACTTTTACTCCTTCTTTTCCAATTTCTTTTAATCTTTCATAATTGGGTTTTTTTCCAAGAATAGGATTGTTATCCAACTTAAAATCATTGGAATAAAGAACAATGCCTTCATCTGTATGAAGTGCTATCATTGATGTTTGAAGTGTTGAATGAGTTATATTTATGAATTCTACTTTATATTTTTTGTTTTTTCCTTGAACATGACAAAAAGAATTTGGCTGAACAATTCTCATCCTATTTGTTAGGTGTTGTTGTTCTTCATTTAAAAGAGTTTTAAGAACTTCTATTGTAAAAGGTGTTCCGATTATATCTGCATTATATCTATGGGCTAAAAATGGAATTGCTCCTATATGGTCTAAATGAGCATGACTTGGAATAATTGCTCTTACTTTTTCTCTTAAATTTAAACCATCTAAGATTTCATCTGATGGAACAGCGCCTATTTGCCTCAATCTTTTTTCAGTATAGACTCGTTCTGATTCTTCTAGCTCTACGATAGGTGGGAGGTATAATCCGCAATCAAAAATAATTACATCTTCTCCTAAATCAACAGCAGTCATGTTTTTTCCAACTTCATTAAAACCGCCTATTGCATAAATTTTCATATAATCAGCATATCCTCTTTTTTATTATATAAAGAGTATTATAATTTAAATATCTATCTGTAAAGAACTCGGCTTTTTAACCCCGATTGTTTTCGAGTTCTTTATCACCTCGAAAATCTTTTTTCTTATTCGTGGTTAAAACCACGGGGTGCGAAAAAAGATTTTCTCAGTCTTAAAAAATAGTTGTATTTTGCTAATATTTTTATAGGCATTTCTATTACATATTATATGGTTAAAACAAAAAAACAGGGATTAAAATTCAAAGTGATTTATAATAAAAAAATACTTGTTATAATTATTATACTAATTTTGCTATTGACTCTTATAATTTATGCTGTTAGAAATGATGATGAAAATTATGATTTTGCTAATGGATGTAAAGAAAACAAGGATTGTGTTCCTGCTAGTTGTTGTCATGCAGATTCTTGTGTTAATATCAAGAATAAACCTGATTGTTCAAATAAAATTTGTTCAATGGATTGTGAAAGTATTTTAGATTGTGGAGTTGGTAAGTGTGGTTGCGTAAACAATAAATGTGCGGTTATAAATAATTAATAATAAAATGAAAAAAAGAGGACTGATAATTATAATTTTAATATTATTGTTAAATCTAATTTTAGTTAGTTCTAATGATGTTGGTGATAAGGTTGAATCTAGTGTTTATAAAAATCTTGAAAAACAAGAGGAAATAACTATTGTTATTGAAATTAAAGAACCTCCTAATGAAACTGGAATTTTAATAAAGACTGAAAAGTCTGATGAAAGAATTGAAAAAGAAAAAGAAGAAATAAAAGATTCAATTAAAGAAGATATTGGGGAAGAAAGCATAAGGCATGAATTTGATAGTCATATTTCTATGCAAGTCAATGCTGAAGAACTAGAAGAGTTAAAAAGAAATGAAAATATAGTTTCTATTCTTTCTGTTGAAAAAGTTCATGCATTTTTACAAGATAGTGTTCCATTGATAAATGCATCAAATACTTGGAAACTTCAGTATAATACTCTTAATCTAACCGGGCTTGGAGAAACAGTATGTATTGTTGATACCGGAACTAATTTTTCTCATCCAGATTTGGTTGGAAAAAATAAAACAGCTTGTTTAATTGATTGCATTGGCAAGGCTTGCATTGAAAATTGTTCTAAAACAGATGACCATGGACATGGAACTCATGTTGCAGGAATTGTTGGTGCTAGTGGTGGAATTTCAGGTGTTGCTATCAATATTAGCATGATTGGTGTTAAAGTATTAAATTCTGTTGGTTCTGGAAGTTTTGATGATGTTGCTGCTGCAATTAACTGGTGTATTAATAATGCAAATAATTATAATATTTCTGTTATAACAATGAGTCTTGGTACTGATTGTGATAATAATCCGGAATTATGCTATACTAGTTATTGTGATAGTCAACCTGTTTCTAGTTTAGTTACTCCTGCAATAAATAATGCAACTAATTACAATATTTCAGTAATTATTGCTTCTGGAAATGAAGGTCAGACTGCAAAAGTATCAGCTCCTGCTTGTGTAACAAATGCAACTACTGTTGGAGCAACAACTAAAGCAGATGCCATGTGGAGTAGTACTAATAGAAATAGTTTAGTTGATTTATTAGCTCCTGGAGGAAGTATAAACTCAACAAGATGGAATCCTTCATCTTGCAGGGCTGGATGGACTTGTGCTGGAAATTATGCTATTGTTTCAGGTACTTCTATGGCAACCCCTCATGTTGCAGGAGCTTTTGCAATTATAAATCAATTATACAAACTGCAGAGCAATAGGGATGCAACTCCAAGTGAAATACAAAATTTGCTAAATATCACTGGAAAAAATATAGATGATAGTTCTGGAAGTGGATTAAATTTTTCAAGAATAGATATTTATTCTGCTGTTCTTTTTGCAGATGCTACTTCTCCTTCTGTTAATTTAACCAGTCCTATAAATAATAGAATTAATTCAAATCTTAGTCAGAATTTTAATTGCAGTGCTAGTGATTGGCAGTTGAAAAATATTACCTTTTACTTATGGAATTCTAGTGGAATTTTAATCTATAGTGAAACAAAAAACATAAGCGGAACTGATAATTCTAGTAGTTTTAATTATACTCTTTCATATCAAGCCTATAAATGGAATTGCTTGGCTAGTGATAATAGAGGAAATTTTGCTTATGCTAGTTCAAACAATACATTGATTATGAATCTTTTATCTGTAAATCTTACAAATCCTTCAAATCCTGCTTATATTAAAAAAGGAAGCAATATGATTAATAATACTAATTTTTCTGTAAATGTATCTTCTAGTGAAGACAGTCATTTAAAAAATGCAACTTTTTACATATGGAATTCTAGTGGAATTTTAGTTTATAATCAAACAAAAAATATAAGCGGTGTTAATAATTCTACATTTATTTATTATAATATTACTTTAGAGGGAAATTATTCTTGGAATTATCTTGTTTTTAATAATGTTACAAATTCATCTTTTGCAAATAACAATTATACTATTCTTTATGATAAGACAGACCCTGTTCTTCAAACTGTGAATAGTTCTGTATCTTCTAGCAGTGCTATAATTTCTATGTCTGCTAATGAAAACTGCAATTATTCTGTTAATTATGGTTTAAGTGAGGGTCTTGGTTCTAGTGCGGTAAATGCTGTAAATTCTACAACTAGTTCAATTACAATTTTCAGCTTAACAAGTTCTGCTGACTATTATTATAATGTTACTTATTGTGATATTGTTGGTAATTGTTTTACAAATGGAACTTATAATTTTACTACATCTGAAGCAGAAGTTGTTGTTGTCAATAATGATAATGGCGGTGGTGGAGGTGGGGGTGGAGGCGGAAGCGTGACTGAAATCCCTTTAACCTATGTTGTTAATTTAGAGCAACTAAATTCAGGCATAGAAAAATCATTGAAGAAGAATGAAAAAATAAAATTTAATTTTAATTTATCTGAACATTTTTTAACATTGAATTCGTTTGATAATTACTCTGCAAATATCAGTTTAATGAGTAATCCAATGAATTTTATCCTGGTTATTGGGCAGGAATTAAAAATAAATTTAACTTCAGGGGATTATTATGATCTTTATCTGAAACTTATTTCAATTAACAATAATAGTGCTAATATAAGTATTAGAAAAATAATGGAAAATGTCATAAAGATAGATAATTCCAGTAAATTAATTAAAAAAGAAACTCCTGCTAAAAAGCCTGTTGAAGAAGATTCTTCCTATGAAGTTAATAAGGCATTAATAATTTATATCACTGGAATAGTTTTTATAGCGGTGATTATTATAATTATATTATTCATGTTATTTAAAAAACCTGAAAAAGATAAATTAAAAGAATATAGGGAAATATTTAATAAAAAATTAAAACCTAGAAATTAGTTATGAAAAATCTAAAACCATCACACAGAGAAAAGAAAAGATATTTATTAATAAATGGAAAAGATGCTGAAAAAGAAAATATAAAAAATTGTATATTGGAATTTATTGGAGTTCTTGGATATGCAGAGGCAAGTCCAAAATTTATTGGCAATGATAAAATTATACTTGCAATAAACCATAGGTCACTTGATAAAATTAGAACTAGTTTTTTAATGAGTGAAAAAGACATTAAAATTAAAAGAGTAAGTGGAACTTTGAAGGGATTGAATTAGGCTTGTTGAGTTGGCGGATATTTCCAAAGAGCATGTTCTTTTAATCTCTGCACTATTGGATGTTCATCCAGTATTGGGCCCAATGATCTTTTTTTTATCATATCTCTTATTGCTTCCCCATATCTATACAGTTTAGACACATCTCCATCTTGCTTGAATCCCTTAGAGGGATAACTTCTCTCTCCTTGACTATTTCTTGTAAATTCTCTGTAGTTATGCCCCATAAAATCTCCATCATGAGTAAAAGAAAAAACATCTTCATATCCAACTCTCGCTTTTGGATCCTGATTACTTGGCATTTCTTCAACTAATAAAACTGTTAATCTAAGAACTAAATTTTCAAAGGCATCTCCCTCTTCATCTGGCATTGATCTAACAATAACTAGTTCTAAATCCCTTTTTTTTGAATCAAAATCAGTACTTCCCTTAAATGTTGCTCTTGAAGAATCAAGACGAATCTGCCTATATGTTGGAGGTTCTGTAGCTGTTGACATCTTGAACACTTGTAAACTCTTTTTTACCTATATTTTAAAATAATTCAAAGTATATAAATTATTATGGTGTGAATTGCTACTTTTAATGGATGATTTTATGGGTTTTTTGATTCAAAAAATTTAAAAACCCTATTTTCTTGTATAAAAACAAGTAAAATATAAATATAGTTTTGGTTCCAAAGAAGAAATTCTTTATTATTTTCTTTGGCCTGAAACAAGTTATTATTAAAATAAAGGAAAAACAATGGAAATACCTGACATGCAGCATCAAGTAATGGGTTATGATAGAAGCGCTACTATGTTTTCTCCTGACGGACATATTCTTCAAGTTGAATATGCTGAAAAAACAGTAAGGCTTGGAAGTGCTAGCATTGGTATAAGTTGTTCTGATGGAATTTTAATTGTTGCTGATAAGGGTTTTAAGGACTCATTGATAGTTCCTGAATCTGCTGAAAAAATCTATGAAATAGATGAACATGTAATTGCAAGTGCTGCAGGAATTATAAGTGATGCAAGATTATTGATAAATCATACTAGATTAATAAGTCAACAACATAGGGTTACCTATGATTCTCCAATAGAAGTTGAGAGTGTTATAAGAGAAATAGCTGATATTCAACAACAATATACTCAACATCCTGGTGTAAGGCCATTTGGAGTAAGTTTGATTGTTGGTGGAAAACAAGGAGATGAAACAAAACTTTATACTTCAGATATAACTGGAAATTATTATGAATATAATGCTGTTGCAATTGGTGAAAACGATGATAAAATAAAAGAAATACTTAGAAAAAAACATAGAAAAGAAATGAAAGTTGAAGAAGGATTGAAATTAGCTTTTGAAATATTCAAGGAAGTTTTAGGTGATAAATTTCATGTTGAAAGAATTAATGCAGCTTATATAAAAAAGAATGAAGATAACTTAAAAAGATTAAAACCAGAGGATATGAAGAAATATATATGATGGCAAAAGTTATTCGCAATGGAATTGAAGTTATAGCTGATCATCCCCAATCATTATATGATGGCATTGAAAGATTAAATAATGCTGCTGATGGAAAATCAGTAATGAGAATTGCTATGATAGAATCAAGTGAAGGAAATCCTTCTGCACATTATTTTTATAGAATATTTGATTCAGCTGTATATTTTGAATTTTCAGGACATGTGGATGATGAATCTAGATGTTTTTATCCTAATGCAGGAAGAGTTATGGTGGCAAATGATAATAGAGAAAGAGCTAGAGTTGCTCTCTCACATATGGAAAGAATAATGAGAGTTAAATTAACAGAAGACTTAGTAGCATAATATGACCGACACAATTGCTCGATTAAAATCAGGAAAATTGAATTTTGAGACAATGGTGGATATGGATAATGCAATGAAATTGAAAAAGGGTTTTCCTGTAAACATTGCAGATGTCATAAGGGATAATTATGTTTATACTGATTTAAAAAAAGGAATGAGGGCTGGAAGTCCTGAACTTATGCTTGTTTTTAATACAACTGATTTGCCAACTATTGTACAAAAAATTGTGCAAAAAGGTGAAATTGAAGTAACTCAAGAATTCAGAGATGAGGCACTTGAAAACAGAAGAAAACAGATTATTGACTTTTTATCTAGAAATGGAGTTAGTGCTCAGACAGGAAGACCTTATACTCCGGATATGCTTGAAAGTGCAATAAAACAAGCTGGTATTAAAATTGAAAATGTTAGTGTTGAAAAACAGATAACTAAAATAGTGGAAGGTTTAAAAAGGATAATTCCAATTAAAATAGAGACAAAAAAAATAAAATTAAAAATACCTCCACAATTTACAGGTCAATGCTACGGACTTATACAAGAGTATAAGGAACGTGAAGAATGGCTTGGGGATGGAAGTTTGGAAGCATTTTTAAATATTCCAGTTGGATTACAGATGGAATTTTACGATAAACTAAATAAAATAACACATGGTGCAGCATTAACTAGTGAAGTAAAAGAATAATGACATATAAAGAATTTACAGAGGATCAAGAAAATTTCGAAGACAACAACATAGTTGGTGAAGAATTCGATACTAAGAAGGAAAGAAAACTAGTTGTTCCTGGTGAAATAATTGCTGAAGGAGAAGAATTTTTGCCAGGAGATTTTACAAGGAAAGAAGGAAATAATATTGTTGCAAATAGATATGGATTAGTTGAAATTAATGGAAGAGTTGCTAGAATAATTCCTATTTCTGGTGTTTTTGAACCTAGAAGGGGAAATAATGTTATTGGAAGAGTTGAGGATATTAATTTTTCTGGATGGATGATGGATATTGGAGGTCCTTACAGCGCATTCTTACCTTTAATGGAATGTCCTAGATTTATCAATAGGAATAATCTTGATGAATTTGCAGCAATTGGGGAAATAATGGCTGTTAAAATAGCAGGTGTAAAAAAAAGTGGAGTTGATTTGACATTAAAGGCAAGGGGACTTGGAAGACTTGATGATGGAAGATTAATAAAAATAAATCCTCATAAAGTTCCAAGAGTTATTGGTAAAGAAGGAAGTATGATTAATCTAATAAAAGATTCAACAAAAACTGAAATTAATGTTGGACAGAATGGTTATATATGGATTAAGGGTGATGCTGAAGGAGAAAATAAAGCAGAAGAGGCAATTCAATTAATAGTAAAAGATACTGCTGTTTCAGGACTTACAGATAAGGTTGAAAATTTCTTAAAGGGAGAGAAAAAATGAAAAGAAATTTTCAAATCTTCACTTTAAGAGGTAAAGTTTCAGAGGTAGAAAATTTCTTAAAGGGAGAGAAAAAATGATAGAATCAAATGATCAATCAGGTTGGTATCATGCTAAACACAGGGGCCCATATCAAACTGAAAATAGGGAAGATCAATCAGATAATTATGGAACTAATTTTCCAAAAAACGAAGATACTCAATTAGATGAGGGAGATATAGAATAAAATGAAAACAAGATATTTTACTACAAAAATTCCAATTAATAATCATGACTTATACGATATGTTTGAAAATTGGATAAAACCTGAAGAAATTACAGAAGTAATGGGAACTCCTGCTAGTATGATGGATGAGGGTGTTGCTTTCTCTAAAGAATATTCTGAGGGGCATACTTATGTTGGTATTGATTATAATAACAATGATGCTTTGATTCGAATAAGCGGGAATAGAGTTAGAAATATTAATAGAGTTGCCTCAAAATTATCAAGATTATTAAGATTAAATGAATTTGGAGGATTGATGGAAACTGATAAAGAAATTAAAACTGCCGCTTAATTTAAAATGACATCCTATGCAAAAAGAATAGATAAGAGAAAGTTTGATGAACTTAGACCAATAAAAGCAGAAGTTGGAATTATTCCTAATGCTGATGGAAGTGCATTGTTTGCATTTGGTGAAACAGTTGCTATTGCTGCTGTTTATGGACCTAAGCCATTGCACCCTGCACACATGCAGAATCCTGAAAGAGGAATTGTGAGATGTAATTATAATATGTTGCCATTCTCTGTTACTGAAAGAGCAAAACCCGGACCAAGCAGAAGAAGCAAGGAAATAGGAATGGTCTCTGGAAATGCACTTGCAAGTGTTATTGATTTAGAAAGATTTCCTGGAACTGTTATTGATGTTGAAATAATGATATTACAAGCTAATGCAAGTACAAGATGTGCTGGGATAAATGCTGCTGCAATGGCTCTTGCTCAAGCAGGTGTTGTAATGAAAGAATTAGTTTCTTCTGTTTCAATTGGAAAAATTGATGATAAAATTGTTGCTGATGTTACAAAAGCTGAAGAAGATTGGGAAGATGGTGAAGGTGCAACTGATATTGCATTCACAATGACTTCTGTAACAAAGGAAATAACTCATTTACAACTTGATGGAAGAATACAAACTCATAGATTTAAAGAAGCTGTTGAAGCTGCAAGACAGGCTTGTGAAAAAATACATCAATATCAAATAAGAGCATTAAAAGGGGAGAAAATAGACGAGAATAAATAAAATGAAAGATTTAACTATTAAATTATTAGATGCTGAAGGAGAGATAATTCAAGAAGGTAGTGCAGAAATAAATGTTATGCCAACTCAATCTGTTATAGATTATTATGCTGAAAGAGTAAGAAAATTAATAGAAATAGCTGAAAATCGTCCAGAATTAAGAGATCACTATCATATTGTAATGGAGATTAGAACAAAATGAAAACCTCATATTCATTAACATTAGTTAGAGAAGGTGATAAAATTTTTCCTTATTATGAAGGTCATAATATTATTGTAAGAGATGGAAAACCAACAGATCAAGTCGAGGAATTTGCTCCTGGAAAAGCACTAGAAGCCGTAGTTAGAGAAGAAATTGAAAGAAACATGAAATTACACCCTCATATTAAAAGAATTCAAGTAAAATTTTGGGATGATGATTCACAATGAAACTAACAAATATAAACAGACAAAAAATAATTGATCTTTTAAAAGATGATAAAAGATTAGATAATCGAAAACCATTTGAATATAGAGATATTGAAATTGACACTAACATAAGTATTAATGCAGAAGGAACTGCAAGAGTTAAAATTGGAAAGACAGAAGTTATTGTTGGAGTTAAAATGGATACTCAAGAACCTTATCCTGATCATGAAGATGAGGGTACAATGATTACTGGAATGGAATTTTCACCAATGTCAGGAGATAGATATGAAAATGGACCCCCTCAAATGGATTCAATTGAAGTTGCAAGAGTTGTTGATAGAGGAATTAGAGAAAGCAGATTTGTTGATTGGAAAAAATTATGTATTAAAGAGGGTGAGAAAGTGTGGAGCATAATGATTGATATTTATTGTATAAATGATGAAGGAAATGTAATGGATGCAAGTGCAATTGGTGCTGTTGCTGCATTAAAAATGGCAAGATTTCCAAAATATGATAAGGAAAATGAAAGTGTTGTACATGGAGAATTTACAGATACTCCTTTACCTTTAACAGAACATATTCCATTTACAATGACTTTTCATAAGATTGGAAATAAATTATTACTTGATCCAAATAGAAATGAAGAAGATTCTTCTGAAGCTAAATTAACATTATCTGTTTCACAGGCTGGTAAAAAGGATAAAATGATAAATTCAATGCAAAAAGGTGGGATTATTCCAATAACAAGTGATGAAATGGAAAAAATAATCACAGAAGCTGAAAAAGCCTATGATAAGGTATTTCCTGACATAGAAAAGAAAATTGGAAAATTAAAAAGATAAACCAAATAATTTATAAACCTATATTTTAGAGTATATATAACATAACGATTCAAAAAACAGCGAAAAACTTCGTTTTTAACAAACAAGTTTTTTGAAATCCTGAGAATTTCTTAAATTCTCAGTCTGTTAATTTCCGAAGGAAATAAACATGATGTCAAAATTCGAAGATAAATTTACAAAATACGAAGTTGCAAGAATTCTTGGTGCTAGAAGTTTACAACTTGCAATGGATGCGCCTATTCTTTTAAAACTTTCAAAAGAACAAATGGATGAAATTAATTATAATACTTTGAAAATTGCTGAAATGGAATTGGAATCTGAAGTTCTTCCTATAACTGTTAAAAGACCTTTACCAAAAAAATCTGGAAAAACAATAAAGAAACTTTCTGAAGAAGAGATAAAAGAAAAATTAGAAAAACAAATGCAAGAAGAAAAGAAAGTTGAAAAAGTTGCAGATAAGGAAATTGGGGGAGAAGAAGAAAAAGAAGAAAAGGATATTGAAGAAGAAGGGGAAATAATGGAATTGGCTACTCCTGAAGATGAAGAAGTAGTTGATGAAGTAGAAGAAGAAATTTAGTTCTTGAATAATTATTAAGAAAAAGATATAAAAATACTAGGTTATAGGTGTTTCTATGAATCTAAAGGAACTTTATGAAAAAAATATAGAAATTTTGAATCAGCTTAACATTAAATTTAAAGAATGTGATCATGAACCTGTTTTAAGTTATGAAACTGCAAAAAGTATTAGGAAAAGGTTTAATTTAACTGGAATAGAAAGTAAAAATTTGTTCTTAAAATCAAAAGATAGTAAATATTATCTATTGCTAACAATAGAGGGTAAAAAAGCAAATTTTGATTTATTAAAAAGTATTTTAGGCAAAAGAGTATCACTTGCATCTCCTGAAGAACTAAAGGAAAAAACAGGATGTATTCCTGGTTGTGCAACACCTTTTGGAAATGATGAAGATATAGATATTATTTTTGATCAAGAGGTTTTAAAACATGATAAATGGATTTATTCCCCCGGAGTTCCAGAAAAATCAATAGAAATTGAAACAAAGGATCTTCCTAAGATATTGAGCTCTATGAAAAATAAGATAATTGAAATATGACATTGAATATTTTTATCTTAACAAATTTTCCTTAAACTTATTTAGATCTTTTTTTAGAAATCTTGCTCCTGCTGCTGCAACATGGCCTCCGCCATTGGCATCTTTTAAACCTTCAATTCCTTTTTTCATTAGTTGATTCATGTCTGTTTTTATGGATTGATTTCTTGCACTTACATTTAAGTAATTTTTACTTCCTTCTTCTGTTGCAATAATAAAAGAGCAATCTGGTTTTTGTAGAGAAACCATTGTAGATATTATTGACTTTACCCTATGTTTGGGTTTAAAAAAATAGAAGTATAGATTTTTATCTTCATAGAATTCTGCTTTTTTCCATAGATTATCAATTTCTTTGTTTATTTCTTCTTTGATTATTTTATAATACTTCTCAATGGATTTTAGTTCTTTATTTTTTATTAAATCATAAACTTTGTTTAGGCTATCATTGTGATAAATTATACCATAGATAATTATTTCATAAATTTTTCCAGGCTCTGATTCAAATATATTGTTTTCATTTATATTTGGAAAGGATTTTTGAATAAGTTTAATATTTTCTTTATTTTTAAATGAAAATTCAGATATCATTGTAGGAATTAAAAACCATTCTTCATCTTTAAAATCAGTAAAATGTTTTCCAAGATAGTTTATTACCTGGGCTGCACAATTGGAAGTTTCTGCTTTTATTATATGTTTGAAATCTTTTAACAATGGATTTTTAGGATGATGGTCTATTAAAAATATGTCCACTTCCTTTCTTAGTTTTTCAAAATCTTCAAATGCAAGTGAATCTATTGCCATGTCTAAAATAAATAGTTTAGATATCTTCTCATGTTTTAATTTTGGAGATAATTTAGTTAAAACATCATTTTTATAATCTCCAAATCTAAGAAGTTTTACTGGAATATTTTTTGATTGAAGTATTTTTTCAAGAAAAATTCCAGATGCAATTCCATCTAAATCAGTATGAGTAAGTATTGCTACATTGTCATATGGTTTAATATTATTTATAAAATCAATGAACTCTTCTTTTGAACCTACTATAAATTGCATGAGATGAATTAGGATGAATAGTTATTAAAGATTTGGAAATGGATAAAATTAGGGCGAGATTTATCCTTGTGATTGAACCTCTTTTTTAAATTAGTTTAGATATATTTATAATCAATAGAATCTATCGGTAATCATGAATAAAATAATAAAAAGAGCATTTATTGATTCTGTTGGAACTGCTGTTTACATAATTTTAGTGGTATCATTCATATTCTCTCTTCAAATTTTTGCTTCAAAAAAAGATATAATAATCATTCCAATTGCTATGCTTTTGCTTTTTGTTTGTTCTGCAGCCATCACAGGATTTTTGGTTTTTGGAAAGCCAGTAATGCTATATATAGATGGAAAAAAGAAAGAAGCAATTTCATTATTAAACCACACCATTGGGATACTATTTCTAATAACTTTAATATCTTTTATTTCCTTAATAGCATATTATAATTTATTTTAAGCAGAATAATTCTATTTTAATTAAAGTAAAAAGTTTGTTAGTTAATCATTAGGATTAAAAACCAGTTGCTAAGAAACTCCACCAAGGCCTTTTAATATTCTTAACTTCACCTGTTTCTGCATCAATCTCTGCTGAAACTTTTGCATTTGTTTTCATAAAACCAAATAGCTTTACTTGTTTTTCTGCTTTTGCTTCGTAGATAAATTTAGTTGGTGATGGTTTATCTCCAGGCATAGACACTGGAACTTCTTTTAATGTAATATTAAATCCTAATTCACCTAATCTTTCTTTTGCTCTTTCTGATGCTGTTTCTGGAAGAATTTTTATTTTTGAATTTGAATTAGTACAATTTTCTTCCCAAACCCTTAAGCATTTTTGTTTTTCTTCACACCAAGAATATCCTGCACTTCCAATACAACCATGTTCATCTTTATCATTACCTACTAATGATCCATTACAATCCTGAGGACAAGTTTCTTTGGTTTCCGGTATTGGACATCCAATAGCCATACAAGCAGTTTCAGTACATATACCATCACCACATACTGGATTTCTTGGGCCTTTTTCACAATCGACCTTAGTTTCATATTTAAATGGGTTAGAACATCCTGTTGAATGAACTTGTTTGCATGAATTTAAACTCGAATCATAAATATAACCATACCATTCTGCTTGACATGTCTCTATTCCCCCAAGGGGTATTGCAGAAACAAAACCTATCCCAATTAACAATATGGCTAAAAATAAAAACACTAACTTTTTCATAATATATGATGTAATAGATAATTTATAAATTATTGCTTAGATTCAAATTGATTTGAATTAAGTTAAATTGATTCGAACTTATTTGAATTGATATTTTTTTAGTAATCTATAAAATGTTCTACTAGGCTAGAGGAGTATTGGATTTACTTAAAATACGGTAAAGATAAAAAGATAGGGACGAAATGAATGTTGTTAAAATTTACCTGAGAAGATTGTAATAAGCAAAAAAATTCTTATTCTAATTCACCTGAGAAATCTGTGATTTTTGCTGTGAAAGGAATTTTTTTATGTTTGCAGTATTCTCTTGCTAAAATGAATAGGATGCAACCAATTGATTTTCTTGATTTGTTATTGCAAGGAATTATTTTTGAGACTCCGCTTGTAAAATTATTTGTATCACACAAAGCAAGGACTGGTTTTTTTAATCTTACTGTGTCTGCTAATGCATTTTTATCTATCCATGGATCGCAAATAATAGTCATTTCTGCTTCAAAGAAATTGTCTAAGATAAGATTAGTTGTAGCACCAGGAGTATATTTTTTTGTGAAAACTTTGATTCCTGTTGTTTTTTCAAAAACTTGAGCTGCTGGCCATCCTGCTTCCCTTTTACAAAGCAAATAAACATGAGATGGTTCATATTGATTTAAGAATTTTATAGCTTCCCTTAGCATATCATCAATCATTGCTGTATTTATAACTGCAAGACCATCTGCTCTTCTTTTATAGACAAATTTCCTCATATGAGGAGTTATCACTTTTGTTCCTAAATGAACTGCACATTTTATGTAATCTTCTAAAGAAATAAGTGTTTCTTTTTTTCCATCAACATTCTTTTTTTCTTCTTCAATATCTTTTTCAGTAATTTTTTCAGAAAGTTCTTGTATCTCTTTATCACTTAAATCAGATTTTGATTCTTTTTTATCAAATTCTTGGAATGATTCTGTTTTGAATATTCTTTCTTTTAATTCCTGTGCAAGACTTTTCATTCCGTCTTTAAGTTTTAATTCTTCTTTTAGTTTTTTCTTTTCTACCATAGAATTTTATTGAGAAAGCGATTTATAAAGCTTTCCTAAGAAATACTTATTACTGTTTATAGACAGAGACACAAAAATATTAATATGCTTAAAAGGTTATTGTTATATGGAAAAGGAATTTATAAAAAAACAAATAAATTTTAATTTTAGCAAAGAAAAATTAGTATTTGATGTAAATCAATCCCTATTCAGCTCAGCAGATATTGATTTAGGCACTAGAATGCTTATTAATTCTTTGAGAAAAAATCCTTCAATTAATTATGGAAAAATACTTGATTTGGGATGTGGCTATGGCATAATTGGTATTTTTTTAAAAAAGAAATATGCTAAAAGTGAAGTAACTTGCATTGATAGGGATGTTTTAGCTATTGAGTTCACAAAACATAACTCCTTGTTGAATAAATGTGAAATTAATGCATTTCCTGGACTTGGTTATGACGGTATTAATGGAAAATTTAATTTAATTGTATGTAATTTTCCTGCAAAAGCTGGAATAAATTGCCTTAGAAATTTTGTTTATAATGCTTCAATGCATCTTGAAAAAGATGGAATTTTTGCAGTTGTAATTGTCAAAGAATTAACAGACGATTTTGAAAAAATAATCAATGATAATATTCAAATGATTTATGAACAAAAAGCAAAAGGATATTCTATATATCATATAAGATTTAAAAGAGAATCAGAATACAATGAAGATCCTTATTTTAGACAATTGATTCAATTTAAGCTTGAAAATAAAACCTATAAATTAAAAACAGCTTATAATCTTAGAGAGTTTGAATCGCCTCATTTTTCTAGTTTAAGCATTTTAAAAATAATAAAAAATTTAGAATTTTTTGAAAAAATTGTTATTATAAATCCTTTTCAAGGTCATGTTGCTATCGGAGCTATGCATTATTTAAAACCTTTAAATATATCTCTTGTTTCAGAGGATATGCTTTCTTTAAATTATTCTTATATAAACTTAAAAGATAATGGTTTTGAAAATGTGAAGAATTATCCAACCGATTTACTTAGTGAAAATTTAGGGAAGTTATTAATTTGGACCTTGGATAGTGAAGAATATTTTGAATTGTCAGAATATAAATTTAATAAATTAAAAAAAATATATTCAGATATTATAATTAGTGGGGAAAAATCTAAGATTAATAGATTAATTAAAAAGAATAGAATTAAACCAATTGATGATGGTGAATTTGGAGAATTTAAAGCGGTTTTTCTAAAAATTTAAATCATAAAATAAATTAAAATTTTATTTTAAAAAATTGATGGAAAGTAGTTTGAAAAATTCCTCGACGATAAAAAAATAGTCCTCTATTTTTTAAGAAAAATATATCTATAAATATGCTAAAAATAATAGAAACCTTTATAAATCCACTTAGTATCAATTTTTTATAAAATGTTAAAGACATTAACTGGAATGATTGCCTTAAGAACATCTTTAGGTATGATGTAAAGAGTAATCAAACTAGTTGTAATGTATTCTCAAGCAGAATTTTGGAGGTTGTACAATTGATTAATTTTATAATCATTACTTTTCATGATTTATCGTCGTGAAATAGTTTTTAAATCCAGTTTATCCTGCTGGCGGATGCGGCTATCTGGTTCATATTTAGGCATGCAAGTTCTTCCGAAAGGAAGGCGAACTGCTCAGTAACACGTAGCTAACCTAACCTTAGGTCAAGAATAACCTCGGGAAACTGAGGATAAGGCTTGATAGAAAATGTTTTCTGGAATGAAATATTTTTGAAACTCGAGCCTAAGGATGGGGCTGCGGCTGATTAGCTAGTTGTTGGTGTAAAAGACTAACAAGGCGATGATCAGTAAGGGCTCTTAGCGGAGAGGCCCTGAGAAGGAATCTGAGACACTATTCCTAGCTCTACGGGGTGCAGCAGCTTAGGAAATTCTTCAATGCTCGAAAGAGTGAAAGAGCGAGCCAGAGTGTTTTCTTTACGAAAACTTTTATCTGCTGTAAAAAGGCAGATGAATAAGGACTGGGCAAGACCGGTGCCAGCCGCCGCGGTAATCCCGGCGGTCCAAGTCGCATCCACAATTATTGGGTCTAAAACATTCGTAGCTTGCTTTGTAAGTCTCTTGTGAAATCTCATATCTCAAGTATGAGGCGTGCAAGAGATACTGCATTGCTAGAGACTGGAAGACGCAAAGAGTACGATGAAGGGAGTGGTTAAATATGTTAATCTTCATCGGACTAACAATGGCGAAGGCACTTTGCGAGTACAGATCTGACAGTGAGGAATGAAGGCTAGGGGCGCAAAAGGGATTAGATACCCCTGTAGTCCTAGCAGTAAACACTGCTCACTAAACATTAGCACCTCCTCGAGAGGTGTTAGTGCTGTAGCGAAGGCGAAGAGTGAGCTACCTGGGAAGTATAGTCGCAAGACCGAAACTTAAAGGAATTGGCGGGGAGGCACTACAACGGGTGACGCGTGCGGTTCAATTAGACTCTACACCGTGAATCTCACCAGGACCGACAGCAGAATGAAGGTCAGTCTAAAGGGCTTACCTGACACGCTGAGAGGAGTTGCATGGCCGACATAAGCCTGTGCTGTGAAGTGACTTGTTAAATCAAGTAACAGGCGAGACCCCTGTCTCTAATTTCTACGAAAGAGCACATTAGAGAGACTGCCTTGGTAACAAGGAGGAGGGTGGGGACGATGTTAGGTGAGTACAGCCTGAATGCCCTGGGCAACACGCGCGCGGCAATGTCACATTCAATGAGATGCAACTCTGAAAAGAGAAGCTAATCTCCTAACATGTGGCTTAGTTCAGATTGAGGTTTGTAACCCAACCTCATGACGCTGGAATCCGTAGTAATCGTTCGTTATCAGCGAACGGTGAATATGTCACGGCCTCTTGTACACACTGCCCGTCAAACCAACCGAGTTATGCTTTGGTGAGGCTCTTCGGAAACGAGCCTTAGTATGACAAGGTAGGTTAAGTCGTCACAAGGTATCTGTAGGGGAACCTGCAGAGGGATCACCTCCTATAAAAAATAAATCGATTTATATCGATTAAATTGCTTTGAAAATCAAAAAAATTTCTAAATTAGAAATTTTTAGGCTGTTAAAATATTTAAAAATTTTAACACAAAACAACTAATTTACACTCTTTACAATTCCAGTTAATGGCATTTTATAAAACATGAATTCCAAGAAAAAATCTTGGAAGGATTCATATGGATCAAAAGCCAATTTAGGCTTTTCAGGTAAAGTATCAGAGGGCCTGTAGTCTAATGGTAGAACACATCGTTTGCAACGACGAGACCCGAGTTCGATTCTCGGCAGGTCCATTTAAACTTTTAGAAATAAAGTTTAATCAAAATCATATTCAAAACATGAATTCCGAGAATTTTTCTTGGAAGGATTTAAAAAACAAGTAGATGATAGGAAAATAAAATGAATGAAAAATTATCAAAAATGGAAAAAATATTATATGGAATGACCGCAGCTGCATTAATATCTTGGGCTGGAATAAAATATATTGCTAAAGAAAAAGAATATGCACAAATTGCCTATTGTACTGCAGCCAGTACATTTATATTATCACAAATAACAAGACATTACACAAATAAAAAATAATCATATTCAACAAAAATTTGAATTTCCGTCGGGAAATAAAACACGAAGAAACGCAGAAATGCGTTGACTACATGATGAACTTCGGGAAAACAATTTTCCGATGGGAGTGGAGAACAATACCGGATACAAGGCCGGATAAATACAGAAAATAAAAACACTTAAAAATAATAAATTTTTGATGTCTTCAAAACTAAAAGTTTTGAATGTTTCTGTAATTTCATGTTCGATGATACAGACAAGAGACTGAATCTTAGTTTTACTCAAGCAGATAAAATTTTTACTCATACTGTTAGACGGATAGCTTGGTTTAAGCTGTGATGAAGGACGTGGCAAGCTGCGATAAGCTCTGGGGATTTGCATGCGAGATTTGATCCAGAGATTTCCGAATGCGAGAACGCAATAAATCTGAGAAGAAAACACACGCTGGGAATTGAAACATCTTAGTACCGGCAGGAAGAGAAAACAAATATGTGATACCCTTAATAGCAGCGAGCGAACAGGGAATAGGGCAAACTGAATCTCTTTCGAAAGAAAGCAAGAGATGTGGTGAACTATATGTCCTAAATCAGGAACCAAAATTCTCTGGAACGAGATGCCTTAGAGAGTGATAGCCTCGTAGGTTCAACTGATATGGATATGTTTAATAGAGTAGTGTATCTCGAATTAGATGCATGAATATGGCAGAATTAACTGCTAACCCTAAATATTAGCTTAAGTCCGATAGCGAACTAGTACTGCGAAGGAATGCTGAAAAGAACTCTTAAAAGAGAGTTAAAAGACTTGAAATCTAACAGTTACAGTTGGTTACTGCCCTCTAAGGAGGGTTGTAACGTACGTCTTGAAAAACGGCCCAAGGAGTTCAATCAAGTGGCAAGGTTAACATTAGGTAGCCAAAGCGAAAGCAAGTTAGAAATAGCGTTAGTCACTTGTGTGAGACCTGAAGCCAGATGATCTAATCATGAGCAAGATGAAGTTTTCCGAAAGGAAAATGGAGGTCTGAACAATTGTTGTATGCATGCACTATGATGATTTGTGATTAGGGGTGAAAAGCCTATCGAATCTGGCAATGGCTGGTTCCTGCTGAAATATGCCTACGTATAGTCTCATTATTCTTCCCTACGGTGTAAAGTACGGATAGGTGTTGCAGAGGGTTTTTCCTACGGACAACTTTCCAACTCGGAAACTGTAGGGCGAAAATAATGGGAAACAGTGGCTCCGCGTAAGGTGGAGTCACGAGACCCGAACAAGGGAGACTATAGTTAAGGTCCTAAAATTCATGTTAAGTGTATCAAAGGGAGTCTTAAACCTGAGACACTGGGGAGGTAGACATAGAAGCCGTCATCCTTTAAAGAAAGCGTAACAGCTCACCTATCGAGGTTTGAGGCCCTGAAAATGGACAGGACTAAAACATGATACCGATACTATAGACATACTTCTGTGGAAGTATTGTGGTAAGCAGGCGTCTTTTCTGCTGAGAAGTTTCTTCGAGAGAAGGAATGGAGCGGGAAGGAATGAGAATCTTGGGAGGAGTAAGAACTAATTTCGCTGAGAATCGCGAAATATCGTAAGGGCAAGGTTTCCTTGGCAATAACAATTAACCAAGGGTTAGTCAGAACCTAAGTCACTCTTTAATAGGAAGTGGTAATGGATAGTAGGTTAATATTCCTGCACTATGTAAATTCGTTTGAGTGCACGACTCGCTTCAGGATAAGCAAATTTTCGAGAGAAAGTCTTTGTGAAGAAAATTAGGGAATGTAATGTTTAGATCTAAAAAAATTCATAAAGTAAAAGTTGCTGATTCCAGGAGCCAGTGAAAAGGTTGTGTATAGAAAATACATATCTGTACCTAGATTTGACACTGATGCCCTAGCTGAGAAGGCTAAGATATGAAAGTTTAACGTGGTTAAGGGAATTCGGCAACATTGGCCCTTTAGCTTAGGTAGAAGGGGTGTCTATCTTTGTGTTTTTAGAAATGGAAATGCATTGGTAGATTTCAATAACAAGGACGGTCCGACTGTTTATCAAAAACGTAGCCGGTTGCTAATCTGAAAAGACTTGTATAACCGGTGAAGCCTGCCCAGTGGTGGTGCTTCAAAGCGTGTTTCAACGCGTCTAAGACCCATCAAACGGCGGGTCTAATTCCTGAGACTCTTAAGGTGGATTACACTGCCTTACATTCAAGATTTACTCTATAAATTTGCCTCGCTATCACTCGTTAATATTTTATTAATTAATAATATTAAATAAGTGGGGCAAGGTGAAGAAAAATTATTAGAGAAGTTTTGAATGCTTTAAAGTTCGCGAGAATTTTATTGTTAACTCAACTATATGCTGGAACATCTCAAAGAAACTTTGTACTCGCCAAAAAATTGGCAGTGAAAATCAAAGTGGAGAGACAATCAGCAGGGAAGACTAGAATGAATTTGAAGTCATAACAAAGTATTTAAATAAAAAGTATTTAAATAAAAAATATTTCAATAAAATATGAATTTTAAACTGACTAAGCTTAAAGTAATATTATCGATAATTATTGGTTTAATAATTGGTAATTTAATTGGATGGAAACAAATCATAATACCTACTGACTTAGTATGGAGATTTGTTTGGGGTCCGTTTATATTATTTTTTATTGTATCAACAATATTAATTTATATTATTTGGAGTTTGATCCAAAAGAAAAAATAATTCTAGAACCCTCAGAGACTACATGTTGAGAATTATTATTTAAAATAATAATTAAGATATAGTCCGAACTTCATAGCGATATGAAGAATTAATAAGAAATTATTAATCACCAAAATTTATTTTGGGAAGTAACATCAATTGAGCGTAATACCTTGTCGTCTGAATGGCGACTTGCATGAATGGCTTAACGAGATTGTCACTGTCCCTAACCACGAGCTTCTGAAATTATTGTCCGGTGAACAGACCGGAGACACCTAACGGGAAGCTAAGACCTTGTGGACCTTTACTGCAACTTGTTGTTGCTAATTTATGATGGATACATAGAATAAGTAGGAGAATACGCGCAGTTTCGGCGAGGCGGCTCACAATATGTAATACTACTTATCTTTTGTAGATTGGCTTACTCTTTACGAGGACACCAGCAGGCGGGCAGTTTGCCTGGGGCGGGACCCCTCTGAAAAGATATCGGAGGGGCCTAAAGACAAGCTCATCCAGGTCGGAAATCTGGAGTAGAGTGTAAGGGCAAAAGTTTGTCTAACTGTTTTCAAAACAACACTGAAAGCAGAATTGAAAGATGGGCCTAGCGAACCATTGAGAATTTTTAATGGATTCCAATTGTGGCAGAAAAGGTACCCCAAGGATAACTGGGTCGTTTCCCCCGATAGTTCATATTGACGGGGAAGCTTGCTACACCGCCGTCGGCTCTCCCTATCCTGGCTGTGCACAAGCAGCCAAGGGTGCTGGAGTTCACATATTAAAAGGGATCGTTAGCTGGGTTAAGATCGTCGTGAGACAGATTGTATGATATCTATTAGGTGTGTCGTTGTTTGAGTGGAAGGATCCTGTAGTACGAGAGGAACCAGGGTTCGAAGCCTCTGGTCTAGCAGTTGTTAAGAGCAGGCTGCGCAGCTACGCTTCAAATGGATAAGCGCTGAAAGCATCTAAGCACGAAGCCATCCGCAAGACGAAACAACAGAAGCCGTCGCAGAAGACGACGTTGATAGAGTTGATGTGTAAGATCCAAGACACCGAGGATTTCAGCATGCAACTACTAAAAGCTTCAATTTAAATTTTCGTTTGAGTAAAAATAAAATTCAGTCTCTTGTCTGTATTCTTGATACAGAAAATTCTTTTTAGAATAGAACTTACTGATAAGTCTAGTGTGTAGGTTCATAACATTTGTTACACTCCCTTAAAAGGGAGGTGAACAAATTTGAAGAGAGAAATAATTAGAAGAGAAACTATAAAACTCAAAATTCAAGGAAAAACTTCTAAGATAATTATTGAG
>Ga0208375_1001022_pt1 | contig 34220 bp, 75 predicted proteins | sample RifOxyD1_FD_184038 | JGI IMG/M metagenome (GOLD analysis project Ga0208375, IMG submission 184038) | Soil microbial communities from Rifle, Colorado - Rifle Oxygen_injection D1 (SPAdes) | ecosystem: Environmental > Terrestrial > Deep subsurface > Rock core/Sediment | place: Rifle, Colorado... | reverse complement strand
TAGTGCCAATCTGGAAAAGGCCGATCTGGGAGGTGCCGATCTGGGTTGTGCCAATCTGAGGGATGCCAATCTGAGAGGTGCCAATCTGGGTTGTGCCTATCTGAGTGGTGCCGATCTGACTCGTGCCGATCTGAGTGGTGCCAATCTGACTCGTGCTGATCTGACTCGTGCTGATCTGACTCGTGCCGATCTGGTTAGTGCCAATCTGGAAAAGGCCGATCTGAGAGGTGCCTATCTGGGTTGTGCCGATCTGGTTGATGCCAATCTGAGTGGTGCCGATCTGAGTGGAACGATATTGGATCCTGCCGCTGTCCCTAACGGGGACGTGGCGGGATTTGTGATTGAGGGGGAATATGTGTACGGCTATCGCACACAGCGACAGCCATACATGGGTGGTTCTGACTACGAGAACGGAAAGATATATACAGCACCCTGGTTCGCCGTAGGCGATACAGAGTGCCATCCTGGTCTTTACTTGCAGCCTACAGCAAATGGCCTTGACGGGGAAATCATCAAGGTCAAGGCCTTGAGAAAAGACGTACACAAGGTGGGCTTGAAGTGGAGGTGTAAAGGATTTACGGTTATGGTTTTGGACTGTCGGGTAGTATAGGTGTAACGGAGGATGGCCAAAAATGCCTACTTTCACTCAGGACGAAATCAGGACGGCAGCAGTTGGTGAAGAAGTTGGGCACGGTTGTATTGCCGTGGATAAGGATACTCTCAAGTCAAAGCGGACGTTTCTGTTCCATACTCAGCGTATTGACTTGCGCACCTTCAAAGACAGTGCGGGGAACATCTGGCGGAAGACGGCCAACACCCACATCACGGGGTGGAGCAGTTGGGATGGTGGGGCCGGTTGGTGGGAGTGCAAGGACGTCAACTTCGGATTGAAGATCCCGAACGAATCCTTTCAGTCCTTTCAGCCGATGGTTCAAGGCCCCAAGATTCAGGGGATGGAATGAAATACTGCCCGACAGCGATAGCTAAGTGGTATTGGACCCTTAACAACGACGACCGCACATGGGTGAATATAGGTGTGACGTCGGTCATGACTCTTGGTGGCTTGGTTGGTTTCCTGCATTTGCTGGTCTGGTTGGGCATCTGTTCTTGGGGGGGGTAACCCTATGGTGCATCCTGAGAGAAAGGGTGCCAGAAGACCCCAAAAGAGATTCAGGGGGAATAATCTATCTCTACGAATGGAAGCCGAAGGCCACCTATTAGGTGGATGACGATCGGGGTAGTGTACTTTGTAGGGGGTACTTGAAAGATGGCAACAGCAAAGGTCAGGAAGAAGCGTTCATTAGGTATCCATGCTTACGGATTGATAGGATTCCTGACCCCTCTGTTGCTCCTACTGAGCACCCAGATATGGCCTCTAGCAGTATTCAGCGCATTCGTTTGCTTCGGAAGCTGGTACGTCGCCGGGTATGAGTGGCCAAAGATTGATGTTTCGTTCTCCATCCCAAGGGCACAATGGAGAATTGAACCCGGAGTCAGTCTGCATTACATGAGACGGGCTCTGCGGCTTACTGGATTCAAGATTGTTCTGATCAATGGGAAGGTACATGATCTGGAAGTCCCTTACACATTGCAGGATCACGATTACATCGAGTTCAAATAGGGGAGGGGGGATGACGATGGCTGGTGCTAACTTATATCGGGTGAGACTAGAGTTGGTGCTCCGAGAACTGATTGCCTCGGAGAAGTACTATCGGCTCTATCGGACGAAGTACTTACCTGGGATGGTACTGCGACCGATAGAGTTGGGGGAGACTGATACCTACATGGCCCTTGTACTGGACGGTAGGTCGGAGAGTATTGCGAATGTGCTCTATGATCTGGACACCGAAGAGTTCGTAGTCACCCTGGAGCCACACATCTCCAGTGACCTTGATGGCTACTTGGGGCAGTTCCTGCACTCAGGTTGGCGACGGGAGATGCCGAAGACTAACGGTTAGGATTTTGGCTGACCGGGTAGTATAGGTGTGAGATGGGGGGCGCAAATGTCCAGGATCGACGGAGTGGTAATTAGTGTGGATGGGAAGTTATGGTCATATTCGGCCACACTGGATCGTTCAGGGGCAACTGGATACGAGTTCAAGTTTCCGTTCGAATTGCCCACCACCTACTGGCCGACCTTCAAGGATGTACCAGACGATGGGGCACATAGTGTGATGTTGGTCTCTATTATCTGCCCAAGTTGGGGGACTTTTTGGCATTGGCTGGATCAATGGGAGGCCCATCCCAATGGACCAAGTGATGATTTCGAGAAGAACGGTGACGGACCTCTCCAGCCTGGAGATGTTCTAGCTGAGTCGAAGCAGCCCTTGACTCTGGATGGTAGGGGGCACATGTGGTGTAAACTTCGATAGGAATAGGGGGCGTGCCAATGGCTCTGGGGAGACGGAAACCGATGGGGATGACAGAGACGAAGCGACGCCTTCGTAATCTCAATCGCCACAAGGAGTTGATGGAGGGGTACATGGCTGGGGGTATGTCCAGAGAAGAGGCTTCCTGTAGGGCGTACAAGGATATTACTGGGGTGGACGACATATCTCCCGAGATGGAAGCATCTGATCCCAATCCCGCCCCACTTCCCAATCCCTTCAAGGTGTGCCATAAGTCAGGTGGGTGTCAGTACCGAGGTGTCCGTCAAGATGATAAGAAGTGCCATTGTCCCTTCGAACGATGCCTACGATAGATGCAAACTTTCCTACCGTATGCCAACCTAGCCCAATCAGCTGCTTGCCTGGACAACAAACGTCTAGGCAAGCAACGTGTGGAAGCATACCAGATACTCTTCGTGCTATTGAATCCGTCTGCTAAAGGTTGGCGTAATCATCCAGCAGTGAAGATGTGGTGTGGATACGAACGGGCTCTAGCGACCTTTGGGTCTCTCTGTTGTGAAGAGTGGGTATACCGTGGGTTCAATGACACGCTGCTCCCACGATTCCAAGCACTATTGGAAACCCTTCCCCGCACGGGGATGCCTGAATGGTTAGGGGATGATCGAGTCCACAGGGCATACCGAGCTGCACTTCTTGCTAAGAATCCGAGTCATTACAGTCAATTTGGGTGGGGAATAGAGCCAAAGGTGGAATACCAGTGGCCCCACCTGTTAGGGTTTGGACAAGTCGGGTAGTATGTGTGTACGAGATGGAGGATGCTATGGTGATAACTTCGATGGATCAGGATACAACGTTTGGGGAAGCGTTCCTCTGCCGGATACTGGAGTGGGTGCGGGAGCATGTCTCAATCGAGGACATCTGGTCTTCGGAAGAGATCAAGTGCCAAATTTCAAGGGACATCTCTGATCCGTCCAAGGTCTATGCCGAAGAGGACCTGATGGATTGGGTCAGGATGAACTACAACCCTAAAGACGTGTTCCCCGAGTTGGAACTGGAGACATGGGCAGAATCCCATGGGTTCGTGAAGAAGGACGGCAGTGAATGAATTGCAATTGGACGGATGACTAATGGCCCCTAATGCCACCGATATGTGGGTTGAGTATAGGAGAAGTCTGACATGACCCTAATCGAACTCAAGGCACTTCTTGATAAGAAGTCCCAAATTGCCGAGAATCAGACTGCTCTGGCTAATTTGCACCAGACCCGTCTTGAGGCTGACCGTAAGCGTCTTAAAATCAAGAGGAAGGAACTTGGCGTGTCTGATACGGATAAGGTACTGATCCAACAGTATTTGGATGCCTACAAGGCTGAGAACGATCCCCTGGAGGCTGCTTACGATGCAGTCAAGAGACAGATTGACGATGGGGTCAAAACAGTAGAGTGGGTTCCTGAAGCATCCGAATCCCTTATTCACACAGTTTGGGTGTCAGAATATCACAATCAGGGCTTCAGTGCCCCCAAGTATGCTAGAGGGCACGCTGAGATGGTAGCACTCCGTCTGCGCAAAGCGGGCTTCACGGTACGTGTCGTGAAATCTGTCATCCTCCCTGACCCTGAACAGAAGCGTTCGCAGCCCATAGACACCATTGAGATTTGGGCAAATGCACTTCCTTGGATCGAAAGGGTACTGGATGACCTCCCGTATCCATCTGAAATCGAACTGTGGGAGCTCTCAGCGTCTAATAGTCAGATCAACCTCAAGGCACTCCTTGGACCGTGGCATAGAGACTGGTGGGATTGCCCGGAAGGGCAGAAGTGGTATGACGAGTGGTTCAAGAATAGGGGGGCGCATGGAGACTCAGGGTTTGGAAGTGACACTAGCCGCTGAGAAAGCAGCTCGTGCGGCAGATGAAGTACTCCTCAGGGCAATGCAACTGGAGATTCCGGTGGGGACAGGCATAACCACTCAGATTCCCGGATTGGGAACAAAGCATGGTGAAGTACGGGAACTTTGTGAGATCGGAGAAGTCCAAGTCGATGTCGGGGGCACTATCATTGGATTTCCGTGAAGGACATTACCCGAGTTGATGAGCAGACCGTTAGAGGCGTTGACGAATTTCCGTGAGGAACTGTTCGTTAGGATTTGGGTCCAACGGGTAGTATGATGGTACGGAGGTGCTCCTAAGATGGATGCCAAATTCTTCGTTGAAGCAATCAAAGACGTGCTGAGCGACTCAAAGATACTCCCGCAAGCATCACCCAACTTTCGTGCGGGGGCTGCTCACCTTGCTGCAATGATTCTCTTGAGGATGGCGGTATTGTATCCTACGGATACCTTGACCCTGGACTTGGAGCGAGCCATCAAGGAATTCTTTCCCTTGGGGAACCAGACTCCGATGAGAGGGCGCACATGAGAACCTCCCGTAAGAGTGTTTGGGATAGGATGGAGGAGATGGATGCTGACCGGAATAACCTTGAAGTCCCGGTCGCTGAGGTTATCTCCTGTACCATCACGGGTCCAGTAACGGCGGGCAACACGCGATACCCGGATACGTGCGTGGTAGAAGTAGACCCTGGCAGGTGGCCGGATTGGCTCAAGCCCCATGTGGGGTGGCTCCGGCGTATCCAGACCCGGAATGACCCTGACTACGGGTTCATTACAGAGTCATACAACACCTTTTCCGACATTGCATATGTCTGTAAGGAACCGGGCTACAGGCATACCTTGTACAACTACTTGATGGCTGAGGCTAAGAAAGCAGGGTGGATTGTGATAGAGTGGACACCAAACAAACGATTCGACACCCAGGCACCCTAATTGCCAAAAGGGGCCTTGAATCATGTTGGATGTGAAGATTGGTAGCCGAGTTCGCTGCATTTCCATGCAGGATGATCCAGACCCGGTCCCGTATGGGATAGAAGGTACTGTGATGTATGCTAATGACGATCCACAGTTCTCTCAGATTGGAGTCGACTGGGATAACGGCCGGAACCTCGCCCTACTCCCCAAGGTGGACAGGTACAGCGTCGTCACTTACTGATGGGCTTTCTTTGTTAGGATTTACGACCATCGGGTAGTATAGATGTACGAAAGGGAGAGGATACTCAATGGAATTCAATCGCTACAACATCATCAGCAAGCTTGGGGAAGGTTGCGGGCAGGTAGACGGGAATGATCCCCTGGATGCCCTACTCAAGTTCCTGTATGCCCGGGGGTTCGGATCGGATGTGGTCCGGGTGGAAGATGGGAAGCTGATGTTCGTAGATGACGAAACTGCTGACGAAACCGGAACGTCCTACTACCGGAATCTCGTGGGTGATGAAACCTGCTGGACCGTCATGAAGGTGGCCTGACATGAAACTTGAGCCCGAGTGTGGCGTAACCTCCATCAGCCTTCGTAACGCGGAAACTCTACTGTGGGCATATGGTACCCCTGCGGAGATCACACTGAGTTACCATGAACAGGCCGACTGGTTTAGAGTCACGGTGACCTGGACTGAGTTGATTCATATCTTCACGGGCTTCTCCTGGGGCTATCTAGGCACCGGCCCTCACGGATTGGAAGCCTTCTTCAAAATGGTTGGGGTGGAGACCGGACTTAATGAGATTGCGTCCTGGCCCGATGAGTTGGGCCGAACTATCTCGATGACACCCGGCCAACCGATCGATTTCCCGTCCGATCCGTGGTCTGCATAATGAGAACACCCTGCGCCATCTGCCACAAGCATCCGGCCTTGGCATCAGTCAAAGGCACTGCTGTCCGGGTCATCTCCGGTCATGATTTGTGTCTTGAGTGTTGGCGGGGCATTAGGAATCGACTCAGGGTACAAAGAGTGCATCTTATCGCACGAATTATCTCGTCAGGAGTAAGTAGTGTCGTGTAGTAGAGCCTAAACGAAGGAGTCAAACCAATGACAACAGTACTGAACCCGATCCCGATCACAATCACAGAAGTTCTACGCCGATTGCCCCTCATGGAACGTCCTGATCCTAACGATATGAAGGCCTTCCAAACATCTGATCGCTGGGCTACCTATACTGTTGGAATTGACTCGTCTAGCTTCGGAGGCAGGATGTGGATTGAAGTCAAGCCCTTCACAGGTAAGGTAGCTATCCGGATGTTTAGTGAACCCAACTTCGTACTCATTGGTATCAGTGCGGAGGATGGGTATAGGAGTCTCCACACATCTGCAAAGGGATGCCCCGAGGATACCAATATGATCACAGTCCCTAACAACAACTGGACTATGAAGTAAAGGTAGGAGACGTGAACACATTCATTTCACTGATCCTCGGGGCACTACTTGGGATAGCAGGATTGGCTCTTGCTCTGGCTCTTGGTCCGTCGAACCACATAAGTACCAAGCTTTCCATCGACCAAAGTACCATGCAAGTCGTTAAGTGTAGCAGTCCCGACCAGACTCTTGTCTCTTGTGAACAGGGCTGCCCTAATGGTGTCTACTCCATAGAATGGGTAAGAGGTGTTCTGCGGTGAAGGTTCTAAGGTTCGTGGCTTTGGGCGTCTTCCTGTTAGTAGCGTTTGGATGTGTTACGCTCCGACCTAGAGACGGCTACTCACCTACGTCCTCTCAGGGCTATGCCTGCAAGGCGAACTGCCGTGAGTTATTCGATTCGTGCAGGAATGGAGCTAGGCACGATTGCAATCAGACTGCTCGTGCTTGGGGGGGGCCACATGCTGAGTGCACTGACAACTCTCTCGCCCTTGGGGATAACATCAACTTCTGCATCAAAGAAGAATCTGATTGCCTGAAGGTGTGCCAGTGGGAAGAGGACAAGGCGAAGAAGACGGGGAAGTAGGAAGATTGCTCATAGGTAGGAGAACCCACTATGAAACAATGGTTACGGACGGGAGACGCTATCCGAGATAAGAAGACCGGCAAAACCGGAGTTGTCCAGAACTTCACAGGAGATTGTGAGCAACGTCGCCTTTGGGTTCTTTGGGATGATGGTACCCCTTGCTCCATGATCGACATCACCCGAGTAGACTATGGGCGATGGTCTAAGTGGTATGGAGGTAGAACATGTCAAGGTTAATCCCTGGCGACATCGGAGCGTGGATGTCTTGTGAGGGGACACTCTACGAATCAGAATCCACTGATGGTGAGTTAGTGTGGCTCAAAGCCAACCGTCTAGGTCGGATCCGAATCGGGAAGGGCGATGAACCTTATGACTGGTTCTACCTTGGACAGGATATGGAGAAGGCCACGGAGGTCTTCAACAAGTTGCTTGCAGGTGAAAAGGTAGGGCGGATAGACGAATCCGAATGAAATCCGGTTAGGATTTGAACCTACTGGGTAGTACGAGTGTAGAGAGTGGAAACTACCGGAGGCGCAAATGACGAAGTTGGAGGCGAGAGTTCTTCAGGCGATCCTAAACAGCGAATACGGGGACGGAGATGTGGGTAAGTCTACGTGGACCTTCTCCCTGTCCTACAACGGGGCACCCGATGGAAAGTCCCTCTCTGGTGCCATCTCATCCACAAACAAGAAAGGTTTCACCAAGACGGCTGACTATGAAGGTCGGGGCAGAGCCAACGACCAGACGATCACTCTGACCCAAAAGGGCTTTGATGCCCTTAATGCCTACAAGGCCGAAAATGGTGACCCCTGCCCGAAGGCACGCTGATACTCAGTTAGGATTCTTGACATCCGGGTAGTACAGATGTACGGAGGTGAGGAACAATGAATAAGACAGCACAGGAAGAGCAGAACAGCAATCGCTACTGGCATGAGATGGGATACGATCCCAGCAAGGATCTCCCGGATGCACAGGAAGAGATGGCTGCCGAAGCCGACCTCAACAGTTAACTGGAGGACAACCCCTATGCGCTACCATCTCCCCAAGGGATTCACCTTGACCGACAAACCGTCTGTCAGGGTCATCGGCCCGGTCGATCAGGAAGTCCTCTACGCTCGTGACATCATCGGGGCCAACAGCGGCGGCACCCGTTTCCGGTATCGCCCTACCAGCCACCTGGTGGAATTCTGGATGAAGCTTTCCGGGCGCACTCCCGAAGAGTTGGCCCTTGGTAAGAGATTTCTTGCTGAAGAAGGTTCCCCTGTAATCGACTGCAAACGCTGCAAGAACATGGCTAATTGCGAACACGGTTGCCCGGGCTTTGAACCCAAGGAGTAGTTACCATGAAGAAGCCCCTTATCATCGTTGACATGCCACCACAGGATTTCCAGGAAATTGATTCGCTTCCGGTGGGTGGCCCTTTCTTTGGATGCTTTAACCAGAAGGGAAACTGGGTAGACCCCTTTGACCTCTGGAATCGGGCCGAAGAGGCTATGGGTTTGCGGGTGTGGCCTAATCATTGTATCTCTGACAAGGAGTAACCCCCAATGTCACAGAAACCATTCGACGCTGATGAACGGTACATCGGGGATGCTGTTTGGGTGAGTATGTGCCCCAGCGGTAATCTGAAGCTCGTTGTGAAGCATCAAGGCAAACCAGAGCGAACCATCTATTTGGAACCATGCGTATATGAAGCCTTGGTCCGGTACGCTACGGAACACAAGGACAACCTGCATGAGTGACCCCATGGAATTCACCGGTAAGTACACCTCCTGCAAAGTCTTCACCCAAGACATTGAACAGGGTGCTATCAGCCAAATCTACGAGTTTCTCAACTGCCCCGCCTTTGAAGGCGCACAGATTAGGATCATGCCGGATGTGCACGCCGGATCCGGTGCAGTCATAGGGTTTACGGCACTCGTGGGAGACAAAATCGTGCCCAATACAATAGGAGTTGATATCGGGTGCGGGGTCCAAGCCGTTGACCTTGGCATGAAAACGATCCCCAAGGGCTTCCAATGGTTTGACGACATGCTCAGAGCTAACGTCCCAGCCGGGTTCTCACTCCGGGCCAGGACATATCCTGAGGGTAAGGTCAAGGCACTCTTTACCAGATACATCAGCCCCGCACTGACCCCCTTCATAGAGGCAGTCAGTGCCCTGGCTAAGAAGGTCGGAGCCGATGAAGGCAAGGTGTGGCTTTCAGCAGGTACGCTCGGCTCGGGCAACCATTACCACGAGCTAGACAAGGATCCCACTACGGAGACGTTGTGGCTCACCGTCCATAGCGGGAGCCGCAACTTCGGCCTTCGGGTAGCTACCTACCACCAGAACAAAGCCGTGGCTACAATGGGCAAGAGAGGTGGCCTGGAGTGGCTTGAAGGAGCTAATGCCCAAGAGTACCTTGCTGACATGCGGGTAGCCCAGAACTTCGCCATGCTCAACCGACTCATCATGCTGGAGACCCTTGTAGATGGTCTCGGCCTTGGGTTCAAACTCCCTGATTTGGAGATGATCACCAGCGTCCACAACTACATAGGGGAAGACAACATCATCAGGAAGGGAGCTATCTCAGCCCTGGCGGGCCAGAAACTCCTGATCCCATGGAATATGCGGGATGGACTACTCGTGGGGCTGGGAAAGGGCAATGCGGAGTGGAACAACTCTGCACCGCACGGTTCGGGACGTAGGATGGCTAGAGGACAAGCCAAGCGGGAACTCTCAGTGAACGACTTCAAAGCTGACATGGAAGGCATCTGGTCGTCTTGTGTTGGAAAGGAGACACTGGATGAATCGCCAGCGGCCTACAAACCTACCAAGAACGTCCTTGGCGCTATCGGAGACACGGTAGACGTGGTAGCCCAGTTGAAGCCGGTATACAACTTCAAAGCAGGAAAGGAGTAAGATGAGAGTTGAAGTCAGGCATTGGTTCCCTTTGCCTCCAAACGCTCCAAAGCAAGAAGCCCGGACAGTCACTATTGATGATATCAGGACGTGGGCCGAACAGTGGGACATCATGATCTTCACTGGTTCCAATGGCAAACTGTATCTGGACATGGATCGACAGGGCCAGAAATTTCACCAACGGTAGTCCCCATCTGTTATAATCTCAGTCTGTCGGGTAGTATAAGTGTAGGGGGAAGCCAGACAACACCCCCCACAGGAGATGACATCATGGAAACTACCGAAGTGAAGGTTCCCAAGGCAATTCTGGAAGGCATCATGGCAGTCCGAGACTCCGGTTTGGTCAACATGCTCGACCTTCCCAACGTTACAAAGGTAGCAGGAAGGCTCGGTAACCGGGAAGCCGTGAAGTGGCTCAAGGATACCGCCAACCGGCCCGCATACTCCACGGGCATCTTCCATGGCTTCACCGCCGAAGAGAGCAAGTAGACCATGGCTGACATCGCCAAGACACTCGCAAGAGCCTACCTGTGTGCTGTTGCTGCATCCCCCAATGGTATCCCCAACGGTCACCTGTACGCTGTGTTTGCTATGCAGTTCGGCGCTACTCTGGAAGACCATAACATAGCCGTGAGAGCCCTCAAGGACATCAAGATGGTCAAGGAGGACCACTTCCTCCTGACCTGGTGTGGCCCTGAAGATATCCGGGCAAAGTTCGCATCCGTGCTGGACAAAAAGGGAACCTGAGAACCATGCCTTACGACCCGCACGAGAGAATGGCGCACTGGTGGTCAGATAAAGTCAGAAGCATGCTGTCATGCCGTTCCGGTGGACAGCCCCGGAACTTCTTCAAGGATGAAAAGACAGGGGAGATCAGGCAGTACATCATCTGTGCCCCAGCCGACACGAAGTCGACAGGGTATCCATTTGTAAAAAACAAAATGTTCCTAGGCTATGGAACCTACCACCACTCGGAACCCTGGGAGTAGTCCAAATGACCCCTAAAACCCTGAAGCGGTGCATTGACTGGGCTGGCAAGAATCAAATCCGAATTGAATTCGGTGTCCATCCCCGAACTAATGAACCCCTAGTCGCTATCTACCACAGGGGACAGTTCATGGAATTCGGAGAAAACCGTACCTACACCCAACTGCTCGTAACTTTGATCTCCCGTCTAGCCAACGCATAACTATGTTTTGGCCCCTCTTCCGCAAAATGATTCTCGCACCAGGGGCCAAAATCAATTGCAGATGACGTAACCCCCTGAAATCATTGACTGGACGTTTTTCACCATAGAGTGACTGACACCGCATAATAATGCAAGGATTTGTGCATATCCATGCGGTAATGACCATTTCTGTTAGGAATTCCAACATCCGGGTAGTATAGGTGTACGGAGGTGGGTGGCAATGTGGGGAATCAGATACCAAGTGTGGGACAGACAGGATCGCCGGATCTGCAAAGAAAAGTGGTTCAGGACTGAAGAAGCCCGAACTAAGTGGGCCGAAAAGCAGCAGACCACCAACCAGAGTTGGGCCGGAACCGACGCCTACTGCGACTCCCCCCTCGACCCCAAAATCGAAACCAACTGGAACTGAACCCATGCCTACCCCCAAACTCATCAAAAAGGCTGTAGTAGTGGCTAACGACAATTCGGGCAGAATCGCCTTCGTAGCCAATCTCCGTGTAACGCCAGACAACAAAACCACCGAACGCTACCGACTGGTCTTCAAGTACCGAAACCGTTGGGGATGTTGGTGTAGAGTCTTCATAGGCCAGGAATGGGAACAACACCTCAAAAAAAAGGCAAGAAAGGCACTCAGAGACAAGATGCGCCAATCTGCACCCCTCTATACCCCATGGCGGGTGACTTCCGATGGGAATTGGGAATTCAAGACACGTCATGGCAATGAAATCTGCTACGGAAAGCTTGAAGCCCTCCGACAAGCCGAACTCTGGAAGAGCCGAGAAGAGCACCTCACTAACTGGAACTAGGAGACACCATCCCATGGCAAAGAAACGTACACCCCTAGTCAGATTTGATCTCACGGACAACTTCATATCAGCCCTCTCCTACGCTGTCAGCGTCAACCTTATCGACGCTACCGAAGCCTTCGTCTACGGAGTCAACTTCGGTAACAACCCCGTAGCAGTACTCAGTGACCTCTGTGAAGTTGCCTACTCCCATCGCCATACTCCCGGTGGCAGTGCAATCCATGGGCACATATGTGAGTACCATGATAACGCCGTGGCCGAAGCCGCTAAGAAAGCGTAGACCCCAATGCCTAATCTCTACCCCATCACTCAGCGTGTCCTTACCATCCTAGGGACTCTAGATGAACCCAATCAGAGTGGCTTCGATATCAATACAGGTTGGTGTTGGCTATGGGCACTGGCAGCACAGGAAGCCCTCCCCGGGACTCAAATCAAGGTCTGGATCGATAAGAACGACAGGGGACACGCCTTTATCTTCGATCCAAAATCCAAGCTCTACTATGACGCCACAAGCCCCACCGGAGTCAAAAGGTGGCAAGAGTTGTTCTTCTTTGGGGGCAAATCTCCAAGTCATCTAACCCTATGCCCTGGTGACTTCCTCTACTTCGTAATCAATGAATGGAGCCCCACCGGCGAATACAACATGCTAGACTCGACACAAGAGGCAGCCAATGGCTAATACCACCCACTTCGTATCAGGGGGCCGTAACCCCAACCGTGAACTCACTTGTGCCCTCCCCCAATGCCGATGGCTTGATAAGGGCACCTATAGAGACGGTGGTTGGCGCACCCACCCAGCGAATCGCCAACCCCTCACTAATGACGGAAACCAAACCTTCACCCCATCCGTGTCATCAACCGAAGGCTATGATCCTCACTCGGAAAGCATGGGAGCCTGAACATGATTCCCCTCACCGATCTCAAAGACTTCGATCACAGAGGCTTCATCGGTCTCTATAGCACCAAGGAAGGCGTAGACGAGATCCTCCGCTTCATCCGCTCACAAACGGAACTCTGTCTGGCCGACCCCAACGCCTACACCCCCTTCCCCGTCTTCCTTGCAGACTACGTGCGCAACCAGTTCGAAGATGATTGCCCCAAGGCTCGTCATGCCTTCATCCGTACCCAAGCCCATCTGGAGTATGGAGAACAGATAGATAACCTCAAACAGTTGGTCCTGTCCACTAAAAACCCCGATACCTACCGATCAGCTCTCAAGGGCCTAGTCTTTGGACTTCCTACGTGGGTAGCCAACCAACAAGACATCGAAACCGCGTTACCCCATATGCTTGACACATGGCTCCTACTCTTCAACACTATTATCACCCCCACCTACCCTGCTATGACCGTAAGGTTCTGCATCAGGGCTCTCCATAGATGGCATACAGGTCACATCGCCCTTCGTCTTGTAGCCAACCAACCCATCTTCGCCAACTTCATCCGCAATGACTTGTTCCAGGACGAAAGAACCCCCTATCCAGAAATCAATACCCTCAGAACCCAACTCTTGGGGACAACCCCCAACTCCCATGCTGCACTGACTCTCATGGACACCGTAAACAATGTCCCCAATCCAGAAGCCCTTTGCACCCTCAGTAATCGACCCACAGCTAAATCCAATGTCCTTGAAGCCATTTTCTCCTGTTAGGAATCGAAACGTTAGGGTAGTATACAGTAGAGATGGGTGAGGGTCACTGCCTCGGGATCTTAGTAGGATTCAGGTAGTAGCCACACTAGTATCCAGATTGTAATCCGGTTGGTTGCGTCAATACCGAGCGTGACCCCCACCCATCCTTTTAATTGGCCCTGCCCGTAAGGGCACCGACCCCCCTCTTTAAGTGAACTTCGTCCTACCAGCCCCGTAGGGGCAAGTATCACGCCATACGGCCATTTCCGCATAGAAAACTCGACTAGGGACTCCTTGGGGTCAAAAATCCCGGATCAACCCTATACACATTTTCGGTCTCATTTTGGCTTTGATTTCAAGCAGTTGTGTCCCAAGACCTACTCTATCGTGCCTTAACTCTTCGGTTTTGGCATTCAATTGGGCACTACCCCGACTCGACCCGAGTAGACCTGACCTGAATGGCCTTGACTCGACCCGAGTAGACCTGACCTGAATGGCCTTGACCCGACCTGAGTAGACCTGAGTAGACCTGACCCGACCCGAGTGGCCTTGACTTGACCCGAGTAGGCTCCCTTTAGGTCTATCCTGCCGGAACTCTTCGGTTTTGGCATTCAATTAGGCACTACCCCGACTCGACCCGAGTAGACCTGACCTGAATGGCCTTGACCCGACCTGAGTAGACCTGAGTAGACCTGAGTAGACCTGACCCGAGTGGCCTTGACTTGACCCGAGTAGGCTCCCTTTAGGTCTATCCTGCCGGAACTCTTCGGTTTTGGCATTCAATTAGGACTCACAGGAACCGTTCTATTTGGGCCAGGGACGGCGTTTCCTGTATTGGGGCATAGCATTCTCTATAGTGGGGGATTGCGGGCCTTGTGGGCTTTGTTTCGTCTGAATTCCTGGGAACCGCTGTATAAAGGTACTGAAAGGGGTAATGGGATCAGAAAAGGTGGGTTTGGTGGGGTAGGGTTTTGGAATTGGGTTTTGGGGTTGTGCGTGGGGTGGAAGAACCGTGGAGTAAACGTACTTTTTTGGGGTAATGGGATCAGAAAATCTGGGGATGGTGGGGTGAGATTTTTGGAATTGGGGTGATAGGGATGAATCATACGATGGTTGGCTATCGGGGTTCGAGAGCACATTTGGTAGATCTGATGATGGTCATAGTCAATGGAATGGAGTCGGAGCGGAAGGTGGCATTGAAGAAGCTGCGGAAGTGGGGTTGTGGTTTGCATGATAGGGGAGTGAAGAATGCTGACTGATGAGGTAGTGCAGGGGGAGTTTGAGCGGATAGCTTTCAACAAGACGGTACGCAAATGGTGCAAGAAAGGTCGGGATGAAGCAAGAGAGAAGCATCCTGATTGGTGGCTGGAGATATTGAGATTGGGTGCACCTAAGAGGGTAGCTATACATTGGGCGGCACGGCAATCGGATGTGTTCTTTGAATATTCGGGATTATCAAATATGGTTTCGGGGCAAATTGATGTTTGGATTGACAGCCGGATGCCCATAGAAGATCTCAGGGCTTTGTTAGCACATGAGGTTGCCCATTTCATTGCGATTGCCATTCCTGGGAAGTGGCGATGGCTGAAGCACTATGGCAAATTCAGGGTGGCTTACAGTCAGGTTGTGGAGTTGATTTACGGAGTTAGTATTCCACCCAAGGAATTGCTTTATGGAGACAGGGGGAAGTGGTCGGAGTCGGATACCAGAAGGGTGGCTAGGGCATTAAAGGCTGTGATGGATGGTGTGAGTCTGCCTGTGGTTGAGGATTGCAAACGAATGGAGGTGATTGGTCATGATCAGGGATAACGGGGCATTATTGCGAGAAGGGATGAAGTTGTTGAATTTATTGGATGGTGCGGGGATAGAGGTGACTCGTGCGATGTGGAGGAAGCGTAAGGGGGATATGTGGTCTGATGAGAGTGGGGAAGAGCCGGATCGGTTATACATAGAGATTGATGCGATACGGACGTTGCCGAGCAACGAGTGTTATCGGAAGTTGGGTGATCTCTACACTGGGGAGAAGGTGTGGGTGGAATTGACATTGGAGGACATTTCGTTTGCGGTGCCGAGCAGTCCTGGGTTAGATGACTTAGGTTCTTGGGTGCGGTGGGAGCATGATGGGGAGAGTACTCGGTATGTGAGGGGGGTGATTGGGTTATGAAGTGTGGGATATGCAGTAACGGGGATAGGGTTGAGGTATGGAAGGTTACTCGTAAGGATTGGACTACTCGTGGGAACACGTTATGGGGGCCTGGGGTAGAGCATGTGGCTTCTGGTGGTCACATGTGTACTGCTGAGGTCATACACGGGTATTCGTCTGCATTGATGGCGTCGTTGATGTCTCCGATGCATTTGGGGTGGTTTGGGGTGGGAGCTGTATTATGGCGTGGGGAGGGTGACATATGTGTAGATGATGGGACTCGTGTGGGGTGTAGTCGGTTGAAGACGGTTGAGATAGTGGACATGCCTGTAATTGGGATGATGGAGAGGGTGGGGTTTGGGATTTTGGTAGCTAATCGGTTAGGGGGGTTGGAGTTGCCATCGGTTTGGTGGAATTTTGTTAAGCAGTGGGAGAGGGATAAGGTTGTGAGTAATGCTGGTGAGGTAGCTGAGTGGTGTGGGGGTGGGACTCCATGTGGGTTAGCGGCGTTGGGGTTACATTTGTTTCAGAGTGGTATGTGTAGTCCTGTTTCTTGGGTAGTGGCGCAAACGATTTGGGAATCTGTGGACAAGGCCAACATGTCTGGTGTTGGGGTACCTGATATTGGGAAATGGCTGGAGACATACTTGACTGTGATGGGGTGAGATCATGTTTGACAGGACTGTAGTGGTGACGGGTGGTGGGGATCAACATGTGACTGAGCAGCGGGCACCTACGGATGAGTCGGTTCGGTTATTACGAGAGATGGAGAGGGATGTTGAGAAGCGGGTTATGAAGGCTGTGATGGTTTCCGAGAATGATGTTAATGCCACTTGGTGGATTTCGGACAACGGGGCATTGCGTCAGAAGGATGTGTACTGTCGGTTTCTCATCAATGGGGAGGATCGGTCTTTTCATTTCCTGTTAGGTGATATGGAGTTTCGGAAGTCTCTTGGTGATCCAATGGTGCTTGATGCGTTAGTGTTTGAGAGGATCGTTTGCGAGTTGGGGGAAGTTTTGAAGGTGGAGTTATTTCGGCAGGCTGGGCGGGAACTCATGAAAGGGGGTCAGTGATGGCGACAATTCGTGAATTCAGGTATGACATTGGTGAGGAGAGGTGGGTGGTGTTGTTGCGTAGGGGGATGTGTTCTGCGTGTGGGGAGTTGCATGGGAAGTCTGTGCCTACGGTGATTGGTGGGGTGATACAGGCGGTGGTGTGGGATAGTGTATTTGGGGAGTGTTACCGGGTTTTGGTGGATGCACAGGATGGGGGGATGGAGTTTCACGATCGAGTTCCGCCAGGTGAGTTATATGCTACGGAGGCTGAAGCTCGGGCATCTTTTGGGGGATGATTTTCTGTTAGGAACTTTTACGATAGGGTAGTAGGGGTGTGGAGTGGGGATGAGTAGTACAAAACAAGTGGCCTGATTAGGCGCTAAACGAATGGGGGTGTAGATGAAGGAGTTCCCAACAGCAGAGCAAGTTAAAGAATTGATCCCGCAGTATGTGAACTGGTTGCGAGACGTTCAGGGGTTTACTAAGGAAGGCATCAGACGGTATGTGTCGGCATTGCATCGGTTGTCTATAGTAACGCCTTTTGATGCTGCTCATGTGAAAGGTTCTATCCATAGAGGGGATAGGTATTTAAGACTTGCATGGAGTATGCGTTCCGGTTTTCTGACATTTCTGGGGTGGTTCAACGGTGAGGGCTCTCGAAGTTTGGTTTCAAAGCAGCATGCAAAGGAGTGTTGCTCTGCGGCTTTTCAGGATTCTATCATAGAACTGGAGGGCCAAACCCAGCCGACTGGGCTTTTGTTGCACACTGGAGATACGGCTAAGAAAGAATTGGCCCGGTGGGTGACGGCATTCCTGACTCTGGCATCAAAGATTGGCATGACTCTTAGTACTGCCACGTTTATCAATGGTGTGCCAGACCCCAAACTTCTTGCAGCACAGTTTGAGGAGGCTTTTGAGCGGGGAGGTAATGGGGAACACAAGCAGGTTGGCGAGAACTTGGTTAACCTTGCACTGGCTGATCGGTATTTGGAGAGGGAGACGCACAAGGTTAACCCATCCTCTGTGGATGAGTTGCTTCTGCGAATTGCTCGGCTAGAAGTGGGGGGTTCGGAAGAATGACAAGTTATACACTTTGGTGCTGTACTGTCCCAGCCAGCGGGGAGAGGATTCGTATCTGACTGGTGAGGTATCCTCGGAATTGACGGAGGAGATCAACCTTACGTGGGAAGATGCTGTAGAGAAGGCAGCGGCTAAGAAAGACTGGTCGTCGTTCATCTATGAGCAGGTGGGGGAGATCCATGGGAATGTAGTCGGGATGGCTTTTCATAAGGCTGTGTGCGATCGTAAGGTTGCTCTGATGGCAGAACTGACAGAGACGCTGATAAGGGAAACAGCTGCCTGTAAGGAGCGGGAGAGACAGGAACGTAAGCGGCAGTATGGAGAATTGAAGAAAGAGTTTGATGGTGACAAATGAGTTGGGTAAAGTAGGGACCGGCATGGCAAAGAAGCGCAAGGAGCCTGAGATACATGAGGTTGATGGGTTCATGTTAGTGGTTCCGGTTGGTGGACTGATCCGGATTCGATTAGCACCTGTGGTCCCTGGAGACATCATTACCGGGCCGGGCGATACCTTTCTACGGGTCATTAAGGTTCCAACGGGAGCGGGGATGGATGTTGGGGAAGCCATAGAGACGGAGGTGCTGACTGAATCTGAAGTTTCGGCTTTGGGATTGGATAAGGGATAGTGGTTATGCCAAAATGGACTGGGTTCTACCGCATAGGGTACGGGCATGCCCGCTATTTGGATGAAGTTGATGCAGCAACGGATGGAGATGCATTTGATTGGATGGCGAAGAAGCATAGAAAGCTACTTGAGCATCCTGGGGTGGTGGAGTTTGTTGTTACATGGCCTCCGTACTTTGATATTGGCTTTTGTCCACCTGACAAGAAGTTTGGGAGACCTAAGTTGTGGCGTTCGTTAGCAGATGCGTTTGGGGGTGAAGTAAATGAATCCAAAGCGTAGGGCACAGATCAGGAGATGGAAGGGCACCCAAAAGGGGGCGGCGGGGGCGGAAGCCTTTATTTGCTTCGTCATTGCGGCAGTAATTTTGATAATGTATCCGGGCTATGGGAGACTTTTAGCCATCATTCCGGCACTGTTTGTCATCATTGACGGTCGGGAAGCTGTGTTGGGCAACCCAAAGCCATGGAGACGGCGTTTTGACCCACTGTGGGATAGGGAGCGGCATATACCGGACTGCCCACATTGCTGCAGGGGCGGGGTGCCCAAGCCGATGCTGCAAAGTTTCTTTGCTTATGAGCGTGATACGCAATGTCCATACTGTCTTGGTGCTGGCAAGGTCCGACACCCTGACAATGAATGGTACTACCAGCGACAGGAAGCAAAATTAGCAGCGGAGGGGAGGTACCATGCCAAAGTTTGAGATCCGGGAGACCATAGAAGCGGAGCAGTGGGACGGAACTCCTGAGCATGCGGAGAAGCTATGTCTCCGGATGTATAACGATGTGATGTGGGTGAGTCAGGCTAATGGAGAGTTGGCTTGTGTTTATCCAGAGGATGAGTGGGTTGAGGTACCCCGTGAGGGGCACTGGCAGCGGGTTTGGATACAGGATCAGATTAGCGGATTCGTGGAATTACCCTAAATGGAATTCTTGTTAGATCGTAGTAAAGTAGAGTAGTGTGTTGATGTGTGGGATGGGGGTTTCCGATGAGTGACGAAGCTGGTTGGGTCAAAGTGTATGGCGGAACCGAGTACAGCTCTAGCCTGAATATGTTTAGGAATGACGGGTCCCGAATACATGGGCATTACTTCAAGGACAACACCCTTAGGAGACTTGTCAGGACTTTTACTCCGGCCGGTCAAAAAGCATATGAACAGATTAGGGCCGACATTGAGGCAAAACTCAACGAGGTGAAAGCGCCCCAAAAAGAGCTGGCCAGTACACCCCCTGATTCTAATGGGTGGATCAGATTGGCTTCTAATAAGCGTACAGAGGACAATTTCACACTTTCTGTTGTATGTGCTGATCAGCCTACAATCTGCCAAATCAGCAAGTATCCCGAGAGTGCGGCAGGCTCGTTTACGGTGGTACAGGAACCCAAGGTGGTAGCCCCTGAGCGTCCTACGGTGGCTACACGGGATTTCGTGGCACGTCTGATCCGGGCTGGGGTTCCGGGTAGGGCCTCTGAGGCTCTTAACCCCTTTAGGAGTCACACTCAATACGAGTGTTTGAAGATGATAGTGACCCCATCCAGGACGAAACTCTCTGCCCTACAGGCGGCTGGGTGGCTCACAGACCCTCTCCACCCATCTGCGACACCTGATTATCTTCTGACATACTCTGGCCTTGTGGGTCTCGTGAAGTGCAACTCTACCCTTTATACTGATGTGGCAGAGCAGTTGTTTGAACTCCTCACAGGTAAGGTCAAGAGCATTACGGTGGATGGGGTTGTCTACACTCTGGCCAAGTCGACCACCACTCTGGCCAAGTCGACCACAAATTCCCGTGTGAAGAGAGATCGTTACGGGCGGGTCATTCGTGAAGTAGTGGGGAAGCCAGAGAAACCTTTCTGGTCATAGATGGCGGTCAAGATGGGGAAATCCAGCAAGGACTTCACTTGGGTATGCGATAGGGATGTGGGATTTCTCTTGGCCCATTTGAGGCGTAGCAAGGGTCTCACCTTGCGAGAGGTGGAGTCTGCAACAGGGATATCCAATGGGCACATCTCTCGAATCGAATGTGGCTGGATTAGGAGTCCAAGTTTACGGACCATGGTCTTGTTGTTTGGACTCTATGGGTACCCTTTGCTTCCTTGTGATCATGGTGTTGCCATGACAAGAAAACAAATCAAAAGGAAAGCCAAGGCTGATATCCTTACTGGGGTGGTCAAGGATCGGGATGGGAACTGAAACAACAGTAGGGGTTCCTGACGGTGTGATTCAAACGAAATTGAGGGTATTCACTACTTCCGCCTCCAAGGGATTCACTGCCTTAGACGGGCACGTATTTCCGCTCACTGCGATAGGCGGTGAAGTCCTACGGCTTCACGGAAATACCACAGGCTACAAAGTGGGCGAATGGTTGACTGCTCCAATCGGGGGGTTTCTGGTCAATGAGGAGTGGTCTGTGGGGCAATACAAACATGACGTTGAGCATGCAGCAAGTAGGGATGCATTCCTAGATAGAAGAAGTGCAGATCTTGCAGCAGGGAAAGTCACCCGAGAAACACAGATTTACGTCCCAGACGACGATAGTAGAGGGTGGTGTCATCTTGAATGTCGCCAAGTAGAAGTAATGGATGAGGTACCTTTGAACTTTTGTGGACAGTGGAGAGACGTGGGGTACTTGTATTCACATCCCGATCATATTGACAAACCATGGTTAGAGGCGTCGGAGTGGCGTCTGTTTCGAGATGGGTTGGCCAAGGATGGTTCAAGTCTCCCCTACCCACTGAACCGTGCTTGGATGTATTGTGACCCATGGATACCAGGAACCACTGCATATCGGAAAATGCGGATTGGAAGACGAATGGAATAGGGGAGTTACATGAGGAATGATGCAATCACTTTAGAAGGGGCCATTGCTTTCTTGAACGAGTCGGTCAAACTTGATCCGATCGCTATGGCCGGATTGGTCGACGCCAGGGTTCCATGCAACAAAGGTGTGGCTGAACATGCCACCGTTCAGGTGAGTCTCGTACCGGGTGGTAAGCAATTCATGGTTGGGTTTCTAGGTATCATGAACGGTCTGTTTGGAACTATGCCGGACGACTCTAAGCACCCTGGTTGGGGCCCGATTACAGCGGAGTATATGGTGGAGTGTGCATCCTGTAGTAAAGGGGATGATGTCTCCAATGATGGCACTTGGGATCCCGAAGCAAACGTTTGTCCACGGTGTGGTGCGTCTGTCGAGTGGAAGTTAACCCAGTTCTCCCCTACCAAATAGGAATTGCCACATGAGTTATGTGCTGGAAACCCAGAGTTGGAATGCAGGTCGTGTGGCAGTTGCACTCGGTACCGTCTGCGCTGTCTACCAGATTAAGGAGTTCAATCCGATCTTTGGGAACGCAACGCTTTACTGTAAAGGATGCAAGCCCCTCTCAATTGAAATGACTTATGATGTAGTGGTGGAGCATTTGAGGGAATTCGGCCGAAAAGTGTGGGAGTCCGGTGCTGGGTTGGCAGTAGTGTTGGATCAAGTTGTTAGGGTTTCAGACGAGAATACGCCCCGTACAGTGATATTCCACTTCGGGAATGAGATTGAGCCGTCCATAGCCACTGGGTGTGACTATGATACGGTTGTGCTGGACCTGAAGAGATTGTAGGGGTAGCACTGGCATCGGCTAACCCGCCACAGACCCCCTCTGTCTAAGTTACCCAGTAATGGGGTACAGTAATTAGTGCTGCGTACCTGTAAGGGGTGTTTTATGACCAGTCGATTGTTACAGACACGAAGTTCGAATGACGAGATCATAGTCATTGCTGGCGATACCATCCTAGCTGTCCAACGTTACCAATCTTCTGACGAGTGGGGTGGTGTCTCTGACCATAGGCTCATTACCTGTAAAGGTTGCAGGCCGCTAGCGGTAAAAGCAACCTATGATGAACTCCTAGCATTCTTACGGGGTCTCGGTTATCATGTCTGGGAATCCCCAGCCGAGGCCATTCCCTTTCAGGGCCAGCACATAGCTTTCGTACTGGAGCATGTTGTTGGGGTCATGGATGCCGGTATACGGACAGAGATGGGCGACACAGGCCCCATCATGATCTTCCACTGCAATGGGGGCTACACATCATGGATAGTAAACGGCGCAATGGCGGATGTGGTAGCAAAGTTAGGGGCGTTGGGGATGCCTAAGATGACATACGGGTGGGAAAAGTGCCACACGATGAAATACCGTGTTGAATTTGTGGATGAATCTGTAGTTCCAGGTGGGGACACATTTGTTGGTTCTCGTTGCTTCTATCAAGATGGGTCTGGGACCGTCCGTGTGGTGCAAGGTGTGCCACACATCCATTTTCCCGTGTTTGAGATACAGGGTGTTCTCTGTGCTGGCATGTCACCTCGTGACTTGGGGCTGGCAATCAAAAGACAGATCATAAGTCGAGTGTACGAGCTAGAAGATGCAGTCACTGACAATGCATCCGGACCTTGTGAGGGAGTCGACTTGGATGTGCCCCCAAATGTGATTGTCATTGCCATAAGGTCGATCCGTCATATTGGGAGATCTTATGTCTGCACGTTGGGCATGGGATGCATCCGAGAAGACCCTGTACGGGATGGTTCGGATACTCGTCCTATCGGACTTTGGCTAGATAAACTACCGGATGTGGAGTCATTTGAGGAATGGCTGGAGGGATCTGGTGATGAAGTAACACGGATTTTGGGGAGCGCCCTGTTCGGCTGAGTCCAGGTGATTTTGCTCTCTATGGAGGGACTTGTGGGACGCCTGGATTCTCTTTAGGATGGAAAGAGAATCGGGTGGTACGTCTTGGTTACGGTTCCCTTGTGGCTGCTCCTCTATTCGAGGTTTGCTTTCCTGTGGACAAAACGGTATCCCCAAGGAATCTGGCAAACAGGTTCAAGAGAGCAATAGTCAGGAAGGTATTCGCTGTCGAAAGGGGTACCACCAATCAGGGGCTGTGGCCTAATCGGAAGATCATTCGCTCCAGGGCTTCAGATACTGTTTGCCTCTTTGTGCGCACACTGCCGACAATGGATAAGAAGCACCAAGAGTGGTACATGGACCTTGGGGTCATATGCTTGAAAGACATCTATTCGGGGCCGGAAAACCTGCCGTCGCCTACCGTACTCTCTATTGGAGCCAGAATTGGTGATCTTCCCGAGACTTGGAAAGGATCCAGGGACATCGTAGGACGACTGCAAAAGGCACTCTTCGGATTCAGAGATACGGATTACACGGGTTCTGTAGTGATGGCCCCGCGATACTACTCATTAGCCAAGTCACTCTCCAAGCCCCACACGAAAGTCCCCCAGTAGCCATCCAATTTGACCATTGCATCCGCCGAGACTTCGCAATCAGTGTATTCCCATTCTGTGGGGTTGAAGGTGCCAAGTTTGACTCCAATTTCTTCTAGTGTATCTGTGTCCCACTGCAGACCCACCTGCTCCTTTTGTGGTGGTGTCCATCGTTGACAACGGATCCAGCCTTTCCAAACGATGCGCTCATCTAGAATAGATGGATCCGTTGCGATAGGATCTTCGGTTGGAATCGGGGCATCATTTTCATCCGTCATTTTGTTAGTGGCTCCACCAATCTCCAACTTTTGGGGCTGAAGGTGATCTTTGTTGGGGTGGTCTGCTTCAGTCGGTACCATCCCCAAGAGAATCTATCCTTGGGGCCAAAGAGATAGTACCGTTTCCAGAGTTTGTTCGTGGGGACTATGACGTCTTCACTGTCCGATGCAGAGAGCAGCACCCCTGCCGTATAGACCCAATTTTCCTTGTCACCTTCCAGGGTCAGTATTCCCGAAGGTGATTCAAGTGTAAAAACAACATTCTGCATTTGGACTCCACTTACGCCATGGAATTCATCTGGCCCTGAGCCATCAGGACTGAGAGTGATTTCGGTGGTACCCCCATAGTATTGGATGTTGGCGTTCATTTAGTCATCTCCAACTCTTTAGCCTTCTCAGGCCATGTTTCAATAAAGTACGCCCAACTCTTGGGGTCTGTAGCTATGCGAAGCCAGTCTTGAGCCTCCATTTCTGCCCGCTCTGATTCGCCACCTCGGTATGTGAGGCAAAGCATGTAGAAGGCCCTCTCGATGTCCTTCTTGGTTAGCTTCTTTTGGAACAGTGCCTGGAGTGACTTGTAGAGTGGTGGGGGTACCTGAGTGGTGGCAGGTTCGGTTTTGATGCAACAGTTAGCACCCTTGTGGATTACTCCGGTTAGTTTCCTTGTGTATCTCCAAGTGCCGCACGTATAGATGGCAACATCCCTGACTCCAGTGTGTCGGTTTCGTGGGGCACGGCAGAAAGGGCAAGAATCCATGACAATGCACCCATCAAAAATCGTTAGCACCCAGGTCAGTGTCTGATGATAGACAGTGGTGAGCTGTGGCGGAATACACGGAATTGGATAAGAGGAAGCTGTGTGTCCAATCCCACTTGTTTTCCACGAACTTGTGGAAGTCCTTGATATCTAGGGTGACCTCTGTGTCTGAGGACATTTCAAGCATCCCAATGATGGCATCAAAGTCGGCCGTGCGGTCGGACGGGAGAGTCAGCCCAAAGGAAAGCAATGTGACCCGACCGTCAGCAAGTTCTTTGAGTTTCGTCCGCAAGGCTTTCTTAGCCGCTTGCAGGTAACCTTCTCTGGCTTCCTTGGCAATCTGGACATGTTCAATCCGATTGGCTCTCAACTTGTCCAACAGTACTGCCTTGGGGATTCTTGTCTGTAGAGAAGTTCTGGTCATCTGTGGGTATCTCCTTACCGTTGAGGCGGTGACGTTCACCACGTTTTTAACTATACCCTAAAGTCTCGGAAAAATAGGACGGCTGGAACAGGTGGGGATTCTCTCATGCGTTGATGGAGCCCCTTTGGGCGTTATAGAGTACAGAGTAGGCTTCTATGGGATCAAAGTGTACTTTATCTTGGTGGGAAGCTATCAGGAAGGATGCATTATCGAGCAATATCCGATTGCCGCCCTTGTCTTCTGCCTTTGCCCTTGCACCACACCGTTTCTCGGCATAGCTCATTCTTTTCCCATCTAAGGTGTAAACACCTGTACGGTTCAACATTTAGTGTATCCCCACATGGATGTCTTTATGGCGTTTCAGGCACAAACCCTGATTGCCACCTTGGTCGCTTCATAGCCCCGTTTCTGGGCCTTCTCTGAGCCTCCCTTCACCTGTTCCCAGAGTAGCCATGCTCCTTTCTGTGTCTGGCAACAAGTCCAGGGATACAGTTTCCCTTTAGGTGATACGATGCACCAAGCGTTCATGGGTTCTGTACTCCTACTGAGATTTCCCCACACCGTTTGACAAGGTTTGTAAAAGCTCGTTTGGGGATGTTGTTGCAGATGCCATCTATGATGAGTGCCTTCATCTCCCGTTTGATCCAGTTCCTTTGTGACTCGGTTAGGTCGTACCATTGAGTGCCTAGGTTGGCATTGCAGTGCCGATCTACGGCCCGGTCAAAGGTGGCTTCCAAGGAATAATCGTTCATAGCAAAATTGCTCATGTGGTTCGAAACCTCCAGTTGCCACCAAACCATACTACTCTGGTTTGGGTTTGTCTAACAGGATGCCGAACATTTCATTGAGACAATTCTGGCACCACCAGTAGTAGCCATATTCCATCTCAGCCGGGTCGATGCAAATGACGGGAACATCCACTCTGCTGCACTTCTCACAGGTTCCGGTTGGGTTACCAAGGATTACCCCGTCTCGTATATATCCGGCTTTAAACTCGTGGAGAATGCGTTCTGTCATGGCTTTGGCTCTCTTGGTAGCATGTCCTCGGTTGGTTTCTCATACGCATACTCACAGCAATCCCACGTCCCACATTTGGGGCAGATATCATTGGACCAAACCTCATCATCTTCATTCGGGTAGGCGTCGGCTCTCAAAGTCTCAGGTGGGAACTCTGCTTTACAATGGTCGCAATGAATCAAGGTCGGTTCATATTCGTACAGGAAGTCTGGTTCCGGCTGAAGTGTATGGCAAATTTCAACGGGACGTTCCTGCACGAACTGTCCCTTATCGTTGACATACGTGGAGATGGCGCCTGTAATGCAGAAGGTTGTGTTACCGGCTGTGGGATTCCTTCGGACAGAGCCGGATTTGATTTTAATGATCTGGGGGCCAGTTGCCATCAATGGCTTCAGATCAACAATCCGTAGAAGATACTTGGTCCCATAATTGTGACCAGGGCTAGCACCAACTCTAGAATGAAGACGAAGACTCCGACTCGTTCAACGTGTGGAACGATATTGTACTTTCCTATTAGGCCAAAGTAGATGTAGATCCAAAGAGCTGCGATCGCTAACGTGATTAGGATGAAAAGAGCTGACATGGTTGCTTCCTCCGTTTGTGGTTTTGAATGTCTTATCCCTGAGGTAGAGAGTTTAGGCCTAATCGCTCTCCCCACCTCATCTTACCCTCTATATTCCGCCACAGCCCACAAATGCGCCCTCCTTGGGTCTTGATCTGGAGACTACTGGCACACTTTGTGGCTCTGTCACAAGTGGCACACCGACAATATGGGATGATCTTTGCGGTTTCAGTCATCAGACGATTCGTCCCTGGTCCAGTAAATTGGTTTGTTGGGCATCTCCATTTGTTGGACCGGGAACAATTGTTTGCCTAGAAAGGAAGTCAAGCCGTCCCGGTAGCCACAGTCGCAATACACCCCACCACCCAAGGGGGAGAGAGTCATTCGCATGACGTAGAGGTTGGCCTTACAGTTAGGACAGGGGACGTCGGTCTGGTAAAGGATGGTCATGAACTTGCGGATGGGGTCGGACTCGATCTCTTCCCGAAGTTCCTTGAAAGGTTTGTTCCAAGGCATTATGGGCTGGGCTCCACCCAACTCCCTCCGTTTGAGAGCATCGGCTATGATTTTGCTCTTGGTTTCATCATCTAGAGTCATGAAAGCACGCTTACCCGTTTGTTTTGGTGTTGTCAGACCCTTCCTGGGGTTTCCCCTTGATGAGGCCACATAGGGGTCTCCACCAGATGCAGAAAAGCAAGAGCAGGAAGGAAATGGTCACAATGGATTCAAGCCCGCCTTCTACTATCCACCGAGATGTGCCATACGAAACGGCACTATCAGAGAGTTGCATGGCGGCGGATGGTGCTGCTAGCGGCGGGTAGAACAGAGTTATGGCCCTGAGAACAACTATGTAGATAAAGAGCAGAATGCCCGACAGGATTAGGGATTTCTTCAACATGGTGTGTACTCCTCTTTTGTCCCCAATCCCCGTCACCTAAAACGTGGCGGGGATTGGGATTGTTCCTACAGATTGGGTACTTTGGCTGAAACGTCTAGAACGGGAATGGCGGGCATATCCGCACCACCCCCGTACATGAGTGTTGTGGGGACCGCCCCAACCCACTTATCGATACCCCGCCACATCAGAATGTTGGGGGTGATGGATGCGTTCAACATCTCATTGGCTTTCTTTTCCGCTTCAGCTACAACCAGTCGGGCTTTAGCCTGACCCTCAGCCCACTTGACAGCACTCTCAGCGTTGCCACGAGCTGTCTCAATAGCAGCATTAGCACGCCCCTCAGCCTCAGTCTTGGCCTTGTCTGCATCTACTCGTGCCTGCTCCAATTTTCGACTTGCCGAGTAGGCAGAGTCAATGGACACTTGAACGTCCTTACTCTCGTATGTCAATCCTTCAGACCCACCAACATTGAGGATGGTGACGCCCCGCTTTTTGAACTCTTCCTTGGTTTTCTCGGCCAAGGCACTCATCACTGCAGTCTTGTCAGTACGGCATTGATCCAATGTTTTGTTTCCGAATTCATTGGCCAGATAACTCTGGATGTAACCCCGCACGTTCTGGTCGATTACCTCTGCTAGGGGCTTGGTTGAATACCAGTACAGGTAGGCAGCGGCGTCGTCTTCTGTGATGGCAGCTGTGATCGTCACTCCGCAGGTGAATCCTATGGACTCTTTGGATTCCACGGCGATTCCTTCATTTTTGGTTCCTGTTCCTGTTTTGGCGTCTCCAGTCCATTCCCTGGTTATAGGAGTCCGATCAACTGTAATGACCTTGACCGTGGGGATATACTCGTAATCCCACCACATGCGACCTGTGCTCCGCTCCCGTACAGGAAGGATCACTCGTTTACCAGCGACCTTATTGGCCTGAAGGAACTCTTCGCTCATAAACTTTGCTTGACCGTCCTTACTGGCCCCCTCCATGGGGATCAGGAAGGCGGTCTCATTGGGTCCAATCTCTTGAATAGGTTCCACTCTAGCAGGTCCCATGCACCCCATTGATCCGAACCCAACCATACAACACAGCATCAACACGAAATTACATCTCATCTCTAGTCCCCCTAGTTAGTTCAAGAACGCACAGACTCAACGCACCCATCTACTCTTTTTTAGGGTGCTTTGACTACTTTTAAGTGCGAATGTGTTCATTGGGTACATCCTCCGGTCCAGGTGGAGGCCATTTGCGGGCAAGGTTCACATCCTGCTTCTTAGCTAGGGCATCAACCACATCCTGTGTGGAGGCAGAGCAACGCCATGCACCGTCCAGAGCGAGGATTATCACATCGATCCATTCCAATACATCGGTAGGTGCCTTACGGATCTCCGCTAGTTCCTTCTCTATGTGCTTTGTAAGGCCACCTGTGCGGAGTCCCGTACCAAAGGTTGGTTCAGACCATGCCTTCTGTCGGTCCAAGTACTCCCTGAGTCCCAATAGGTCCATGAATGCAGCCCCCTGTATAAACTACCAGAGGGACTATACTCCATTTGGACTCAGACCATGCGAAGTTGCAGTCAGATCCCCAACTCAGTCTTGTAGTCATCTGCTGATAAGGAAGCCATGCGTTTCATAGGCATAACAGCCTGACCTCTCCAGCCTTTGGCGTGGAGAATGGTATGTACTGCATGTTGCGGGTCTACATAGTCAAAGACACTTTCGGAGGTCATGGCGACCCCGCCAGCCCGATCATAGCGAAGTACCTGTCCCTGCAACTTATCTCCCCGCCAATTGAAGATAACGCTATAGCTAACACCATCTAGAGCAAAGCCGATGCTATTCATTCCCGTGCGAATTGTCTTTGCACCGTTGCGGATGAGCACCCGCATAGCCTCACCCTTGATCTTATCCATTGCTCCATCTTGGGTTTTCCAATCCATTTGGCCTGCTTTCTTACTCTTTTTCCGCCAATCAGTAGACCCCTCAATTTTGTCGGCCAATGACCCGCAAAAAGCGCCCGTGTTGTCGATTTTGCCTTCCATTTCCTTCATGCACTTAGTGACCTTATGCTTTGCATCCCCGGTCAGAGAATCCCAGAACTTCTCTACTGACTCTTGTGTCCACCCCTTTGGTAGGTTATCCCAAGCAGCCGCTTTTATGACCACGTCTCGGGTAGCTCTGTAGAGCTCCGGATCACCCACCACCATGGCGACGAACTGTCGGTCAACCTCCCCACCGAACAAGGCTTTGTGTGCTGCTGTCAAGGTTCTCATGGGTTTCTCCTGTAGGGACGCAACTCGAATTGATGGCACGACCACTTTCAACCATTCTCGTGCCATTTCCGGTACTGTTCTGGGCCCGTATCCTACTAGCTGTCCAAGGGCATCGCAAAAGGCTTCCTCCGGGTTCTTCCCGGCATAGGCCGAAATAGGGTGCTTGGGGACGTGAATTTCATCTGTGCCGGAGTCTAGCATCGTCTTGACATCTACCTTACCATGGTCCTCTACCCATTGATGCCATTGGCTACTGTACATGAGCCCCATTAGTTGGAGATACCACAAGGGGTCCAAATGCTTGTCCAGACGAAGGATATAGTCTGCAACGGTGTCACCATCCTTCATCCCTCTGAAGAGACGGCTCAAGTCTACTGGCCCCGAATCTCCCAGTATGGCGTCTCTCCAGTACGTATGTGCCTTACTGTCCAGCCCAGTTCTCCATAGATGGTGCCCCATCTCATGAGCCAAGGTGTAAGCTACTTTGTCCGGATCGGAATTCTGGATCGTATTGATGAGAACATGATCTCGCTCATATCGCCCACCAAAGTCTAGTCCACCTTCATTGAACCCCTCTAGAATGATGGGTAGTTTGTAGCGGAGCAACCATGGTAGTATTTGGGTGGCTCTCTGCTTGTATCGTCTGAGTCCAACCTGGAAACTGTTTAGTTCCTTCTTGTCTCGTTCGTTGATAGCCTTGAAGGTGATGCTGAACCCCTCTATGCTATCAGTGTAGGAATCAGGAAAGTTCAGGCGAACTGGCTCGTCGGTCTCCTCCAGTTTCTGGTACCAGAAAATGAAATCTTTGAGGACTTTCCAAGCAGGGCGGCTATCCCTACGAAGTCTAGACTCCCAAGCTGGTAGCTTCCTGATGAAGTCTTTGAAGCACAGTTCCTTGTTCCAGTATGCATCGGGATGACGTAGCGGAAAGTCCAGTGTGACTAGGCCCCAAGTGTCTCCGTTGATCATCTTCGTGAGGGTTTCAATATCCCGCTTTTTGGGTCCATCTTTCCAGGCTTTCCATAGGGATTGTTCTAGCAGCTTAGTGATCCTGAGAACGATTCCCTCGAAGTGCAGTCTCCAGGTGGTGAAGGCTTTCTGTAGGTGGGCAGCCTCATCATAGTCGGTAGGTTTGTGGACCTGCTTCATGAGGAGAAGGAAGTCTTGACGTAGTTTTGCTATGCTGGAAGTATCGAAAGGGACTTGTTTTCCCAGTCTCATGGGGTTGCCTACCTCCCGTAAGGCATCTTTTCCATAGAAGGGAAAACGGGGGCGTCAGGTGTTGAGGAAGTCCGACTGACTCAGGAATATCTTACGTTTCAGATCACGCCTGGAGACCACCTGGACTTCCTGAAAACATTTCAGGCAAATGTTTGGCTCGCCTAGTTTGGGTGGGCTGTCCCGGAAGTCTATGGAATGACCACACGAGTAAGTGATCACTGCAACCTTTCGGGACACGACAGATCGGATGGAGTGGGGTTTCAATTCTTAGGCACCATTACTTCCTGAGTGCCCTGGCTGCTGATGAGTACCCGGCAGCAAGGACTTTGACTGTGAAGCAATTCCCATCTAACTTCCCCACCAAAGATACCCAGCCTTTAGAGATGGCATAAGCCAGATAGGGGTTCTCATTAAGCCGCTCAAGTTCTGACTTTGTGATCAGCCCGGACATCGCATCAACGTTCGGGGACCATGACGAAACTATGGCTAGCCCCGGGGTGCGACGTACTGAGTCATCATCCCCAGCATACCACTCATCGGAGATAGCCAGCTGGCACCACCTGATCAGTAATTTCCGTGCCTGGGCAGCTACAAATTCCTGTTGAGCCTTACTCATTCCATTGGGGGTCATTTGCCACCTTCCTGTGAAAACTCGTCAGCCGGAAACATCTGGTCGTACATCCCATTCTCTTTAGCCCAGACCGCCAAGGTGGGTACCCCACCGATATGTTCGGATCTCCAACCGAAGTTGGGCATCGGGGGGCGTGTCGGGCGACCCCGAACACAATCACTCGGATGGGTATAGCTATCATCCGGGCATTTCCAGGCGTCCATGAGGATGTGTTTGAAGTCATAGTCGTACCCTTTCTTGGCTCTAGCCTTGAGCTTCTCCCAGGCAGTCAAATCGGGAACCTCACCGAAAGCCCGATTGCTGTCAAAGAAAAACGGAATCCAATTCGTGCCCATGTGACACCTCCTGGTTTCTCTTTACTCTATCCATTCGAGAGAGCACGCATCCACAGAAACGATATTCGCATTCAAACTGAACGTCGGGTCAGTTGTGACTTTGTACGTGATCCCGTTGTGTTCTATTTTTGAGCCCTCCAGCGGTATAAAACTAGAGTAAAAGTTGACACGTCACACTCCAGGCTCGGTTTTGCATTCGGCTCTGCACTCTGCCAGTCTGAGCTCTAGGGCACGAGTTCGCATGCCCTGGATGTTGCTCTGGATCAATTCCTCAATCCAGACACCCAACTCATAGAATCCGCCCGCTACTGACTTTCCCCTAGACACCATGACTTGGATCAGAGGGCACACGAGTTCCACTGTTTCAGCAGCATATTTTTCCAACCAATCAGGATCATTGGCTATGTTGAAGTCACTGGTATTCTGGATCCGATCCATCAGCTTGATCGCTATCACCCGTGGGTGTGCTAGGGAGAGCATGGTGAAGTAGACATCGGGATCCGTTTCCCCCAACTTGGACTTGGAGAGTAGTGCCACCGCTCCTGCAACGTTTCTCCCATACCTGCGAACCAATTCAGGCCAAGAGAAGCCCGGACTATCTTCTTTGACATCGTGCAGCAAGGCGGCACACTTGTCGCTATCCGTGAAGAAGAAGGGACTTTCCTCCATGAGTTCCAGTACCCCCAAGGGGTGGATATAGTAAGGAGTGTTGGACATCTTACGAAGTTGCCCATCATGGAGAATCTTCATCCAGGCAATGCAGTCGTTGACTCGGATGGTGCGAATCTTGTTAGACGGCATGGTCAGACCCCCTTGATCCCCATCTGTATCAAAGCCTGAGCCATTCGGTGGGCATCGTGTACTGGATTGTGGTCATGCTTCACGGTGAGACCTTTCATCTCTCGCTTCCAATTGGCATGGAGCGACTTGTGCACTCCCTTATAGAGACTATTGAGATTCATGCTGGAGAACCCAAAGGGATTACGCCCTAAGAAACGATGGAAGTAGTAGTTGATGAATTGCCAGTCAAACCCATTGTTGTCGCTGGCGAAGATGGGTTTGGAGTCTCCACACACCATCTTGAGCCAGTTGTCAAAGACACCCATCGTAAAGATGGGGTCTGGAAGAGCAAGATGTTGTTCTCTGGCGAATCCCGAGACGGCCAGAGCTTCTGGCACCCACTCATTTGAAATAGGGGAAGTTCGGCCATAGAACGTCTCCGGGGTTTCCCCTGGCATGATAGCTCTAGTATCCACCTTCACGGCCCCAAAACATACCATGGAATACAATCCGGGGCAGGGCCCATCTGCCTCTACATCTACGATGATGATTGGTGTTGACATGGTTACTTTGCCCCCATCTGTCATTCCCAGGCGTCGTCTCTATCGAGTCGTGAAATTGCTTCGTCAATAGCCATATCTCTTTCATCCTTCGTGGGGGTTATGGCCTCCCCCGTATCCAATTGAATAGTAGTAAGCGGGATGAGGACTCGTGTAGTAGACACAGATGCCCCAGACGGGAAATGCACCTCAAATGTCATTTGCACCACCGGCCCGGAAGAGTTGTCTCTTTCCCACTTTACAACTACCAACTGTCGTTTGTCACAAGAAAGTGTCGTTTCACTATGCATGTGTTGCTCTCTCCCAGATGCAGTCCTCGTGGAACACTCCGGCACGAGGTGTCCAGTAGCCATTACTCCCAATTGGGATGATTTGATTGCAGTGCTCACATTTAGACTCGACCGTGATAGGAATCCTCAGCATGTCCTTCCCCTTACAGACCTTGGTGGACCCGTCCGCGAACGTTACTAGAGTCCAGCGTCCCTGATGGGTGAAGGACAGGGCCGGGTTCAGTGGGGATGGATTCTTATCAGTCTCCTGTGGGGGCAAGGTCGTACCAGCATCCAAACATTTGGCAAGCTCTGTCAGCTTGGCGAACATAACTTGTTTGCAGTCCGCCTCTAAACGACACTTCC
>Ga0208375_1001019_pt1 | contig 34267 bp, 39 predicted proteins | sample RifOxyD1_FD_184038 | JGI IMG/M metagenome (GOLD analysis project Ga0208375, IMG submission 184038) | Soil microbial communities from Rifle, Colorado - Rifle Oxygen_injection D1 (SPAdes) | ecosystem: Environmental > Terrestrial > Deep subsurface > Rock core/Sediment | place: Rifle, Colorado... | reverse complement strand
ACACAAAAGATCTAAAAAAAGAAGAATAAAAGAGCACGGCTAAGGAAACGGCAGAAACCGGCCAATTTCTTGGCGTTTCCACCGAACAATACCATACTCTCAACCCCTATAATCACTTAAATCACCACCGTACTAAGCAATTAAGATTAAACTAAACCAAGCTCTTTAATAACTTCATCTGCAGACTCATAAGTTTTATCCATCAAATGATCCATAAACCACTTTTTATCCTCACCAGAAAAATCTGACAAATCATCACATTCTTTTACAAGATCCGCCTTTGTGGCCGGATATTTTTGATGATCTTTAAGATGACTAATTGCGTTTTTTACATCCTTCATATTTCACCCACCTCCTTTCATATAAACAAAGCTCATTCTAATATGCCTATCAGGCAGAGTTCTGTAAGAATTCTAGCAATGATGGAGGGTGTGGTGGATAAAAATTATAGTGAGAAGTTTAAGAGTTCTTGAAAAGGAAGCTCCTGTCCTCTTACGTAACTACAACGAATATATCGGAGAAAACTGTTTGCCTTCTGCCATACCAATTCCGGGTAAGCGATGATATTGAGCCAATCAGCGGTTCGGAAATCATCAACCAGTCCCAGCCACAAAGCTCCATATTGACTTCTTTGGGTGTCTAATAAATACTAAACTGTGAAACAAAACAATGAAAATTGAAATTTCCAATAAAAGAGGTGATTAATAATTATGAATAATACAATGCACGAAAAATTTTATGAAAAGTATGCTTGGATAGTTTTCCCTGTTATAGGAGTAATGGTTTTAGCAGGTGCCATACCTCATGCATTTGGCTTTAATACAGACCCAACATTGGTACAGGCTATTAGCGGTAAAACAATAGATGAACTGAAAGTTTTGAATCCATCGTTTTTTAACTTGTACAATTTCTATTTTAGCGGTGGAGGTTTGTCTGATTTGGGATTTGCCTTTTTTCTCATAGTCGTCTCTGCAACTGCTTTCAGACGTGCGCAAAAGTGGGCGTGGTATTCATTCTGGTTTATTCCGGCTTATTTTTTAAGTTGGGTGGGGCTTAGCTTAACATTACCCCCTGAATCAATACCTTCATTGCTTCCGCCATTAACAGTGTTTATTATTTTGAGTCTCGCGGGACTATTGCTACCTTTCCGAAAGTTCTTCCCAAAGAAAGAGAGATAAAAAGGTACCATTTTTGTGTCTTACTTCATAAGGGTATTATGCCCGAAACTGTAATTTTATTCGTTTTAAGCTCAAGAAAGTGGTACACTGTAAAAATAGAAAGGAGGAACAAATGAAAGGAACAATCAAAACAAAAACAGACAGAGGATTTGGATTCATCTCTCGTGACGGAGAAGTAAAAGATCTTTTTTTTCACTCTAAAGATTTAATTGGTGTTGAATTTGACGCGCTTCAAGTTGGAGCAACCGTTACATTCGATGTCGTAGATGGTGAAAAAGGCCCAAGTGCAAAAAATGTAAAACTTGCTGAGTAACATCTGCAAATAACTTACATTCACGCTCCCCGACTGCAATTACCAGGCTTTTATTGTTGTGGAAAAATATTCTTTATTGGGAAAAAATCTGGGTTATGGTGGTAAAATTTTACTGTGTTATCCATATTTATTTAAGAAAGGGGGTGAAAATAATGAAAGGATTTATTGAATTTATTCGTGAACAAGGGGTTGTGGGACTGGCTGTCGGATTTATACTCGGAGGTGCTATATCAAAAGTTGTATCCTCGTTGGTCTCGGATATCATTAACCCGGTCCTGGGAATGATCTTGGGTGCTGCGGGTAACTTGGACGAGTCGTATTTACCAATCGGGAACGCTAAACTGATGTGGGGTAGTTTTGTAAATACAGCCATAGATTTTCTGGTTATAGCTTTAGTAGTATATTTCGGAGTAAAGATTCTAAAACTGGATCGACTTGATAAAAAGAAGTAATAGACGGTGCGGGTTGCGGATTTATTGGGAAGCAAATGGAACTGGCAAATCAATCTCAAAGCGAGCCTGCATCCTATAGCTTGACATCCCTAATAATTTATGATATAGTTGTCCCTTGAGTTGCAGATTTGAGGAATCAGATCTGCTTAAAAGTTAGTTAAATTTAGTTTTAGTTAAATAGATAAAGGTACCCCAAATTTAGTTTTTATTTGTATCTTTTTCTTCACTAGGCGAGCAATTTTCTTTTTTCTTTAAGCAGTTCTGTTTTCTTAAAATGTATCGACAACATTACAATCGGCGTAGTGGTAAACCTCAGTCCCGTGGATCATACGGCGGAGGCAGGTCTTTTGCTGGCGGAAGGAGAATTAAAACTTTTGATCCGAGCCAGGTAGTCAATCTTCCCCCGCGTGTTGATGACACTAAAGAATATGTTGTAACTCATCAATTTTCCGATTTTGAAATTTCCGATGCAATAAAACAAAACGTTACGGGAAAAGGTTATGTCACACCCACCCCAATTCAGGACCAAGCAATTCCGTGGGTACTCGAGGGCCGGGACCTGATCGGTATGGCAAATACAGGGACAGGAAAAACCGCTGCATTCTTAATCCCTCTAATTGAAAAGGTTTTAAAAAACAGAAATCAAAGAGTTTTGATTATAAGCCCTACCCGTGAACTGGCTGCACAAACTAAAGACGAATTATATTCGTTCACAAACGGTCTTCAAATTTATTCAGCCCTTTGTATAGGAGGCGCCAATATGTGGAGACAGAAAGAAGACTTGAGAAGGAGCCCTAATTTTGTAATAGGAACTCCGGGAAGACTTACGGATCATATTAGAAGTCACAGTCTCAACTTGAATTATTTCGAGTCGGTGGTCTTGGATGAGGCTGATCGTATGGTTGATGATGGTTTTTTACCTCAAATCAAACAAATAATTTCCCTTCTTCCAAAGAACCGACAATCACTTTTCTTTTCAGCCACAGTTAACGAAAAGGTCAGATGGATTTTACAAAGTTTTGTTGTAAACCCTGTTACGGTTTCTGTTAAAAGTGGGGACATCACGGCTAATATTAAACAGGAAATTGTCAGAGTTTCCGGTTTGGGTTCAAAAACAGATGAACTTATAAAACTTCTCCATAAAAACGAGTTTGAAAAAGTATTAATTTTTGGCAGAACCAAACATGGCGTCCAAAAGCTTTCTGACAATCTCGTAGAGCGGGGTTTTAAAGCAGATTCAATTCATGGTAATAAAAATCAAAGTCAAAGAGTGAGAACTCTGGATAAGTTTAAAAAGGATTTTATTCAAATTTTGATAGCAACCGATGTTGCCTCACGTGGACTTGATATTCCAAATGTAAGTCATGTAATTAATTTTGATTTACCTGAATCTTACGAAAATTATATCCACAGAATCGGCCGCACTGGACGCGCCGACAAAAAAGGTGTTGCGCTGACATTTGTCGGCTAAATAAACCGAAGAAAAAATCTAGAAAAGTCCTTCTTTTAATTCTTTTAGCGAGAATTCTACTTCAAAAGTTGTTCTGTCACCTACATTTACATATAAATACAGGGCATCTTGTTTGTTCCTTTTAATAATTCCACCACACGAATACACAACCCGTCTCAGCTTTGGATGAAGTTCGGCAACCATTGGTGTTCCGTCATTATTAATAAAATTATCCGAAGTAAGAATGGGTTCCGGCGCAACAACTACACTGAATTTGTTATTTTTACGTGTAAGTTTTGCGCGTCCGATGCTATATACATATGTGGCCTTCCCTTTAACTTTGACTATGGATATTCCGTGGATAATAAAAAGCGCCTCCTCCTGATTTAGCCAGATTGGCGGCATTGTGGTCCCTATTCTCCATTTTGCCCAACTTAAGTTTGTCGGAAAATCTATATCATCCAATTTGTCGGGCACTTGTCGGTGAAGTGAAAATACAAGAATTTTGTGATTGTAATCTGAAGAGTCGGGACGGAATAAATAAGTTGAATTATCAATTGGGGTTAAATTTTTACCGGGACCGAAAGAGCTGATAATAAGAAAGGGTGGCAATTCATCATTCCAGGAACTATGTGAATCAATTTTTATAATTACGGGGAATGGTATGGGTCTTCCCCTCTTATCTCTTAAGACAGCTGTGAGCCCGATCAGTAAGTTTTCATTGGGAAGCTCGAGAGCACGGGGGTCTTCAAGATTTATACCGTTATACATCGGTTTCCAGATAAGACGTTCCTGGACAATTGTTCCGTCTTTCGTAATTTCAAAAAGTTTTAAGATTCCTGTGTCGGGTTCGCCGGGTCTTGCTGCTTTTGCAACCTCGCGGCCAATAAAATAAATGGAATCACTGCCGATTTTTTGCCAAGCTGCAAGATTAAAACGGGCTACACGGACATCAGGAAAGATATTTTTTATTTGATGAATCTTCATTTGAATACAATTTTGAAACAGAAAGTCGTGACAAAAGATATGAAACCTGAGACTCAGCTCCTTGATTTAAGTTTACCCTATCGGGATGAAGTCCGTCATAACAACCGCCGTTTTCGGGGTTATAAAGCGGCAACTGTAAGCTGTTGTTTCCCAAAAACCAACTGAAGCAGATATCTATTAATATTTTATATTTTTTATTACCCGTAATTTCATATGCGGTTACCAAAGCTAAAATCATTGAAGCGGGGTCTTCGGGTTGTTGGTCAAAATAACTTCTTTCGCCACCTACTTTATACCACTCGGAGTGACCAATTGGCATATATCTATTTGAGGAGAAAGTTTTTTCTATAAGAAATGTTAGGGCTTCTGATCCCTTATTTAAATAATGCTTATTGCCTACCGCTTGCCCGGCTATAAATAGTGCCTCAGGCACTATGGCATTATTGTACCCGAGGTAGTTATCAAACCAATGCCATGATTTATCTGAATTATTATCAAATTCAGTTACAAGAAAATTAGCATTCTTTTGAATGGAATCCGTTAATTCTTTTGAGTATTCCGGACATGCGCTAATCGCGTTCACAAATGATTTAATAATTAAGGCAGAGGAACGGATATGGAGAAGCCGCTTGGCATATGGTAGAGCTTTAATAAATATACTTTTTGCCGTTTTTTTCAAATTCGCCGGCATATTTTTATTATTCAATACCTCACTGAGTGCCCACATAGCACGTGCGGTTGCATCTTCCAGATCCTCATTGAGATTTTGTATTGCTGCCATTTTATTATGATGATCGACATAGTTAATAAATGTTCCGTCCGCCTGTTGGCACTTTTTAATAAAACGTAAATAAATGGAAGCTAATTTGTTATTGTAGGGAGAAGCGGTAAGGCGGCTACATATAACAAGAGCTCTGGCATTATCGTCCAAAGTATAACCAAACTTTTTATCGGGTAATCCCAGTTTTGCAAATTGGAAAAGTCCGTATTCGTCGGTCATCTTTGCCAGGTGGCTAAGGTTTACCGGCGGTAAAACGTATTGTTTGAGAAGTTTTGAATATTTTAGCGCAACATTGCTCCAGAGCATCGGACGGGTCTTTTTAAATGCAGTTTTATGCATTTTCATTAGATCCTCTTTACTGTCGAGTAACTCTATAAGTGCTTTACTGAAAGCTTTTGGTTTCATAATGGGTACCAAACGCCCAGTTTCCTTGGTAATTATCTCTTTTGATTGTGCAAACTCTGTGCTTATTACTGCGCGCCCTGAACCCAGAGCGTACGAAAGTGTTCCGCTTACCGCCTGGTTAGGATTAATCGATGTTGAAATGTAAATATCCGTGGCTTTAAGAAACTCCATCAGTTCGGGTAGAGATAAATATTGGTCATAAAACTTTACAAAATCATCTAATTTCAATTTTGTTACAAGTTTGGAAAGTTCATTCCTATAACTTTCGCCCTCGCTTCTTCGTACAACAGGATGTGTTTCGCCCAGAATCAGATAAAGTAATGAGGGATGACGCTCAATTATTTCCGGAAGTGCCCTTAATACATATTCTATTCCTTTACCACGGCTTAAAAGCCCGAAGGTTGTCAGAATTGTCGCTTTTTGCAATTTCAGTTTACGTTTTGCGGTAGTGGTGCCTGTAAATATCGTTTGGTGTATACCATGAGGAATCACATGCACTTTATTAATTGATTGAGGATAAACCTTTTCCAGAATGTGTTTTGAACTTTCTGTCAAAACAACAATAATATTTGCGCGTTCAATAATTCTTGCCGTTACAGCTTTCATGTTTGGGGAGGGTTTTGGAAGTACTGTGTGGAGAGTCACCACGATAGGCTTCCTACAGGTCTCCATAAATAAAAGTATGTTTTCTCCATCAAGTCCTCCATAAATCCCGTACTCGTGCTGAATGATTACTCCTGTGATAAGAGGATTGTTGTTGTATTCCGTAGCAAGATCTATATATGCCTCTTTGTTACTTTGGTCAATTTTCCATGCAACTTCAGGAGGATAAACATACGTATCCAAAGAAGTGAAGTTCATGGCTGCAACTTTGCACGAAACAGCCTCCCCTAAGTACTTCTGACTTGAGGTTAGTAGGTCTTGATTGAACGTAGCTATACCGCACTCACGGGGTGGATATGTTCCCATGAATACAATAGTGGGTTTTTTATTGATTATTAGTCATTATACTCCCAAAGCCGGAATTAACCTAAATTATAGGACAATGTGGTACATCTTAAAGTCTCAGAAAATTCAATTACGGGTTCAGAGGATTTTATAACAAATATTTCTCCTGCAGGCAGACCTGTGGGTCTGACTTTCGACAACTTGGGAAACTTGTTTCTGTCTGATGATAAAGGCGGGAAAATATTTTTGATTCAGGCCAAAAAGAAGTAATGGGGGGGTACTTTATGCACCTTTGGCGGATGCCTTAGGTGCTGACCTATGGGCGGGCCACGAGTTGTTTTCATAACTATTTGGTCGCGGTTTACTTCCCTACCGCATCGGGCGACGAAACAAGAAAAACTACAAAGCTCCAAATCCCCGACCGCTTTATGCTATTTACTATGTAATTAGATATTGTCATATTTGTTTCACGAGCTAAGCTTTACAAAGAGTTTGATTTTTTAACCAACTGAGGTAAGACTAGCATTACAGTCGCAATGTTTCTGTAATGTAAATTACAAAAACTTATGGACAAGGAAATAGGCGGAAAACTTGATCAATTTTTTGCCAAATACAAATTAGTTTCATTCAAAAAAAAATCTACGATAATCTTCTTGGCCGACGAACCGGACGGGGTCTATTACCTAAAGGAGGGCTTTGTAAAAATGAATACGATTTTGGCAAACGGAAATGAGCTTATATTGAATATTTATAAACCCGGATCCTATTTTCCGATGTTTTGGGCACTGGGAGAAGTGCCCAATAATTATGGATTTGAGACAATTACAAACGTAAAGCTCTACAAGGCTCCCCGGAAAGACATTATTGAATTCCTTAAAGCAAATCAGGAAGTAAGTTTCAATCTTATAAAACGAATTCTTTCGGGAGTTGACGGACTTTTGACAAACTACAATCATCTTTTGGTGGGAAATTCAAATTCAAGAGTAGCCTCAGCACTATTAATAGCTTCAAAAAGATTTGGTGTGCCAACTAATGACGCTAAATTACTGATCAACATAAAGTTAACGCACCAGGATATTGCAAACCTTGCAGGCATCTCAAGAGAAACGGCTAGTATTGCAATCGAACGATTGCTGAAAAGAAAAATTATTGAACAAAGAAAAAGGAGTTTTGTTATTTTAGATACAGAACTACTCACCAATGAAACCGCAATGGATGGTGAAGATATCAGTAGCCCCACAATTTTGTAAACTATTCCAGAGTCTAATAAAGAAGTTTTTTAATGGCAGGAATAACGTCTCTTGCGGCACGTTCACCGTCTTCGATTGTAGTTTCCTGATTATTTATTAAGTTTTTGAATATATTAAATTCGCCTTCCCAAATTTTGGGATTTATTACAATATCCGCCTCTTTAGTATTTTCACTGGCAAGGCTCTCAATTAACATTTGATAAGTTATTCTTGTCACCGAAATAAGGCTTAGCTCCTGTTTTTTAAGATATTCCCTTTTATATGGGAACATCTTTCCGTATAGATTCACCGCGACAACAATATCTGCTCCCATTTCTTTTACCATCTTAACCGGTACCGGCATTGTATTACCTCCATCTACAAGAAGTCGTCCATTAATCATCATAGGTTTGAAAACCGTCGGCATAGAAGAACTTGCACGTATGGCGGAGCTTAATTTACCTTCGGTTAATCCTACGGGATCTCCTTTTATCAAGTCCGAACAAACTGCCGTAAATTTTATTTTCAGGTCTTCAATTCTTACATCACCTGTATATTTCTCAATAAATTTCGTGTATTTATCGCCGTTTATAAGACCAAGTTTCCTGGCAGGATCAAAGAGTATTCCGTAAAGCGAACGGTAACCGAAACTACTGATAATACTTTCTATTTCATAAGTGCTTCCGTAATAGCTATAAAGCCCTCCTATCAATGCCCCGGCACTAGATCCGGAAATGCAATCTATGGGAATTCCCTGTCTTTCAAATTCTTTGATAACGCCGAAGTGGGCAAGCCCCCGCCAACCCCCGCTACCCAAAGCCAAGCCTATTGTTTTTCTTTTAATCTCAGTCATACAAACATTATACAGTTCTAACTGTGAAGCGTATTAGTTAATTTTTTCCTTTATAGAATCCTCAATCTTATACCAAGATTGTGTAGTGTTTTCCAAAAATCTGTAATGAAAAATGTAGGCCGTAAAAAGAATCAAAAGAGGACCATCGATAAAAACCACAAAGACTTCCTTAGTCATTAGCGTTATCATGAAGAACAAGGTCATCACAACCCCCACAAAAATAGTAACAAGAAGATGAATGAGTCGCTCATGCTGAATTCTCGAAATCATTAGTTTGTGTTTCGCAAGAGTTTTCTCCAAATCTGTGTGCTTAAAGCCGTCCGATAAGGCACTTTCAATTTCCTTGTCGTATGTTTTAAACATTAATTAATCGTAACACACCACGGATATTTAAAATAAACAACAAACAAGACCTTCGAACGTGGTATAATTAAGCATATTCAATAGATTTACAGTACACGAACTTGCCCAAATACTCATCGAAAAAGGTGGGCATGTTAATAATTATTATCTTCGTGTAAACAATCAAAATAAGCACGCTATCGTATTTTTAAAAGGCTGGTTCTCTGGAAAAAATATCAAAGAAGCCTTAACACACGCTTTAACATAAACTAACCTCCTATTTTTGAAAACTAGTAACTCCGAGGAAAAAAGGACCTAACCCAGTAACTTTGAGGATTTGGAAATTTTGTGGACATACTTGGCTATCAAAAAGGACATTATTGTGACTACCATGAAAAATGTAGGATCAAAAATTATTTTTGCCGGAATACCCCCCCTAAATATATCAAAGATACTTTTCCCCACCACCTGCCAAACTGCTTCCAAAATTGCTACGTGGACAAGAAATACAAAAAAGGAATGCTCCGAAAATTTGGCAATAATGGAACTACGTAGTTTTGTGTGCTCAAAATAATAATATAGTGTCAGACCTAGTGAAATGGTATAGACAAGAACACTGGGGCGCCACTGTGAATAATACGACAGGTAATTGCCGGTTGATAAGTACCTGCTCCACCCTTCAAAAAAAACGTAAATGCCGGACACCCCCGCAATTACAGGTAATATTTTCCTCCACTTTTCAACAAACAAATTTATTCTATCAATATTCCTTGCGGCAAGCATTCCGATAACAAAAAACAAATATGACATTAAAACTATACGTATCGGATCATTTAATTCGAAACCTTTGACGTAATAATCACGGTATAGAAAAGCCAACTGAGAAGCGGTAATTAAAATTAGAATGAATTTATTGGAAATAATGCTATACGCTTTGTGCAAAAAAGGAAAAGCCATATAAAAAATACAAAGAGAGGGAATAAAGTAAAGTTGATACGAAGCATTTCCTGTCAAAAACACTTTGACGAGACTGTCATGATTTTCATTGTAAACAAGAAAATAATAAAAAAGACTCCAAATGATGTAAGGGACAAAAATTTTCGAGAAACGTCTTTTAATAAAGGACCAATAGCTTTCTTCCTTGTGGCTAAATTCCAAAACAAGTCCGGATATTACGAAAAAAAGAGGAACCGCAAAGCGTGAAATCTGGTTTAGAAAGAGAGTAAACGAAAATGCGGGTAAATCAAAACCCGACGCTTCCAACGTACGGGTCGTTGTATGAATAAGAATAACCGCCAGTATTGCAATCCCCCTCAAGGAATCTATTGATTTAATACGTTCTTTCACTGTGAGTGATTATTTCAGATATTGATCAAAAAAATCAATAGTCCTTTCCATTGCCGCCGCAAAACTCTGGTTTATATCGTGATTCGACCCGGGATATTCATAATATTCGGCAATTTTTCCTGCAGATTTTAGTCTTTTATATAAACCTGAGGAAAAGTCATTAGGCACCTGTGTATCGGCAAGCCCCACATGAATTTGAATTGGTGTTTTAATATCCTTTAAATAGCTATTCGGATCGATTGAATTCCAAAAGACCGGATTTTCGGACGGGGTGCCAAAAGTTTTCAGTAGCAAATCTTTATTTTGATTTCTAAGTTTAAGGTCAAGTATGTCGGGTTTATAGGAAACGTTACCCTGCCAATTGTAAATTATGTCACCAATTGGCGCCACAACTCCCGCCCAGATAGCTGCGGCTTTTATGTCTCCTTTAATAACCAAATCTTTCAAGGTTATGTTTCCACCCATCGAATGTCCCCAAACACCGACTTTGGCAGCATTGACAAGATTTGTGCCGGTCAGGGGATTTTTTAATTTTTTAACCGAGGCAATCGCGTTTAGATTGTCTATTACATAATCCGGTGCAAAATAAGCACTGGTTGGCTTTCCTTCACTTTCTCCATGACCCCGATAGTTCGGTTTAAAAACTACATAACCAGCATCTGCAAAAGAATCAAAATAGGGAATGTAATTCCCTTCCGGGGTGTACTTATCGGGAATAATATAACCGTGATTCAAAATAATTACAGGGAAACCTCCTTTTGGTGTAATTCCCTTTGGTACCAAAAGAAGTGCATAAATTTTTAATCCTTCGGACATGTAAGAGGTAATATAGCGGTCATAATTTTTCTCGGGAGTTAAGGTTTTTTCGATCACAATTTCACTCCCCGGGTAAGTGCCCTGCCTTAAAGATTCTATACTTAAAGGGTTTAATTTGCCCTTAACCGCATTTTGGACAGAAGTGCTTACGTTTGGTCTGGAAAAAAATACACCAACTACCAGTAAAGAGGCTACTCCAATTACTATTTTTTGAGCAGTATTCATGATTCAATTATACTCACACCCCTCAGCAAAATCCGCAGTAATTTGGCTAACTAAAAAATATGTTTTGCAAAATTTAAAACGGATAATATATAATTAAGATATGCGAAAGTTTATTTATTCTCTAATGGCTTTTATTGTGACCTTTTTTGTGGTTTCCGCCACCAATGTCTCTGCCAAAATCCTAGTCAATGAAGAAGGAAGTGTAAGTGTTTCTAAAAGTGAAATTATTAATGACGATCTTTTTATTGGCGCACAAATTGTAACTCTCGATGGCAGCGTAAATGGAGATGTTTTTATCGGAGCCGATTCCGTAACGGTCAACGGAATAATTAATGGAAATCTGCATGTAGGAGCAGGCACAGTTATCTTAAACGGAAATGTAAAAGGTAACGTCTATGTCGGATCAGAGAACCTTAGTGTAAACGCCTCGACCATCGGCGGTTCGCTCATCCTAGGAGCCGGAAATGCAAATATCGACAAAGACTCGTCGATTGGCGGTTCAATTATTGCCGGTGCAGCAAATATAACAATAGATTCACAAGTAAAAAGAAGTGTTTATCTTGGAGTCAGAACGGCCACCCTTGGAAGCACTGCAAGTATCGGCAAAGATTTATATTATGGAGTAGCAGAAAATGGACAAAAAATAGTTATCCAGGATGGTGCAGTAATAACAGGAGAGACTCACAAGTATGAGGGCCAAGTGGCCAAGCCCTTCGTGGTTCGTGAACAAGTCGTATCGGGTATGAGGTTTGCCAAAATATTTACGACAATACTTTCTTTCCTCGGAGCACTTATTGTGGGTCTACTCTATTCCAAGTTATTTAAGGATCACTTCGCACAATCGGCCGGTTTTGTTTCAAAATCATTTTGGAAGAGTTTCGGAGTTGGTTTTTTGATTGCAATTGCCGCTTTACCCGCCTTAGTAATAACCATTATCACAGTCGTCGGGATTCCACTCGCCGGAGTAACTTTCCTGATTCTGATTTTGGGTATGTATCTTGCTAAAATTGTCGTTGGTTTTTCCTTGGGAGCTTTTATATCCACAATGTTTAATTGGAAAAAAATGCCCACTTTTGCAACTTTTGCCTTGGGCCTATTGGTCTTTTATCTTTTAAAAATAATTCCTTTTATCGGTGGATTTGTCTCCATTACAGTTCTTTGGGCCGGCCTTGGAGCGCTGGCGCTTCATACATTCTCTGCAAAGAAATAATTTAGAAGCTTAGACTGAAAGATTTGGCTATAATTAATTTACTATTTCCACTCCGCCAAAAATGGCCGCACCTTTGAGATGAAGTATATTGGTGGGCTTTGAAGAATGCTCTGTATTATTATCATATCCGCCAAAAACCGCTGACCCCTCGCTTTTAATAAGCCAATTTTTCGGTACAGTAAGTTTTGCACCTCCAAACACTGCCGTAATGTCCAAATTTATGTCTTTTTCTTTAGAAGAAGCTTTACTTAAATCTATTTCCGCTCCTCCAAATACGGTGACCACCTCTCCACCCTTAAAATTACTGCTGGTAATTTTAGTTTTATAGCCCGAGAAGATCAGGACCCTGTTTATAGAATCTTCGTCCATCACATTTTCCACACCCACACCGATACTTCGATTGCTACCTGAAAGTATTTTTACCCCTAGCCATATGATTAATGCGGCTATGAAAATATTAAAAAATGAAAACTTAAAAAGAATACTTAAACCTATCAGTACGAGCATTATGCCAAAAATTACGTTACCTTTCATATTATCTAATTTGTAAAGATGAATTTATTACTGTTAAAAAATTTAAAGCCTCTGCCGGCAAAAACGTCAATGTCTGTGGTGAAAAATTCATAAAAATTAAACCGAGAATTATTGCACCGGCAGCAAAAGTCAAAATAAAAGTGAATACGTGTGACACCCAGGAGTGTCCAAATATTATATCTACCCCAATTAATATTAATATTACCGGCCAAAGACGTCCCACTATTCCCCAAACTGACCACGGAAGAATGCCCAGGGTGTTAAAAAGAAATATTATCCCAGCCAGTACCATGAGAAGTCCGAATATAAAGTCGCCTCCGTCTTTGCGGCCATGCAAATGAGAATGACCGCTCTCTTGGTCTTCTTTTACATCTTTACCAAAGACCGTTACTTTTGGCTCTTTCTTGTCTTTATTAATTTTTTCAGCTTGTTCCATCGCATATATTATTACGCTCTTTTTTTCTGGTGTCAATAAAGATATGGAGTATACTTATAACGCAGTAATGCCATGTTCAGAAAAATTTTATACCATTTCGGAAGTAGAGCAGTAAAAATCTACTCAAAGATAATGTTTAAGATGGATATCTTTCATCATTTCCATATTCCCCGAGGGGCAAAAATAATTGTTGCCAACCATCCCACGACTACCGACCCATTCCTTCTTACGTCCATCTCAAACGGACAAGCTGCGGTACTTATTAAGGATATTCTCTTTGATATCCCCCTATTCGGAAAATATTTACACTGGGCGGGCCATATTCCCGTTAAAAAAGATGGGGGTGGTGAAGCATTTGAAAGAGCGCTGACACTTCTTAAAAAGGATATTACTGTAATAGTTTTCATCGAGGGAGATTTGAGCCAGTTTCTTCACAAAATCAAAAAACCTAAAACCGGAGCGGTAAGATTGGCAATGCTTTCCGGAAAGCCTATTATTCCCATAGGGATCGGGGTAAAGATGAAAAATATTCATTCCATAAGTTCGGTCATTAAGGGAGTACGCGAACTTGGAAAGTGGTATTTCAAGGGACCCTATGCTCTGACAATCGGAAAACCTATTAACATAAAAGGAAATGTTATGGATAAAAATAAAGTCAGATACCTTTCAGGTTGGCTCGGCAGAAAGATTTCATCGCTTGAAAAAGAGAGTTCAAAAAGATTAAATTTATCAAAATGAAAGCAACTGATTTCAATCTCAAAGATCAATACGGAAAAGACACTTCGCTATCCGAATTTAAAGGCAAATGGGTAGTATTGTATTTTTATCCGAAAGATAATACTCCGGGATGTACAAAAGAGGCGTGTAGTTTCAGAGACTCTTACCGGGAATTACAAAAAATGGGTGTTCAAATATTGGGTATCTCAAAAGACTCGGTTGCATCTCACAAAAAATTTGCCGAAAAATACAATCTGAATTTTCCGATCTTAAGTGATGAGGGAAAGGGTGTAATCAAAGCTTATAAATCCTGGGGCATAAAGAAATTTATGGGCAGAGAATTTGAAGGAACACTCAGAAATACTTATTTGATTGACACAAACGGCGAAATCGTAAAGTTATATGAAAAGGTAAATCCTTTGACACACACCTCACAGATAATTTCGGATTTAAATGGTAAACAAAAATAAAATCTTCACGGAAGTCGAGGTTAAAGGAAAGGATTTTTCCGGAGATGTCTTTGAGTCTTGTAAGTTTACGAATATCAAACTCAAGTTTACAAATTTTTCCGAATGCCTTTTTAAGTCTTGTGATTTTTCCGAAAGTTATCTGGACCTGGTAAGTTTCTCCGATTGTAAATTCCCAGGTTCAAAGCTCAGTTTTTTGGATTTTGGAAACACCTCACTTAACGGATGTGATTTTTCCGGTACGCTGGCTGAAAACTGTATTTTTCAAAAACTGAAAGGGTCGAGTAAAAGTGAGCTGAAGAAATTTATTTTAAAGTCGTGCAGTTTTTCCGAAAGCATTCTAGGGGGATCCGTTTTCGTTTTTTGCGATCTGGAGGGGGTTTCCTTTGAAAGGGCAGATTTGCATCAGGCAATTTTTGAAAGATGTAATTTGAAAGAAACTAATTTTCTTGGTGCAAAAATGGAAAGTGCCGGATTTAAAAACTCAAAAATAGATAACACTCTTCTTGATATGAACGGTTTTGTTGATTTCGGAAACTCCAACGGATTTAAACTTGGGTAACTAATTTTTACCTACTCGTATCTTATTGCCTCGATTGGGGAAAGCCGAGCTGCACGACGGGCCGGAAAAACACCAAAAAATATTCCGATTCCCGACGAAATTGCAAAGGTGATAATGACGGCAAAAAGACTTATAGATGCCGGGAAAAATATTCTGACAACCAGCACTGTAAGAGACGCTCCGATTAAGCCAAGCAGTCCGCCAAAAAAAGAGAGGATTAAAGATTCTGTTAAAAATTGAAGCAAGATATCTCTTTCCGTCGCACCTATCGCCCGCATTACTCCGATTTCTTTGGTTCTTTCTGTTACCGTTGCATACATAATGTTCATTATTCCTATGCCACCAACCACCAAAGAGATCGACCCTATTGCTACCAGAACTATATTAAGTATGTCGAAAATCTGATTTATCATGGAAAGAATTTCAGTTTGCTCGGTGATTGAAAAATCATCCTCGCTGTATCGCTTACTAAGTACACTTTTAATTTCTTCTTTTACACTTTCTATATCTTCCTTTGATGAAACACCTACATAAATTGCCCAAAATGTCTTATCCGGATTAAGACTTCCGAAGGTGGTTTTGTAGGGAATTACTATCGAAGTATCGTGTTGACTGTCTCCGGTATTGGCTACTACTCCGATAACTTTTATTCTCATTCCTTCAAATCTTACGGTTTTACCAATCGCATTCTCGTCATCTCCATATAGTTCCTCGGCTACTTTACTACCGATAACCGCAACTTTTGCTTTAGATGAAACATCTGATTTTGTAAAAAGTTCACCAAATTCTGCTTCCTCATTCATCAGATTAAAATAATCTTCGTTTACCCCAAAAAGATAAGCTGTCGTCTCGTTTCCTCCGGCCTCTGCTTTTACGGTACTCATATACAAAGGAACCGTATATTCCACACCGGCGACTCTTGAAACACTACTCGCGTCCTTTTCGTCAAATTCCACACCACCAACCAACCCTGCACCAAATCCGCTACTGCTGTTAAAGCCACTCCCCGGCATCACCATAACCAAGTTTGCCCCCAAGTTTTCAAACTGTCCCTGTATATAATTTTTAAGCCCTAACCCGAGCGCGATAAGCATAACGACGGAATAAACTCCGATCATTATTCCCAAAGAAGTAAGTATGGTTCTGCTTTTACTTCTCTTGAAATCCGAAACGGCTGATTTAACTAAATGTTTAAATTCTCTCATTTTAAATATATTTTTCGGTAATTTTTCCGTCTTTCATATAAATTCTTCTATTGGTCCTATCGGCAATATCTTTCTCATGAGTGACAATAATAACAGTGACGCCCAACTCTTTATTTAGGCTTTCAAGCAATTTTATAATTTCATTACCGGTTTTCGTATCTAGGTTTCCGGTTGGTTCATCGGCAATAATAACGCTTGGATTCATTATCAGAGCACGGGCAATTGCCACCCTTTGCTGCTGTCCACCTGAGATTTTATTCGGAAAAAAGTTACGTCTTTCATAAATGCCGAATTTTTTCAAAAGTTCTTCCGCTTTTTTATGCACATCAAAATCCAATTTCCCTTTTGTGTACTTTGTCGGCATCAGAACATTTTCCAAAACCGTAAAGCGGCTAATTAAATTGAATGATTGAAATACAAAACCTATTTTGTGATTCCTAACTTTAGACAATTCCACGTCGGAGAGTTTTGAAACATCGTCACCATTAATTATGATTTTGCCGGAACTGGGCCTATCCAAAAGTCCTATCAGATACATTAATGTAGATTTCCCGGAACCGGAAGATCCGAGTATTCCACAATATTCCCCCGCCTTGATATGAAGTGAGACTTTATTTACCGCTTCTACCTTATCCTCACCAAGTTGATAAATTTTGCTGACATTTTGTAACTTAATCATATAACACGTCACCCTCGCTGACCCCTTCAAGAATTTCAATATTTTCCTCACCTTCTACCCCGGTTTTTATGTAAACCTTGTTTTCTTTGCTTCCCAGATAGACATACTTTCCGTCTTTGTCGGCATTTACAAACCTTGAGGGAACATAAAGTGCATTTTCACTCTGAGAAAGTATAAATTTAGCATCTCCCGTCATCCCGACCCTAAGAGACTCTTTCAAATCCTTAATCTCAGAGAAGTCTACTTTTACTTCATAGACCGTACCCGATTCTCCGCTTTTGGGCGTAAAACTGATAAATGAGACTTTTCCGGAAAAGTTTTTGTCAAACGAATCCAATGTTATTACTACAGTTTGCCCAACTGTAAGATCAATTACCTCAGCTTGATCAGCGTCTACAGCAAAGTAAATACTTGCCGGGTCAATTAGTTCTACTTGAGGCTCCGTAACCATTACATTTATCCCGGGATTTGGATTTGGCAAGGACGTCACCACTCCGGAAAAAGGTGCCGCAATTGTGGCATTTCTAAGGTTGTATAGCGAAGCTGTAACTGCATCATATGCATTGTCACGGGCAACTTCTGCCGAAGTTCTGACAGCCTTCTGAGAATAAGTTTCATCGCCCGAATGATCTTTAACACTATCTAGTACGTTTTCAGCAGAAGCCTGATAGTTTCTGTATGTATTTAATGCCTGCTGATACGCGGAATTCAATATTGTTTTATCAAGCGACACGAGCCCCTGCCCCCGGTTGACCTTATCGCCTTCTTTGACACCCACCCAAGAAATTTTCCCAGAGGTGGGGAAGTATAAAATTGCGTGCCTAACTGCCTTAACCTGGCCGGATAAAACCAACTCTTCGACTACGGGGCCTTTTTGAACAACCACACTAATTCCACTTGGCTTATTACCTCGAGTCAGAATGAAGGCCAAAATAGCCAAAAGCGGCACGGCAGCAAGAACCCAGAACCACTTGCCCATTTTCTTTTTTGCAACCGACAGACGTTTAAGTATTTTCTTCATCGCGATTACGAATTCTATTCCAAATTAGGCTCCGGGGCAATAGTTAGAAGAATAATTTTTTAAATATAGATTTCCAGAAAGATTCCCGCCCTTTTTCATTCTCGTATACCGGCTTTGACCACACGGAAAGAATTAACCATTCCCCTTTTTCGTTTTTCTTGGCCACAACTTCGATTCTTGTACTACCGTAAACTCGATAGTAAACCCAGCTCCCGGAATTACCTTTTCTTGAGGACTGGGGACTGCTCCAAGTTGCCCATGCATCTCCTTGCTTTATTCCCCGATCACGGAGCCTTTCAAGAGCGTGGTTTGTCCAAATAACCCCACCATAATGATTATCCATTATTTTTTAGATACACCGGTTTCTTCGGAAACTTCATCCTTCGGAGATAACTCGTGAAGAATATCGGAAGATATGCTTTTTAGATCGTTTTCCAATTCTTCTCTGATATCCCTGCCGGATTTTTGATTTATATATTCAAAAATTGTTACTTCGTCATGGGGACATTTATGGAAAAGTGCCAAAAATCCCTCATGATGTTCTTTGGGTAATTTATCCAGCACTTTTTCAACAACTTTGTGATTTACTATACCATCTACTATATCTCTAAGTTCATTGAGTTCCTCCGTCGAAGACGCAACATTTTTTATGGCTTTGTCCACTTCTTCAAACATGATTATGTTGTCAAAAAATAATTTGCTCATACTTCAACCATTGTAACTCCTTTTAAATCGATATTGTTATATTGAATAGGCCCTAAAGGAACTTTGTTTTTGGGATCATCAACAAAAAACATCACCACCGCACCTTTTGTATATCTGGATCCACCCAGTGAGTTCATAACCTCAGGACTTCCACCAAATTGTTTTCCGGTCCAAGCTGCCGGGCCTGCCTCCGCAATGTCTGCAATAACCGCATTTCCGTTTGCTGTATTTACCACAAGCACCTTCCTGTATTTATACCAATCTTTGACATAGGAAAGTCTTTCCTCCCAGTCGGGCAGGTAAAGTGTTTGTACGGCGACATACCATTTTTCTCTTTCGATAGCTTCCTCTGTCAAGTTAGACTTGGAACCGGCAAAATATCCCCAAGCTCCGCGGCCAGGCGCCATATAGGTAACATTATCTCCCGGGTAGCGCGCCAGATGTTGCTCGAGTCCTATAAACCCATAAGTTGTATTTAAGTGTTCGCCTTCCAACGTTGCTTTTGTGTTAACACCGATTACGTCATTAATAACCTTTTCGATCTGCTTTTCCTGAGACCTTGTTAAGGGTCCTACATTATCCGGCAAAATTTCCCTAAGATTTGTGAGTAACTTTTCCTGATTAATCGGCTTTGAAGATTCACTGTTAAAATCTGTAATATTTTTAACAATGGAGGAAATGACGGGCAAATTTCTGGAAGGGGTTGGTACTGCAAAAAGTAAAGTTCCGGTTAACGCCCCGGTTGTAATAACTTTTGCGGAATGTTTGCGGATCTTATCAAGATCAAGACCCTTTTCATCTAAAAACTTTTTGACGTGAGGATATTTTTCAAAAAGACTAGTTTTTGTTTCCAAGCTCTTTAGTTTAAGTTTGTTACGGAGAAACTCAGAAGTGTATTTTTCCTGGGTATACTTTTGGTATGTTTCTTTGGCAGGTTGTGTCATATCCGGCTAGGGGGTTACTTTTTTTAATCTATTCACCACTTCCTCCTTTCCCAATAGTATCATCGAATCATTGACGGGCGGGGTAAATTTAGTTCCGGTTATGGCAATCCGAAGATCCATGAAGAAATCTCCCGTTTTATACTCTTTTTCTTTTATATTTGATATGAGTTTCTCATTCAAATTTTCCAAATTCCAATCGTTAATGCCTTCAATTACTTGTAAAGCATCGGGGAGGTGTTTTTTATAATTTTCGCCAAAAAGATTTATGTCGACTTCAGGTGTTTTCCAGAAAAATCCCGCAAACGTTTCCAAATCGGTAATCTTTTTGATCCTGTCTTTAATTAACTTTGTAATTTGGAGTTTTGTATTTTTGTCCACTTCTGTGAATTTGGAATTCAAAATTTCGAATTTAGCGCAAAGTTCCTCATCTGAAAGTTTTCTTATGTATTCGCCATTAAACCAGTCCAACTTCTCACGGTTAAACACGGGGTTTGATTTCTGAAAACCATCAGCTTCAAAAGCTTCAACAAAATCTTCCAACGAATAAAGCTCTCTGTTATTTTTTGGAGCCCAGCCGCATAAAATCACAAAATTAAAAAGTGCCTCGGGAAGATATCCGTCATTTAGAAGTCCCCTGACTGAAGTGCTACCTTTTCTTTTTGAAAGCTTTCCTCCCTCCGGATCCAAAATATCAGTGAGATGCCCAACCTCGGGAAAATCATAACCCAAATATTTATAAACCAACAGATGAATCGGGGTCGAGGGTAACCAGTCGTGCCCTCTCAATATGTGAGAGATTTTCATATCGTGATCATCAACCACCACTGCCAGATGGTAGGTTGGATAACCGTCGGACTTGAGAAGTGTTGCGTCAAAAACTACGTCAGTATTCCACTCAACCGTCTCTCTGAGCACAAAGTCTTTAAAAGATACTGTTTCGCCATCAGGAACCTTCAATTTTATTGCGCCTGAGATTAGGCCTTTATCCCTGCATGGATCACGGAGAGTATCGGAAAAACCATCCTCTTTCGCATTCTTAGCTTCACACTGGCAATAAAAAGCATTGCCTTCATCAACCATCTTTTCCGCTGCTTTCTTATATAAATCCAATCTTTCCGACTGAATATAAAACTCATCCCAATTCAGGTCAAAGACTTTCAGTAGGTTCTTTATTTCTTCTATACCGCCTTCAACCTCGCGCTTTTTATCTGTATCTTCAATTCTCAAAATAAACTCGCCGCCTTTGTTTTTAGCCAAAGCATAGGCGTAAAATGCTGTCCTTAGGTTTCCAATATGCATCGAGCCTGTTGGGCTGGGGGCAAAACGAGTACGGACTTTTGGGTTCATAATCGAATTTTACAACACATTCCCATATGGTGCTATAAGTTGCCGTAAATGGCGCCTTCGGAGCACTCTCAAGGCTACCTCTTAGAAAGTACATTGAACGGGAAGCTTGCTAACGATATACTAGAGAGAGTAAAAGAATGTCTTCCTTAACCAACATTTCTATCACGTCAAGAAAAATAATCCGCTACGGTATATTTCTGATACTTTTTTTGATGGTGGGAAGAATATTTCTCGATACGGGTATAAAAATTTATAAAAAACTGTTTCCGTCCCCGCCACCGGCACCGACCGTTAAATACGGAAGGTTGTCTGCAATTCCCTTTCCGGAAAACGGAATAACGGCTAAGCCTACTTATACTTTGGAAACTGCTGAAGGGGACCTCCCTACCAACATCTCTACACAAGCAAAAGTATTTTTTATGCCCAAAACAAACGCCAACCTGCTTTCCCTTGACACTGCCAAAAGCAAAGCTGCAGCATTGGGCTACAGTGCCGATATTCAACAAATTTCCGACACTATTTACAAATTCAAAAACCCCAATTTCCCTACTTATTTACAAATAAATATTGTTACCGGCACATTCTCGGTTAGTTACGATCTGGTAACCGATAGCTCTCCCATTGATTTTAGACCACCTGTGGCGGAAGTTGCGGCATCCGGTTACAAATCTTTTCTTATGGAAGCGGGGCTTCTTCCGGACGACTTGACCGGATCTGTAACCCATGACTTTTTAAAGATATCAGACGGACAGTTGAAAAGTGCTATGTCACTCTCCGAAGCCAATTTTGTGAAAGTTAATTTATTCAGAAAAAATTATGACGAAATACCTGCCGTTACGGGTAACCCCAATCAGGCAAATGTGTGGGCAATAGTGAGTGGAGCCAGGAGCGACGGGCAAGAGATTATCGCATCCGAATATCACTACCGTAGTGTCGATGAGTCTCAATATTCAACATATCCGATTAAAACACCAGCTGAAGCGTTTACGGAACTGCAAAGCGGCCAAGCATTTATTGCAAGTTATGGTTTAAATGAGAACGGCAGCAATATTAAAATCAGGAATGTGTATCTGGCATACTTTGATCCGGATACTATCACGGAATATTACCAACCGATTTATGTTTTTGAGGGTGACAACGGGTTTACTGCCTATCTCCCTGCCATTACTGCTGATTATTACCCGACAAATACACAGCAATAGGTTTTATTTTTTGCCTACAACGGGCATGGGTACCTTTACTTCTTGCCATTCGTAACTGGCAAAAATCCAATCAATAAGTTCTTTGGTTTCACCAAATCTGTCTTGGCTTCCCAAAATCACCACAATTATTTTTTTACCGTCACGCTCAATATAAGTAACTAAATTCTCGCGGGCGTTTTCGGTCCAACCTGTTTTCACTCCCATCACTCCCGGCACTTCATCTAAAAGGATATTCAAATTTTTTAGATTATACTTTTTACCGCCTCCTGCATCGGTCAACGAAACATATTTTGTACCAACAAACTTTGCAAATTGAGGATTTTTCATTGCAACTTCAGAAGCACGCAGTAAATCCTTGACGGTTGTTCTCTGGTTTGCGCCGTCTAAGCCCACGGGGTTTTCAAAATGGGAATTTGTCATAGAAAGATTTGTGGCTTTTTCATTCATTGCTGCTATAAAAGATTCGTATCCACCGGGAAAATTGATTGCCAAAGCCATTGCGGCATCATTCGCGGAATACACCAGAAGTCCATATAGGAGATCTTCAACCCTCATTTGCTCACCGATATAAAGTCCCATTTTTTGTCCATCCACATTTATTCCATACGGAACGGTTAGTACCTGATCAAGTGAATATGTATCAAGGGCAACGAGTGCCGTTACTATTTTTGTTGTCGAAGCGGGAAGAAGTGTCGCGTCCGGATTTTTTTCATAAAGATTAACTCCCGAATTTAAATCAACCGCAATTGCACCCTGGGCTGAGAGAATTGGAAAAACATTACTTTCCGAAAACGTAGAAAGCTCACTTTTCAAGACCGGGTTTTCGGGAAAGTCTTTTGATATAAAGACTTGAGATGGGAAACTTTTTACACTATTCTGCAGGTTTTTATTTAGCGATAGTGCCGTTGTCGAAATAAAAACAAAAACCACCATCACAAAAAATAAGTAATCTTTCTTGTTAATTATAAACTTCATCTGGATAATCGAAGATCTATCCTTTCCATATCTCTGGGGAAAAGTGATGCCTCTCTAACATTTTTAAGACCCAATATGTGCATGGTCATACGCTCCGCACCGAGCGCAAACCCCCCAAGAGGTGGAACGCCATATTTAAAAGACTGGAGGTATATCTCAACATCTTTCTGCTTTAATCCCCACTCATCTAAGTGTTTTAAAATAGTCTCATAATCGTTAAGCCTCTGCCCTCCGCTTGACCATTCGACACCCCGACCTAAAAGGTCAACCGAAAATGCATATGTTGGGTCCTCCGGGTCCGGTAAAACATAGAAAGGTTTCTTCTTTGTTGCAAAATGAGAAATAAATACCAAATCACTACCCTTTTCTTCTAAAGACCATTTACACATTTCGCGTTCGTCTTCCGGAGCCAAATCTTTTTCCTGACGAACATCTCTACCTGTTCTTTGGAAAATAATTTCTTGAGCCTCTTTTAATTTTAATGTGGGAATATTGTCTGAAATCTTCGGTAATGTGGCATTAAAAAGGTCCAATTCTTCCCGGCAATTCTTTTCAACTTCGGAAAATATATAGCGAATAACATATTCCTCCATTTCCAAAACATCGGTCCACGATTCTATAAACCCGAACTCGACATCCAAACTTGTCGCCTCAGTCAGATGCCTTGTGGTAACTGATGGTTCTGCCCTGAATATTTGGTTTACGCTAAAAACACGTTCAAAAATTCCGACCAATAATGATTTATAGAGCTGTGGACTTTGAGAAAGATACGCTTCGTGATCAAAATATTTTACTTTAAAAACTTCCGCGCCACCTTCAGGAACCGAAGATATAATTGACGGAGCCTGAAATTCCACAAAATCCCTTTTAAGAAGTGCTTGCCTAAAGGCATTAATTATTTCCGCCTGAACTTTAAATATAGCCTGCTGTTTCTTGTGTCTAAGGGTAAGCGCTCTATAATCCAATAGTGTTGGTAGGTCAAGATTTAAGTCTTCCGTTCCCATATCAAAGGGTAATTCGGCTGCCTTACTTAGAACTTTCAAGGATTTGATTTGAATTTCGATGCTACCGGTTTTAATTTTGGAATTAACCAAATTCTCAGGACGCCCGGAAACGGTTCCGATTATCTCAACCACGGATTCCGGGGAAACGTGCTCAAGATTCGTTCCGACACACTGAACCATTCCGGATCTGTCCCTTAAATCAATAAAGGTAATCTTTCCGTGATCACGGATTGTATTAACCCAACCCAAGAGACGAACTTCTTCGTCAACTTTATCCACTGTTTCGGCAATCAGATTTCTTTCCATTGCTTTCTCAATTGTAATTTCAAAACACTTTCTTGACAAGTAGCCGCGAATTTATTGTAAAATAGCACTTGTTATGGATAATGAACAAAAGTTGCTTGAAAAGGCACATGTAGTTGCTAAGGAGATGGCCGCAAAGGCTCAAGAAAAGGGGTCTTTTGCCACGTTTAGGGTAGAAACCGTAGCCACAGGAATAAATTCCGGGAAAATAAATATCCTGAAAGAAAAACCTGACGGTGAAATTGTAATTTATCCACAACAAATCGATTAACTCACTTTCCTTAAGTCCTTTATTTTTAACTGAATGGAGCTTTTTCCGTTCCAAACGTTCTCCCCAACTGAGTAAACTATATCAACCACTGTGCCGGAATTTAATTCTGAGTAAATTTCTCCTCCACCAAAATATATTGAATCAAAAATATACTCACCATCCTTTACTTTGAGTTTCAGATGTTTCTTGTCCCTACCGACAACACCGGCACTCAGAATTTCTACACCGGGAGTCAGAAATACCGGCTCGGGATTACCTAACCCTGTAGGTTCAAACACCAGAATTTCTTTCATTAAATCGGAATTAATTATTTCCAAGTTTATCTGGCAATCAATACGTAGACGTTTCTGTAAAATCTCATCGGTCAATGTTTCATTGGCCAACTTATTTATTTCTTTAGTAAATATTTCGATATTTTCGGACTTTATTGAAAAACCTGCTGCCATTGGATGACCGCCGCCTTCTATATAATATTTGTCGAGCTTTCTGATTGTCTCTATAATATTAAATCCTGTTATCGACCTTGCTGATGCTTTTGCCACATTCCCTTTTTTGGAAATTACAATGGCGGGTCTATAGAACTTTTCTACAAGCCTGGCCGCGGCAAGGCCTATTACCCCCTCATGATATTTTTCATCTGCCAAGACTATAACTTTAGGCGGGTCCTCTTGAGTTACGGAAAGGGCGTGTACCACGACTTCATCAACTATTTTTTGCCTTTCGAGATTCACTTTACCAATGGTATTGGCAATTTGTATCCCACGAACTTTGTCTTTTGTACACAAAAGTCTTAATGATTCCAATCCATGTCTAAGTCTGCCCATAGAATTTATTCTGGGAGCAATTATAAAACCGACTTCATAGGGGCCGATCTCCGAAATCCCCGATTCCGCAAAAAGACCAATCAGACCCGGTCTTTTGGTTTTATTCAATTCCGGAAGGCCATATTTCACTATTGACCGGTTTATATCTATAAGCTGAAGTTGATCTGCAATTGTTCCTATAGCAGCCATTTGTAGCCTCTCTCTGATTCGTGACTCAAAATCCTTGACCTTTAACTTTTTGAGAATTTCTCTGGAAAAAAACCAGGCTAAAGCCGAGCCACTAATTTTTGTTGTATATATAAGTGCTAACGGCTCGGGTGGAATTTTCCCTTTTTGATGATGATCGGTAATGATCATATCGATACCCATCTTTTTAACCTCATTAACTTTATTGCCGGCCGTGATTCCGTGGTCAACTGTGATAATAAGAGAAAGATCGGGGTCGTTCTCTTTTAGTTTTTTGACACTTTCCAAATTAAGGCCATATCCCTCCGAAAATCTTTCCGGAATGTGTGGTAATACAAAAACTCCTATATCATGCAGAGTTTCCCAGAGTGTGGCTGTTCCCGTAATTCCGTCTGCGTCATAATCCCCATATATGATAATGTGTTCACCTTTCTTTCTCGCCTTATCAATTCGACTTATCGCCTTTTCCAAAGATTCCTTATCAATACCCAATTCCTTTAATCCGATATTCATCGGATCTTTTGGTTCTAAAAACGCTTTCTTTTCGCTTTCTTTTTTAATGCCACGGTTTTTTAGAAGAATTTTTATCAGGGACTCAAGTGTTGACACTTGGGGTGTATGAAGGATTTCCCAACGTTTTTTGTAATTCTCCTTAGTTCTTGATCCATGATTCATAATTCGATTTAAAGTATAATCATATCAGTATGAATATCAAACCCCAACTACCGGAGTCTGTCCATGAGATTTTGGAAAAATTTACTAAGGCCGGATACGAAATTTATATTGTCGGAGGTGCTGTCCGGGATACAATCATGGGCAGGATTACAAACGATTGGGACTTCACCACAAACGCCACACCGGAAGAAATATTAAAAGTTATCCCCGGTGGGCTTTACAATAACCAGTTTGGAACGGTTTTTACAGATAACCCGGAGGACGAAGTACATCCGCACGAAATCACCACATTTAGGACAGAGGAAGGGTATGAGGACTTCCGGCACCCTAATAAAATCAGTTGGGGTAAAAGTCTTGATGAAGATCTCTCCCGTAGGGATTTTACAATAAATTCACTTGCGTTTGATAGAAACCTAAAAATCATTGATTTATACGATGGTCAGAGTGACATCAAAAATAAATTGATCAAAGCCGTTGGTGATCCTGATACCAGATTCTCGGAAGACGCCTTGAGGATGATGAGAGCAGTAAGAATTGCAGCGGAACTGGGATTTACCATTGAGGAAAAAACTTTTGATGCAATCAAAAAGAATTCACCACTAATAAATAAAATTGCCAAAGAAAGAGTAAAGGAGGAGCTCTTTAAAATATTTTCCTCCCATAACCCTTATGACGGAATAATACATTTTAAAGATTCCGGACTAATGCAGGAGATTTTGCCGGAACTCATAAAATGCTTTGGAATTGAGCAAAAGTCACCGGGGAGACATCATATTTATGACGTTGGCACACATCTTTTGATGTCTTTGAAAAATTGCAAATCGAAAGATCCTATTACCCGTTTCGCAACCTTAATTCACGATATAGGAAAACCACAAACGTATAAAAAATTAACAACCGGAGTAATTACTTTCTATAACCACGAGATGGTTTCAACAAAAATAGCAGAGAATATTGCAGACAGGTTGAGATTCTCAAATAAAGAAAAGGACAAATTTGTAAAACTTGTGAGGTGGCACCAGTTTAGCGTTGGTGAAGGCCAAACCGATTCGGCAATCAGAAGGTTCTTACGAAATGTCGGACTTGAAAACGTGGAGGATATGCTTGCCCTAAGGGTTGGGGACAGACTCGGAGGAGGGGCCAGAGAAACCAGTTGGAGACTTGAAGAGTTCAAAAAGCGCCTTGTTGAGGTCCAAAAACAGCCCTTTACCGTCAGTGATTTAAAAATTAACGGCTACGATGTGATGAAAAGATTAAATATTAAGCCGGGTCCTGAAGTGGGTAAAATACTGGAAGATTTGTTTGAAAAAGTTGTTAATAAAGAAATCGAAAACGAAAGAGAAACTCTTCTCTCGGCGGTGTCAACAAAAATTTAATTAGTCTTTTTCTTTTTATTATTTTTAAATTTCTTTTCGATTTCGTCCCAGGTAACAAGCAGTGACACTGCGACAAACGGTGACGAATAAGTTCCTGAGATAGTACCGACAAGAAGGGCAACCGCAAACCACCTGATTGTATCCCCACCCAGAAGAATAAGGGCCAGAAGCATAAAAATGATTGTGAAAGAATTGTTAATCGATCTCACCATGGTTTCACTGATGGCGTTATTGGCAAGAGTTGAAAGTTCAATATAACCGGACTTGCGTTTCTCCCTAATTCTGTCAAAAACGACGATGGTATCATGAACCGAAAACGAAAGAATGGTTAAAAGTGCCGTCACAAAAAGGAAGTCCAGTTCTGCTCCGAAAAAGTGTCCCAAAATTGAGAAACTACCTATCACTATCAACGTATCATGAATTGTGGCAAGAGTTGCCGAAATTCCAAATTTAAAATTCTTAAATTGGTAGGCCACCCAAAGTAGTATTGCGCTTGCCGAAATTAGTAATGCATAGATTGTTCTTTTTAATGTTTCAGGTCCAACCGTAGGACCTACATTTTCGAATCTGATTTCCGTAACTTCTCCATCAAATTCTTTTTCCAACTCCCCTTTTATTTCGTTTTTCCTATCTTGGTTAATTAATTCCTCCTTGTATGTCCTAACACTACCGTTCGGAAGCCTGTATTCCAATAAGCTACCTCCCGTAAAATCAATGCCGATCTTAAATCCCCAGGTAAACATAGAGAAGACACCGCAAATGATTAATGTCCCCGATATTAATAGGTAAAGCCAGCGATATTTCATCCAGTTCATTTCTTTTTCTCCTTCTTTTCCCGTACAAATACTCTTAATAAATTCCTACTCACATAAATTCCCGTAAAAAGACTTATCAAGACTCCCATAAGGAGGGTAATTGCAAAACCCCTGACAGGCCCTGATGATGGTAAAAAGGACCAATCAAGAGGGTTCATAAGAATTAGGGATGTAATTATTGTCGCAACGTTTGCATCCCTAATGGAATCCCACGCCCTTCCGAAAGAGACTTCAAGAGCGTCCGAAATATTTCTTTTTAACTTTTCTTCCTTAAAGCGTTCAAATATTAAAATATTACTATCAACAGCCATACCGATTGATAACATAAATCCGGCAATTCCGGGTAGTGTCAAAGTAATAGGGATCAACTTATAAAGTGCCATGGTAATCACGGAGAAAACAAAAAGTCCCACATCTGCAATAAGACCGAGTTTGCCATACGACAAAATCATAAATAGGCCAACCATCAAAAGGCCGACAACTCCGGCAACCACACTCATTTTTACAGATTCGGCTCCGAGAGTGGCTCCGATAGTTTCCTGCTGTATCAACTCCACAGGAACAGGAAGTGCACCTGCATTAAGCTGTATCGATAACTCTTTTGCCTCATCAATTGTAAAGCTACCGGATATTTGGGCACTATTACCGATTATTTGCTCTTGAACGGTGGGGGCGGAAATGATTCGATTATCAAGAATTATCGGAAGTTGTTTACCTACGTTTCTTTTTGTAATTTCGGCAAATTTTTTACCCCCTTCTTCGCTAAATTGAATCGAGATTGTCGGTTCCCCGGTATTACTGTCAAAAACAACTTCCGCCCTCTCCAAATCCGCTCCTGTTAAGTCTGTGGGCACAAGAGAAGCCGAGGGAGTTGAACTTCCGGGAACAGCTTCTTCGACTACTTCCACAAAAGACAATTGGGCAGTCTCGCCAATTAGTTTAATTGCCGATTCTGTATCGCTTATTCCAGGAAGTTCAACTATGATTCTGTCTCTGCCCTCAAAATTAGATGTTTGAACAGTTGATTCGGAAATGCCAAACATGTTGACTCTGTTTTCAATTACATTTCTGACTCCAGTCAGGGCATCTATTTTTTTCTCTTCAGAAATTCCACCCGTATTTGCTTCAAAAACAAGCCTGCTACCACCTGCCAAATCCAAGCCGAGGTGCGTATTTAAATTGCGGCTTATCGAAAATTTACCGATATTGATGTTTATGTCGGGACGGGTAAAACTTTTTCCAAAGAGGGTAAAACTTTGTGGCAAACTTACAAAAGCTGCCGCCAAAGTCAAAATTGCAACAAAAATAGATTTTCTAACGGGAGTTCTCAGCATGTCTTATTCAAAAAAATAAATTAGCTCACAAGGTCTTCCTCATCACCTATTATCATAACCCTGCTTCCGGACAGAATTCCAAGGAGGAAGGGATCTCGCCTTTTTTTTCTAAACTCAAACTCATCCCGACTCATCGCTGTGTAATTAATTTCATTGCCTCTGATAGTCTCTTCAACTCTGATTATAGAAGCCAACTCCGGCAAGACAACTTCTCCGACCACTAATATATCGACATCGTCTTCCCTTTTATGTTCCTTGTGTCTGACAAATTTACCTGAAAACATCACAAACGAGACCTTGCCGATTTTATTTTTATTATCAGTGATAATTTTTCCCAAACCCGTGGTTTTTGCAACTATTGAAGTTAAATCACCAAAAAGGGGGTATTCCGATCTTATTGAATAATAGATTCTGTTACCGCGTGGTTCTTTTCGAAGCAGACCGTCCTTTTCAAGCTTAGTTAGTTCACGCCTAACGGCATTAATTTCTTCGCTAGTTTGTCTAACTATTCCTCTCACGTGATAAACCTCTTTCAGATTGGAGAAAAAAAGCTCCAAAACTTTTATTCTTACTTTAGAAGTAATTATGTCAGCTAGATTTGCCATCTATTTTTGGAGCAGGTTAACTATTTCCATCAATAAACAACCTTGTTTGTAGAAGGGACTAGTTCTACCCAAGTCTGTCCCCTAACCATCTTTATTTCTTCTCCATTTGTATCATAAAATACTTCTCTGTCAAGCGCCTTGGCTTTTTCCCAAGTTCCTTTAATAACTTTACCGTTTTGAAAAACGATAGCATCACCCGTACCCGTTACCTCATAAAACATGTGTTTTTCCGTATCAAGCGGACCCTCTTCTTCTACAAACATCATTACAACATTTGAAGCACTAAGTTGGGTGCTGTCAAATTCAATATCTACATGTGCCGAACCGCCATTGTATCTTTTGTAACTATTTGTAGCAGAATCGTATTTCCACTCAACGTTGTACCCCGGCATGCTTTCCCAAAAATCAAATTTAATATCAGACGCCGTGGGAGAAGTGTTGGCGCTTCCGTCTTGGAATATCCACTTTCTAAACCCTTTTGTCCAAGCTACTCCGCTACCGTCTTCATATTTATAATCACGGTCCGCGGCTTCTTTCCAAACCTCAGTCAAGTCGGCAACAACAGCGTGCTCCCACGCCGAAGCCTCTGTACTACTGAGACGGTATTGATTACGAACAACAATCGGGTAACCAATATTATAACCACCGTCAAAATTGTTACCGTCTGTTCCCCCGCCCCATCCTAATTTTTCAAGAAGAGTCACGGTATTAACTCTGGGCGCACTTTGTGAAGCCGGCTTTACGCCACCCGGACAAGTACTACAAATATTATTAGCACCTCCCTGATGAAGGAAAATCGGGTCATTTCCATACCCCGCGGCCAAATTTATGAAATAAACTCTGGCGCTCCTAATCGGAGCAATTTCAACATCCTCGGCGGACGCGCCGCAATAAAAGACTGTTAAAAATCGAGTGATTCCCCCTTCGGCAACTGCTTCATAAATTACGTCAGCGCGGGAAAGTCCGGACTCCGGTCGTGCGTCGAGGTGGTTTTCAATCATGGCCGTAACCGGGCGCCTGGTGTTCCAAATCTCACTTTCTGCCTTGGTAAACATTGCCCCGTTCACCGGACACTCCTCAGTTTTGGGAAGATTGACATTTAACTTGGTCTTTTTACTAACTTCATAAAGTAATCCCGCAGCCCCTCCTGGGAGGACATATTTAAAAACCAACAAAGACACCCCTATAGAAATTAAGAAAAGTCCGATAAAACTTGTGATTATCACGGACTTTTTCGCACCTAATAGTTTTTTAGTACCTGTTTTCTCCATAAAAATAACGTATTTTTTATTGTACCATCTATTTCACAACTTGAGAAACCTTAATCTACAAACAAAAAGCCACAGCTTTTTTATGTATCTTATTTACTCTTTTGGGCACTGAGTATTGCCTTTTTTTCTTCGGCAGAAAGTTCAAAATTACTTTTGCCAACTCTGATGTCTTTCATGTAAACCCTTGTTCTGTCTCTTGTATGTAGGCCGGTAATAACAACGCCGGTGTCCCTGTCATCCAGAATTGCCAAGCAAAAACTATGATCACCACCCAACTCACTAAAAGGGTTAAACCTCACTAAACCCACCTTTTGTATATGACGCCTGTCGTTTTCGTCAATTGAGTCAAGCCTTCTAAGAATGTCGCTTATATTTTTATAATTTTCATCACCCCGACTCAATATCTTCTCCAGAATTTTTTTGATATCACCAACTCCAACACCTTCTGTCAGTTTTTTATAAATTGTAAAAAATCTATATAAAAAAACACTTAAGGTAGTAAGCCAAATGCCGACAAATATAAAAATATAAAGACTAGGATTTTCCATTGAGCTCCGGCCAGGTCCTTGCATTTTTACATCTTGAAAAGTTAGTGTCAAGGAGATAAGAATAACGTTATGGCACAGAGTAGAACACGCAAAAACAAGAAAACACCTAATTATGGATTTTTGGTTTCTTGGGAACCAAAGCAGGTAAAAAAAGCTTATGTCAAGAGGGAATCGAAATTTGATACCGATGCTACTTCAGCCTCAACCAAGCATGTTAAAAAAGCCGATTCTTTGGCACAACCCGAGGCTAAAACCAAAATTAAAAAAGACATCATCCGAAGCCTAACCATCATCGGCCTCATCTTAATCCTGGAGCTGGTGATATACTTAGCCTGGAACAAATTTATAGTTAAATAATTTTGTTTATTAGGAACTGAGATATCTGTCCTAAGGAAGGGGGTGAATGAATCGATGATGTACTGTGTAAAGTGTCGTGCCAAGAGAGAAGGTAAAAACCATCAAGAGGTTACCATGAAAAATGGTAAAAAAGCTACAAAAGCTGTCTGTGAGGTTTGTGGCACAACCATGTTCAAGATTGGAGGTAAGTAATCTCTAAAATTGAATATTCTAAAACAAAAGGGCACCGGTACGACCGGCCCCTTTTGCGTTCGGAAGATATATGAACCCCAACAACAAAGTTAATTACTCCAAAGTATTTAAAGTATTTGAAAAATATTACTTACTTGTCCCCTTGGAAATATTCGGAGAAAATCCTTACAAAACACTGATTTCGACCCTGATGTCTGCCAGAACCAAAGACGACACCACACTTCCGGCAGCGAAACGTCTATTCAAAAAGGCTCCGGACATTAAAAAATTAGGTCAATTAAGTGCTATCGAAATTGAAAAACTAATCTACCCGGTTGGGTTTTATAAAGTAAAGGCAAAACACATAAAAAACTTAGCCGCAACTGTTCTTGAAAAATTTGACGGAATAATTCCCAGGTCGCAAAATGAGTTAACTTCCCTCCCCGGCGTAGGAATAAAAACTGCCAACCTAGTTCTTAACCGCGCTTTTCATATACCGGCAATCGCTGTAGATACTCATGTTCACAGAATCAGCAACTTACTCGGTTGGGTGCATACAAAAACTCCCGAGGAAACCGGAAGAGAATTGGTTAAGACCCTGCCGAAAAAATATTGGCCGAGCATGAACAGACTCTTTGTGTCCATTGGCAGGCAATTTACAACCAAAAAAAGTCTTGTGGAATTCTTAGAAAAAAATAATTTGATTCGATCTTCTTTCAACCTTTGAATTACTTCATCCAAAAGATGGTTTCTGTTGTTAACAATAAGTTTTATTCGTAGATTATTGTCACAGGACCGTCAAGAAGAGACTCAATCTGCATATAATCCCCAAAACTTCCGGTTTCTACTTTAATACCCTTTTCCTTTAATTTCCCAACAAAAAGTTCGTAGAGTTCTTTTGCCCTCACGGGACTCTCTGCTTCAACAAAACTTGGACGATTACCCCCGTTTGTATCTGCATAAAGAGTAAATTGGGAAACAACTAATATTTGCGCATCTGTATCTTTGACTGATAAATTCATTTTTTGCCGATCATCACCCATAACTCTAAGTTTTGCCAGTTTATCGGCTAAATCTTCAACATCTTTTTCACTGTCTCCTTTTTTAAAGCCAACCAGAACAAAAAGTCCTCTGCCTATTTCTCCGACGGTTTTTTTATCGGACTCTCGAAAAACACGTGCCTTTTCAACTCGTTGG
>Ga0208375_1001018_pt1 | contig 34329 bp, 39 predicted proteins | sample RifOxyD1_FD_184038 | JGI IMG/M metagenome (GOLD analysis project Ga0208375, IMG submission 184038) | Soil microbial communities from Rifle, Colorado - Rifle Oxygen_injection D1 (SPAdes) | ecosystem: Environmental > Terrestrial > Deep subsurface > Rock core/Sediment | place: Rifle, Colorado... | reverse complement strand
GGCCAGCCATGAACGAGATGGTTCGTCGTACCCAGCGGTCCGCGTCCTCCACGCAGGACCCCATCAAGCAGATCTTCGAACGCCTGTTCGAAGGCAATTTCGCGAACGGCTCCACCGACGAGTCCGCCGTCGTCACCAGCCAGTGGGTGCCGCGCGTGGACATCAAGGAGGAGTCCGACCGCTTCGTCATCTACGCCGACCTGCCCGGCGTGGCGCCGCAGGACATCGAGGTGCAGATGGACAAGGGCGTGCTCACCATCAAGGGCGAGCGCAGCATCGAGTCGGCGCAGGACAGCGACCGCTACTCGCGCGTGGAGCGCCGCCACGGCAGTTTCCATCGCCGCTTCGCGCTGCCCGACAGCGCCGACCCCGACGGCATCGCCGCCTCCGGCCGCCACGGCGTGCTGGAGATCGTGATCCCCAAGCGGCCGGAGACCAAGCCGCGCCGGATCCAGGTCGGCACCACGCACGACGCCTGAGCGCACGCGCGATCGCCAACGACGCCCCGGCAAGTCCGGGGCGTTCTTCTTGCCGATGCACACCCTCGCGTAGGCTGCCGGCATGATCCGACCCCCCAACCGCACGCGCGCCGCGCGCGGCGTGCGCATCGCCGCGATGACGCTGTCGGCGGCGCTGCTGCTGGCCGGCTGCGCCACGCAGGCACCCCGCAACCCGCTCGCGCAGTGGCACGGCTCGCCGAACTTCGATGCGCGCGCGCCGCAGGCCATCGTGCTGCACCACACCCACATGGACAGCGCGCAGGCCGCGCTGCGCACGCTGCAGACGCGAAACCCGCAGGGCCGCGTCAGCGCGCACTACCTGATAGGCCGCGACGGCACGCTGTACCAGCTGGTATCGGAGGACCACCGCGCGTGGCACGCGGGCGCCTCGCGCTGGGGCGGCTGGCGCGACCTCAACTCCGCATCGATCGGCATCGAGCTGGACAACAACGGCCGCGAGCCGTTTTCCGCACCGCTGGTCGGCACGTTGATCGTGCTGTTGGAGGACATCACCCGCCGACACGGCATCGGGCCGCACGCGGTGCTGGCCCACGGCGACATCGCGCCCACCCGCAAGCAGGACCCGAGCGCGCTGTTTCCCTGGGAGCAGCTGGCCGATGCCGGGTTCGGGCTATGGCCGCGCGCGGGGCACGGGCCGGCGCCGCACGCGTTCGATCCGTGGGCCGCGCTGCGCACCATCGGCTACGACCTGCGCGATCGCGACGCGGCGGTGCGTGCGTTCCACCGCCGCTACCGCGGCATCGAGGGCGCCGTCGATACACCGCCGGCGCTGGATGCCCAAGACCGCGCGATCCTGCACGACCTCCAGCGGCAGTTGCTCGGGTTGCCGCCTGCCACGGCAGCGACTGCAGATGGCTCGTCCTTGTAGGAGCGGCTTCAGCCGCGAACTCCGATACGTGACCGATACGTTCCGCCCGATCGCGGCTGAAGCCGCTCCTGCAAAGGCAGAGCGCGTCAGGACATCGCGCGTACAGGCAGCGCCGGCTGGATCCTCAGACACATGAACGCCGGTAACGGTCCCTACACACGTACGCGCCGAGGCTGGCCCTGCCCGTCGCAATGCGGGCTGGTGGGGTCGTCGGCCGCCCAAGCGCGGTCGATGGTCCCGCCACGTTCCCGTCAAACCGGAGCACGCCATGAAACGCCGAACCCCCACCGGACGCCTGCTTGCCAGTGCCGTGGCGGCGGCCCTGCTGTCGTCGCCCGTCGCGTTTACCGCAGCCGCCGCGCCGGCAGTGCAGGCCGACCGCACCACCCAGGCCCTCGACCAGGCCGACGTGTCGCCACCGCCGGTGGTCGACAACCCGATTCCCGAAGACCCGGAGGTCGACGCCATGAACCCGGCGCCGCCCCCCAGCGAGCCCGTGCCGCGCGCCACCCTGCAGGCCGGCGGTGACGCGTGGGCCGAGCTGGACACCGACGGCGACGGCCGCGTCAGCCAGGCCGAAGCCCGAGCCGACAGCCGTTTCAGTGCGCGGTTCGGTGCGATGGACAGCGACGGCGACGGCCATGTCGACCAGGCCGAGTACGACGCGTGGCTGTCCGGCGATGCCGGCCTGGAGACCGAGCCCGAGGAAGAGGAAGAAGAGGACGACTGACGCCTGCGCCTCGCCGCGCACGCCAATGAAGCCCGCAATGAAAACGCCCGCCCCTTCGCAGGGGGCGGGCGTTTCGTCTGGCACCTGCGGTGGCCGCAGCCGCGTGCGGTTACTCCGTGGCCGGCGCGTTCGAGGCGGTGGGCGGCGACAGGCGCAGCAGGCGGCCGCCGCTGCCTTCGCGTTCGTCCTCCAGCACCCACAGGTCGCCGTCGGGGCCCTGTTCGACTTCGCGGATGCGCTGGCCCATGTCGAAGCGCTCGGCCTCGCGCGCGGACGTGCCATCGAACTCCACCCGCACCAGCGCCTTGGACGACAGGCCACCGATGAAGCCGTCGCCCTGCCAGTCGGTGAAGCGGTTGCCCGAATAGATGACGAAGCCGGCCGGCGAGATCACGGGGGTCCACGTGATCTCCGGGGCGTTGAATTCCGGCCGCGTGTCGTGGTCGGGGATGTCGCGGCCGTCGTAGTGGTCGCCGTTGGAGACCACCGGGTAGCCGTAGTTCTCGCCGCGCTCGATCAGGTTGAGCTCGTCGCCGCCGGCCGGGCCCATCTCGTGCACCCACAGCCGGCCCTGGTCGTCGAAGTCGATGCCCAACGGGTTGCGGTGGCCCAGTGACCACGCCTGCGCGGCGACATCGCCCTGGTCGGCGAACGGGTTGTCGGCCGGCACGCTGCCGTCGTCGTTGAGGCGGATGACCTTGCCCAGGTTGGACGCCATGTCCTGCGCCGGGTCGAACTTCTGCCGCTCGCCCGACGTGATCCACAGCTTGCCGTCGGGGCCGAAGGCGATGCGGTGGCCGTAGTGGCCGCGCCCGGTCACCTTCGGCACCTGGCGCCAGATGACCTCGACATTCGACAGCGTGCCGCCGTCCGCGGTCAGCGCCAGCGTGCCGCGCGCCACCACGCCGCCGCGGGTGTCGCCGTCGCCGGCCTCGGCGTAGCTGAGATAGACGGTGTTGTTGCTGGCGAAGTCCGGATGCAGCACCACGTCGCCGAGGCCGCCCTGGCCGCCGTAATCGACTTCCGGCACGCCGGCCACGTCCACCATGCGGGTGGCGGTGGCGGTATCGCCCAGCCACACCAGCTTCAGGGTGCCGGGCTTCTCGGTGACCAGGAGGCGGCCGTCGGGCAGGAAGGTCATCGCCCAGGGCTCGTTGAACTGCCCGATCTCCGTCGTGGAGAACGGGCCATCGGTGTTCCCGGTGGCGTCGGCTGCCGGCTCGGTCTGTGCGGGCGCTGCATCGTTCGTAGTGGTGCAGGCCGCAAGCAGCACGGCAAGGCAGGCGGCGGCCAGCGGGTGGCGCACGCCGGGTCGGGACGTGGGTCGGGTCATTGGTTCCTCTCCATGGGTGTAAAGGGCAGAACGGTCAGGCCATTACCTTGGGCGCCTCGAACGGCAGCAGGCGGCCGCCGGCGCCGGTCATGGCCGGCGTTGCGGCATCCAGCAGCGGCTTGTCGCCATCGACCACCACCAGGATGTTGCCGGCCTTGATCTCGGCATCGAATTTCGCACGGATCGGGTCCGGCAGCGACGAGCCCACCAGTGCCGAGGCCCAGCAGCCCACCATTGCGCCGGCCACGGTCATCGCCGCCGCGCCGGCGAGCGTGAGCCCGATCGGCGTGACCACGACGGCCACCAGCCCCGCCAGCAGCCCCGCGGCGCCGCCGTAGCCCGCGCCGCGCAGGGCGGCCGGCATGAAGTCGGTGTCGGCTTCCTTGCGTTCGTTGGGGATGGATTCCAGTTCGATGTCCGAACGGGCGACCAGCAGCAGGTCGTCGTCCTCGATACCCACGCCGCGCGCGGCATCCATCACCGCGGCGGCGGTGGCCAGGTCGGGCGTGCTGAATACGTGTCGGGTCTTCATCGGCACTCCTGTCCTCGTCTGCGTGTCAGGGCGGGTGCGGGGCGGCCGGAAGGACAGCCAGCGGCGCGTCGTACCGCGCCAGCCGCGCGCCCGCCAGCTTTGCGCCGCCGCGGTTACCGAGGCGTGACGGGCGACGGGCGGGGCGGGGTGTTCACGGCGCCGCCGCTACGCTCGACGGCCCGTCCCTTTCGGACCGCCCCTTTCGGAGTTCGGCCATGCGCATCGCGATCCGCGTCATTCCCCTGCTGGCGACCGCCCTGGTGTTGGCGGCGTGCCAGGCCGATGCACCCGAGCCGGTGCTGGACACGGCGTCGCCGGCGACCGCCGACACGGCGTTGGAACCAGCACGTTCGACCGACACCGCCACGGTGCCCGTTCCCGGGCCCGCTGACACGGCGGCGCCTGGCTTCGTGGACCGGACGTGGGTGGTGGAGGCGTCATCGGCCGTCGCCGAAGGCACCACGTACCGATTCGGTGGCGATGGCCGGCTGGAGATCGCCGGCCCGGATGGCGGCACGCCCACGGCCGGCCAGTGGCGTGCGCTGGACGAGTCACGCCTCGAGATGACCGAGGAGGGGATCGCCTACAACGTCGACATCCTCGAGCAGGGCGAGGCGCGCCTGCGGCTGCGCAGCCACAACCCCGGCGAGCCCGTCGACATCACGCTGGTACCGGCGGCGACGCCGGTCGACTGATGCTGCACGAGGTCGGCATCCACTGCCCGTACTGCGGCGAAGCACTGCAGCTGCTCGTCGATGCATCGGAGGGTGACGCGCGGCTGGTGGAGGACTGCCACGTCTGCTGCCGGCCGATCGAGTTGCAGGTGCATGTCGGCGCCGACGGCGAGGTGGCGGTCCTCGCCTCGACCGACAACGACGCGTGACGGCACGGACTGAAGCGGGCATGCGACGGGCCGCAGGTCGGCAACGCCGCACCTCCCGTCGATGGAAAAAGTAAATGTTGTGTTGTGTTCAGGTCCGTGCCGGCGCGCAATGTGCCGGGAGTGGCGATCCAGTGCGCACGGACGCACGCTTTTGGCGGCATGCCTAACGCGGACGGTTCAGTCGCGGGTTAAACGGATGTAATGCCGGCTTTTGCGGGGGGCGGGCGATTCATTCGCGGGTGGGCAGGGTGGTCCCCGTGCGGCAGCAGTGCACGACAAGACCGCGCACCGGGTCCATCCCGGTTTCTTTTCTTACCGGGTCCGCGCTGGACCCGGGCTTTTCCAGGAGTCCCTCCATGAACATTTCCCCCCGCAAGACCGCACTCGCCACCGTCGCCGCCCTGGTGCTGGCCGCTCCGGCCGCCTTTGCCCAGGAGCAGGCGCCGCCGCCGGCCGAACCCGCCCCGGCCCCGACCGCGGCGCCGGCACCGGCTCCGCAGGGCAACGCCATGAGCTGGGCGGACGTGGATACCAACCAGGACGGCAACGTCAGCAAGGACGAGTCCGCCGTGGTTCCGGCGCTGTCGCAGGTCTTCGACCAGGCCGATGCCGACGGCGACGGCCAGCTGACGCCGCAGGAGTACCAGGCGTTCGTCGCCAAGGCGCAGGCCGGCGGTGCCGCACCGGCACCGACCGACGGCGGCGAGTAAGCGATTGGCACGGACCCGCTGCGGCGGGTCCGTGGGCCGCCCGGGCGCGACACGGTCCGGTCACGGCTCCCCTGCGTGGCGGGCGGTCTTCGGGCCGCCCGCTTTTTTTGTGTCCGACCGGCGCGCCGCGACCCGACTGGCAAAGCCGCGGTAATCGATGCGGCGGCATACTGGCGCCATGAGTGCAGCCCACGACGCCGGCACGGCCGCCCCCATCCGCCTGGTCGGTTTCGATGCCGACGACACGCTCTGGCGCAGCCAGGACTATTTCGACGCCGCGCAGCTCGAGTTCGAGCGCATCGTCGGTGCATACGTCGACCTGCAGGACGCGCGCGTCCATGAGCGTCTGTACGAGGTGGAACGCGGCAACCTCGCGCTGTTCGGCTACGGCGTGAAGGGCATGGTGCTGTCGATGGTGGAAGCCGCCGTTGCAATCACCGATGCGCGCATCCAGGCGGTCGACCTGCACCGCATCGTGGGCCTGGGCAAGGAGTTGCTGCGCCATCCGGTCGAACTGCTGCCGGGCGTGCCGGAAGCGGTGGAGGCGATCGCCGAGCATTTCGACGTGGTGCTGATCACCAAGGGCGACCTGTTCCACCAGGAAGCCAAGGTGCGCCAGTGCGGCCTGGCGGAGCGATTCCGCCGCATCGAGATCGTCAGCGAGAAGGACCCCGGCACCTACGCACGCGTACTCGGCGAGTTCGGCCTGCCACCGGCATCGTTCGTGATGATCGGCAATTCGCTGCGCTCGGACATCGCCCCGGTGCTGGAGCTGGGCGGCTGGGGCATCCACACGCCGTACCACACGACCTGGGCCCACGAGTCCGTCGCCGACATCGCCGAGGACGCGCCGCGCCTGGTGAGCACGGCCTCGGCGGCGGACTGGTTCGAGGCGGTGGCACGCGTCTCCCGGATGGCAGCCGAGGAGCGCTGAGATCGCGCAGCGGCGCTGGCGCGCCGCAGCATCAGCGCCGCGTGAAACGCAAGGCTGGCAAGGCACTCGGCGCACGAGGGCTGTCTGCGGCCGTGCGTTCAACGCCGATTAATCGCGGCAGGCGAACGGTCATGCGGTCACCCCGCCATGAGGAAGCCGCCATGTCCGTTGCCACACGCCGTGCGCTGGTCGTCGCGCTGATTGCCGGGATGGGATGTGCGGTGATCCTGGCCCCCGCTTCGGCGGCCGAGCGTCCAGCGGGCGCGCTGGATGGATTCCGCGCCTTGCTGAGCGACGCCGTGGCCTACCAGCCGGTGGGCTCCGACGATGACGATGACGATCGTGGCGATGACGACGATCGATGGGACGACGACCGCGATGACGATACGGATGACGACGCCTGGGAGCGCGGTGACGACGACCATGACGATGACGATGCATGGGACGACGACGACGACGATGGCGTCGATGGCGATGACGACGATGGCGATGACGGATGGGACGACCGCTGACCGGCGTGCCGTCTGAACGCCCGGTTGCACGGCGCAGGCCCTGTAAGCGTTTGCATCGAAATCGTTAAAAGCATGTTCATTGCCGCTCGGCCAAGGTCGTCTTCGGCAGCGCAGCGTGCGCGTGCCGGTACACAGCACAGATGAGAAGGAGAGCGCAGATGAATACCGTGTCCCGCTGGTTCGCCCCGGTCGTCCTTGCCGCGGGTCTTGGCATCGCGGGCATGGTGCCCGCGCCCGCCCAGGCCCAGAGCAGCCACGACGTCGCCCGCATCATCGTCGACGTCGCCGACGTGATCTTCCGCGGCGGCCAGCCCTACTACCGCCACGGCAACTACGGCTACGACGACCGCCTGGTCATCGTGCGCGACCGCTGGGGTCGCCCGACCTACTACCGCAATGCCCCGCGCCGGGTGGTCTACCGCAACGGCCCGCCGTACGGAAACGCGTACGGCTATTACGCCAACGGCCCGGGCAGCCGCAACGTCCACTGCAAGAAGAACGGCCACTGCGAGGTCCGCTATTACGACCCGCGCCATGACCGCAAGCGCTGGGACCGAAACGACCGCCGCGACCGGCGCCATGATCGCCGCCACCGCCGCTGGGACCGCGACTGACGCGGGATCCGACGACGGTATCGAGTTGGACCGGAACGGCACCCCAGCGGGTGCCGTTTCGCGTTTTCTGGCTTATCGTCGCGGCTCCGGCCATCCGCGCCGCCTGCTGGAGTCGAACGATGATGGGCAAGCCGACGCACGACCCCCGACGCTCCAGCCAGCGCAGGCGTCGCGTGGCCGCTGGCGTGCTGGCATTGGCATTGCCCGCGGCGATGGCACTGGCACCCGCCGCCGCACAGGGCACCGTGGACTGCCGCCTGACCTTCGACCTGGCGGGCTGGTCGATCTTCTACAAGACCGCGTCGGGCACCGGCACGGTCAGCTGCGACAACGGCCAGCGCATGGCGGTGAAGATCGAGAGCCGTGGCGGTGGCCTGAGCTTCGGCAAGTCGCGCATCGACAACGGGGTCGGCGAGTTCTCCGGCGTGCGCGACATCGAGGAAGTGCTGGGCACCTACGCCACCGCCGAGGCGCATGCCGGCGCGGTCAAGTCGACCAAGGCACAGGTCGTCACCAAGGGCGACATCTCGCTGGCGCTTGCGGGCACCGGCGAGGGCTGGGACGTCGGCGTCGCCTTCGGCAAGTTCACGATCTCGCGATGACCGGGACTTCGACAGCGCGCCGGTCGGGTCGCGCGGCGGCATGGGCACTGGCGGTGGGGCTGTGCGTCACCAGCGGGGCGGCGTTCGCGCAGTCCGCGCAGCCGGCTGTGTTGCAGGAGGGCGAGGCCTCCGAACCGGCGCGCGCGGCCGGAACCGGCGATGTCTGGCTGGATGCCTACCTGGCCGACATCAACGTGTACGGCCGCCAGTACCGCGCGGCGTTCGTCGACGAGCTGGTGCGCTACTACGCCGCGCCGCGCGCAATGGCCGTGCAGCTGCTGGACGACGATGGCTGGCAGCCGGGCGATCTCCTCCTCGCGTGTGCGGTCGCGCAACGGCGTGGACGGCCCTGCCGGTACGTCGTGGAGCGGTTCGATGCCGCGCAGGGCTGGACGCCGGTCCTGCAGGCGCACGACATGGCGGAAGGGTCGCCGGACCTGCATCGCATCAAGCGTTCGCTGGTCGAAACCTACCGTCGGTGGGCACGCCCGATCCTGCTGGACGGGGCGTTGCAGGCGGATTTTCCGGAGCGTGCGAAGGACCCGGCCAACCGCTTCGTCGCACCGGCGCCGGCCGACGAAGACCGCGGCGCCGAGGGGGACTGACGACATGGACGCTGCAGCCGACATCGCGGCAACGCGCACCCTTGCAGGCGGGTGCCATTGCGGCCGGGTGCGGTTCGAGGTCGACGTGCCGGTGCACGCGACGTTGCTGGACTGCAACTGCTCGATCTGCCGCATGACCGGCTACCTGCACCTGATCGTGCCGGCGGCGTCCTTCCGCCAACTCGACGGCAGCGACGCGCTGGCCGAATACCGCTTCAATACCGGCGTGGCGCGCCACCTGTTCTGCCGCCACTGCGGTGTCAAACCGTTCTATGTCCCCCGCAGCCACCCCGACGGCGTCAGCGTCAATGGCCGCTGCCTGGACGGAGGCGTTCCCGCCGACGCACGCGTCGTTGCCTTCGACGACAATGACCGCGACACCGCCACGGCGGCATGGGCCGGCCTGTCCAGGGCCGAATGAGCGGGAACGACTGATGGGCTTCACGCCGATGGACACGTCCGCCATCCCACACGACGCGGTGCCGGACCGCGGCATCGGCGTCGTCGACTACGACCCACGCTGGCGTGCCGACTTCGCCCGACTCAACATCGAATGGCTGGAGCGCTGGTTCGTGGTCGAGCCCATCGACCGCGAGGTCCTGTCCGACCCGGAGACGCACATCCTCGCTGGCGGCGGCCAAGTGCTGTTCGCCATCGACGCGACCGGTCGTGCGCTCGGTACCGTGGCCCTGCTGCACGAAGGCGACGGCGTCTACGAGCTGACCAAGATGGCCGTCGACCCGGCCGCCCGCGGACGCGGCATCGGCAGGATGCTGATGCAGGGCGCGCTGCGCACGTTCCGGTCGCTGGGAGGCCGCGAGCTGTTCCTGGAGTCCAGCAGCAAGCTGGCCCCGGCGATTGCGCTCTACGAAAGCGTCGGCTTCGTCCACCATCCGGCGCCGCGCCCGGGCTCGCATTACGCCCGTGCCGACGTCTACATGGTGTGGGAGCCCGCGCACGGGTAAGGCGTTGGCCATGGCCTCCGTACAATGGCCGGCCATGACCTCCAATCCCCCGCTCAAGGCCGACTACCTGCGCCTGTCCGTCGCGCCGATGATGGACTGGACGGATTCGCATTGCCGCGTCTTCCACCGCCTGCTGGCACCCCATGCGCGGCTCTACAGCGAGATGGTGCATGCGAACGCAGTGATCCACGGCGACCGTGCGCGGCTGCTGGCGATGGACCCGATCGAACACCCGGTGGCGCTGCAGCTGGGCGGCAGCGAGCCGGTGCTGCTCGCGCAGGCGGCCCGCATCGGCGCCGAGCGCGGCTTCGACGAGATCAACCTCAACTGCGGCTGCCCGTCCGACCGCGTGCAGGCCGGCCGGTTCGGTGCGTGCCTGATGCGCGAACCGGCGCTGGTGGCCGAGTCGGTGGCGGCGATGATCGACGCGGTGCCCGCGCACGTGCCGGTGACGGTCAAGTGCCGGCTGGGCGTCGACGACGACCACGACTACGACCGCTTCGCCGCCTTCATCGATGCGATTGCCGAAGCCGGTTGCCGCATGTTCGTGGTGCATGCGCGCAACGCGTGGTTGCAGGGGCTCAGCCCGAAGGAGAACCGCGAGGTGCCGCCGCTGCGCTACGACTGGGCCTACCGGCTCAAGCGCGAGCGGCCCGGCCTGGTGGTGCTGGTCAACGGCGGCATCGCCGATGCCGACGAGGCCACCGCGCACCTGGACCACGTCGATGGCGCAATGCTCGGTCGCGCCGCCTACCACGATCCCTACCTGCTGCACGTGCTGGAGCACCGCTGGTTCGGCGCGCCGCTGCGTACGCGCGGTGAACTGCTGCGCGCGCTGCGTCCGTACGTCGAAGCGCAACTGGCCAGCGGCGTCTACCTCAAGCACATCGTCCGCCACCTGCTCGGGCTGTTCGCAGGACAGCCCGGCGGCCGCGCGTTCCGGCAGGTGCTGAGCGAAGGGGCGCACCGCCCGGGTGCCGACTGGCGACTGCTGGAGCAGGCGCTGTCGCTGACGGAGCGCGAGCCGCGCCAGCCGCTGCAGGCTGCAGGCGGGGCGGCATGATCACGCGCGATCCACGGCAGTTCGCCGCGTTCGCGGCCGGCCTGGCGCCGGACTTCGGGCCGGCGACAGCGCGCGCGGCGTTCCTGGTCGCGCCGGACGGCTTCGCGCTGGCGGAGCAGTCGGCGTCGGACAACCGGTACATGGCGGGCGCGGGCGCGTTCGACGCACCGCGTGCGCTGCTGCAGCACCGCGCGCTGCACCAGGCACTGTCGGCGACGCTGCCCACCGTGTGTTTCGCCGGGCATGCGGACACGCCCGATGCCCTGTTCCCCAATAACGTTTTTGCCACCGCCCGGCCCGACGCGGCCGTCGATGCCGCCGCCCCGGCGCGCGTGGTCGTCGCGCGCATGCGACACCCGGTGCGTCAGCGCGAGGCGGCCCGCAGCGACATCCGCGGGTGGTTCACCGATGTGCTGGGGTACGCGCCGGTCGACCTCTCCGGGCAGCCGCACCCGTGCGAGCTGACCGGTGCGCTGGTGATCGACCGTGCCCGCGGCATCGGCATCGCCGGCCTGTCCGAGCGCTGCGACGAGGCGGGTGCACGGCTGATGCACGAAGCGTTCGGCCTGCGCGCCACGCTCCTGCTCGAGCTCGCGGCAGGCGAATACCACACCAACGTGGTGCTCGCGATCCTGGCGGGCCGAGCGGTGCTCGCCGCACCGGCGGGCTTTGCCACGCCGGCTGCCCTGGATGCACTCGACGCGGTCTACCCGGGCCGCGTGATCCGGCTGTCGCCGAAGGAGCACGTCGCGTTCGCAGGCAATGCCATTGCGCTGGATGCGAGCACGGTCTGGATGAGCACCGGTGCCGGCGCGGCGTTGTCCGACACCACCCGCGCCGCGCTGGCGGAGGCGGGCTTCGCGGTGCGTACGGTCGAGCTGGATGCCATCGAGGCGGCAGGAGGCTCGCTGCGGTGCTGCGTCGGCGAAGTCTTCTGATGCAGGGCGCGGATCGGGCGGTGTAGCCTGAACGGGGCCCGGGATGTGAAGAAAAAGTTCATTGCGGATTCACTGCCCGGTTCCAAGAATGCCCTTCTTACTTGCAGCTTCCGGTCCAGCGCGCCCCTGTCGGCGCGCCGGCGCCGTCGTCGGAGAGTCATGGCCCGTTTCCGCCTCGTGTTCGTTGCGCTTGCCTTCGCCGCCCTGGTTGCGGCGTCGATGGGCGATGCCCGCGCGCAGCGTGGGCCGGAACGCGAAGCGCCGCGGCACGACCGGGGCGAGCGTGGTGCCGACCGCCGCGCGCTGTCGGACGCGGTGCGCCGCGTCGAGCGCCGCACCGGGGGGCAGGTCCTCAGCGCAGAGCGCGTGCCGTTCGACGGCCGGGATGTCAACCGGGTGAAGGTGCTCGATTCCAGCGGCCGCATCCGCGTCTTCATGGACGATCCGCGCGCCGGGCGCGGCGACGAGCGGCCTCAGCGTGGCGCCCCGCGGCGTACACGCGGCGACGACGACTGACGTCTCAATCTGACTTGGTCGGCCACGCGCCTCCGGCGCAGTGAGCCCACCCAACAGGTCGGTCAACCCGCACCGCATCCAGAACAAGAAACCAGATACGGGAGTCACCATGCGCATTCTGCTGGTCGAAGACGAGGCGCCTCTGCGCGAAACCCTGGCCGCACGACTCAAGCGCGAAGGGTTCGCGGTCGATGCCGCGCAGGACGGCGAAGAAGGCCTGTACATGGGCCGCGAAGTGCCGTTCGACCTGGGCATCATCGACCTGGGCCTGCCGAAGATGTCCGGCATGGAGCTGATCAAGGCGCTGCGCGACGAAGGCAAGAAGTTCCCGGTGCTGATCCTCACCGCGCGCTCGAGCTGGCAGGACAAGGTCGAAGGCCTGAAGCAGGGCGCGGACGACTACCTGGTCAAGCCCTTCCACGTCGAGGAACTGCTGGCCCGCCTCAATGCGTTGGTGCGCCGCGCGGCCGGCTGGAGCAAGCCGAGCCTGGAGTGCGGCCCGGTGACGCTCGACCTGGCAGCGCAGACCGTCAGCGTGCACGGCAACAACGTCGACCTGACCAGCTACGAGTACAAGGTGCTGGAGTACCTGATGATGCACGCCGGCGAGCTGGTCTCGAAGGCCGACCTCACCGAGCACATCTACCAGCAGGATTTCGACCGCGACTCCAATGTGCTGGAAGTCTTCATCGGCCGCCTGCGCAAGAAGCTCGACCCCGACGGCAGCCTCAAGCCGATCGAGACTGTGCGCGGCCGCGGCTATCGCTTCGCGATTCCGCGCAGCGGCGAGTGACCGCCGCGCTGGGCGGCGCGTGATCGCACCCTCAAACGACGCCGGCGCCGGTGAACCGCGCCGGCGTCCGTGCGAACATCGCCGGCAGATGTCATCGGGCGCGCGATACGCACCATGAGCTGGGGCCAACCCCGATCCCTCCAGGCACGACAGCTGCTGGCGGCCAGTCTCGGACTGCTCGCCTTTCTTGCGTTGGCCGGCTATGCGCTCGACCGCGCCTTCCTCGAGACCGCCGAGAGCAACCTGCGCCAACGCCTCAAGAGCTACGCGCTCGCCTACGCGGCCGAGGGCGAGTTCGCGCGCAGCGGTGAGTTCATCCCGCCCTACGAAGCCATCGACCCGCGGCTGGAGATGCCCGGCAGCGGCCTGTATGCCGAGGTCGTGTTCCCCAACGGCCACTGGGACTCCCCGTCGGCCGTGGGGCCGGAACTGCCGGCCGGCACCATGCTGCCGCCGCGCACCGAGCGTTTCGAGGGCCCGCTGCCGATCGTCGAACTCGACGGCGCGCCCGGGGAGGCCTACCGGTTCGGCTACGGCGTGATCCAGGATCCCGGCGATGCGCGCGGGGAGTTCCCGTACACGATCTACATCCTTGAGAACACCACGCAGCTCTCGCGCCAGGTCGAGGTGTTCCGCGAGGCGCTGTGGCAGTACCTCGGCGGCGCCGGCCTGATCCTGCTGCTGCTGCAGGGCCTGATCCTGCGCTGGAGCCTGCTGCCGTTGCGGCGCGTGATCGAGGAGCTCAAGCGCGTGCAGCGCGGCCTGGCCTCGCGCATGAGCGAGCGCCACCCGCGCGAGCTCGAGCCGCTGACCGAAAGCATCAACGCCTTCATCGAGAGCGAGCGCGAGAACCTGGACCGCCAGCGCAACACGCTGGCCGACCTCGCCCACAGCCTGAAGACACCGCTGGCGGTGCTGCGCGCGCGCCTGGAGGACCAAGCGCCCGAGGCGGAGTTGCGCGAGGAGGTCGACCACCAGCTGCGGAGAATGGGCGACCTGGTGTCCTACCAGCTCGCACGCGCGGCGTCGGCCGGCCACGCATTGTTTGCCGCGCCGATCGCGATCGAACCGCATGCCGAACAGATCGTGCGCGGGCTGGAAAAGGTGTACGCGTCCAAGGGCGTGCTGTGCGAGTTCGAGCTGGCCGAAGGCGTGCAGTTCCACGGCGAGCCGGGGGACCTGCAGGAGCTGCTCGGCAACCTGTTGGAGAACGCGTTCAAGTGGGCGCGCTCGCGCGTGCTGCTGACCGTGCGGCCCGGCGAAGTCGCCGGCAACCGCCGGCCGGGGCTGCTGATCGCGGTCGACGACGACGGTCCGGGCATCCCCGAGGAAAAGATCGCGTTGATCCTGCAGCGTGGCGTGCGTGGCGACGAGCGCGTGCAGGGCCACGGCATCGGGCTGGCGATCGTGCAGGACATCGTGCGCGGCTATCGCGGCACGCTGGATGTGTGCCCGTCGGAGGAACTGGGTGGCGCGCGCTTCGAGGTGAAGCTGCCGCCGGGGCTCTAGGCGCAGGCCGTCGCGTCAGCCGCGCGCGAGTGGCGATTCACCGTAGAAGCGATGCAGGTGGTCGGCCACGTCCGGCATCGTCTCGCGCAACAGCGCCGGGTCGCTGAAGTGGTACTCGGTGGCGACTGCGAAGAACTCCTCGGGTGCCTCGGCGGCATAGCCGTCGATGGCGGTGTCGCGACCGGCATCCACCTGCGCGGCCAGCGCGTCGAACGCACGCTGGAAGTCGGCCGCCCACTGCTTCTGCCACGGACGCGGCAGCGGCGGCGTGCCGTCCAGGACGCCGTCGAGGGCGTCGATCTTGTGCGCCATCTCATGCGTGGCCACGCAGAAGCCGGCGGTCGGGTCCTCGCAGTCGGCCATCACGTCGGTCCAGGACAGCACCAGCGGCCCGGCCTGCCAGGCCTCGCCGATGAGTTCGTCCTCCCACTCGTGCATCACGCCGGCCGCGTCGACATGCGTGCGGTTCACGCGGAACGCGTCGGGATAGACGATCAGCTGCGACCAGCCGCGCAGGCCGGCCTCACCGAACTCCAGCAGCGGCAGGCAGCACAGGGCCGCGAGCATGCAGCGCCGGGTGGCATCCAGCTGCAACCCGCCGATCGGGGTGATGGTCTTCTCGTGCAGGAACCGCGCGGCCAGGGTACGCAGGCGCGCATCGCGCTCGGCGTCCAGCGGGCGCAGCCACGGCAGCGCGTCGCGCGCGCCACGCCACACGGCGGGGTCGATCGGATCGGGTGTGCCGCGCAGGCGTTTGAGCAGGTCGAACAAGCGCTACCGCCGTACTGGGATCAGCGGAACATCCCCGGCAGGAAGCTGTGCCAACGCGGAGACTGCAGGCGGCCGCCGGTCGGGGCATCCCCGTGCACGCTCGGACGGGCCTTGGTCTCGCGCGCGGGCCGTGCGTCCGCGCGGACCGCGGTCGAAGGCTTGCGGGCCGTGGCTTCGGAGGGGGCCTCGTCACACGCGCCGCTGCCGGGCGTGCTGTGCTTGACCTCGCGGGCGCCGGCAACCGAGGCGCCCGTAACGACCACGGCGCACACGACCGGCAGGATCAGGCGGCGGATTCGGGTCATTTTCGGGTCCTCGGCGGTGGGCGGAGTCCGGCCAGTCCCGGACTATAACGCGATTCGGCGGGCGGCCGTGGCGACCGGCCGTCGCCTGCGTGTCCCCACAGGGATGCGGCACGGCGGCCAAGGGTTGCACTGCTGCAGGGCAGCATGGACGGCGCGCGGGATCGGGCAGACTCCGGGCGGTCCATCCGCGCCCATCCAGACAGGCTGACGAGCCCGTGCCAGAGACCACCCTCACCGCACCCGCCCTTCGTCGGGCCCTGATTGCCGGTGCCAGGCGCGTCATTGCCGGCCGCGACCGCCTCAACCGGATCAACGTCTTCCCGGTGGCCGACGGCGACACCGGCACCAACCTCGCCCAGACCTTGGCCGCCCTGCTGGACGGTGCGCTGCGCGAGCGCAACGGCCACGTCGGCCGCCTGCTGCAACGCGTCGGCGACGATGCCATCGATGGCGCCCGCGGCAATTCCGGCGCGATCCTCGCGCAGTTCCTCCAGGGCGTGGCCGAGGCCGCGCCCCATGCCGACGTACTCGACGGCCCGACCCTGGCGGCCGCCATCCGCCAGGGCGCCGCCAGTGCCCGGGGAGCACTGGCCCAACCCGTTGAGGGCACCATACTCAGTGTCATCGATGCCTTTGCGCATGCAATGGAGACGCAGCGCGGTCCGGGCGATGCCCGGCTGGGCTTCGACGGCGCACTGGACCATGCACGCCGGGCGCTGGCGGACACGCCCCGGCAGATGGCACTGCTGCAGCGCGCAGGCGTCGTGGATGCCGGCGCGCAGGGGTTCGTCGACCTGCTGGAGGGCATCGCCGAGTTCATCGAGGGCGGCCCGCGCGCGCTGCGCATGCATGGCGCACCGGCGGCGGCCAACGACGGCGGCGTGCATTTGCACGGCGAGGACATGCACGAGGCGTTCGACCCGGCGCGGCGCTGGTGCACGGAGTGCCTGGTGCTGGGTGAGGGCATCGACCGTGACCGGCTCCGCACGACGTTGCAGGGGCTGGATGCGGACTCGCTGGTGGTGGCCGGCAGCGCCAGTCGGGTGCGCGTGCACGGCCATGTCGCCGCGCCGCAGTCGCTGTACGACGCCTGCGCCGTGTTCGGCCGGGTCGAGGGCATGAAGGCCGACGACATGCTGCGCCAGCAGCGCAGCGCCGCAACCCGGCAACCGGTGGCGGTGGTGGTCGACACCGCCGCGGACCTGCCGGCCGACATCGCCGACGCGCTCGTGGTGCACGAAGTGCCGGTGCGGGTGGCGGTCGACGGCCGCGACTACCTCGACAAGGTCGGGCTGGCGACGGCCGACTTCTATCGGCGCATGCACGACGGTACGTCCGCCGGCGCGCCGTTGCCGACCACGAGCCAGCCGCCGCCGGGGGATTTCAGGCGCATGTTCGAGTGCCTGCGCTCGCACCACGCCGATGTCGTCTATGTCGGCCTGTCGCGCGCCGTGTCCGGCACACTGCAGTCCGCGGAACACGCCGCCGCGCGGGTGGAGGGCGGACGCGTGCACGTGTTCGACACGCTCAACGCCGCCGGCGGGCAGGCGCTGCTGGCCTGGCGCGCGGCCGAGCTGGCGGTGTCCGGCGCGCATGCAGCGGTGGTCGTGGCCGAACTGGAACGGCTGCGGCCCCTGACACTTACCTGGGCGATGGCCCGCGACATCCGCCACGCGGTGCGCGGCGGTCGTATCCCGGCATGGGCCGCGCCGCTGGTGCGATGGACCGGCCTGACGCCGGTGGCGCGGTTCAAGCCGGACGGTCGGCTGGGGGTGTGCGGCGGTTTGTTCGCGAGGGAACGGGCACCCGAGGCGTTCGCGCGCTACATCGCGCGCCGGTTGCCGGGCGGCATGCGCTGGCGCGTGATCGTGGGGCATTGCGACGCGGCAGGTGACGGCGAGCGGCTGCTGTCCGCATTGCGGTCGTCTTTGGCTATCGAAGCCGGCCACCTGGTCGAAACCGGGCCGGCGATCGGAGCGCATGCCGGGCAGGGCGCGCTGGTGGCATCGGTGCAACCCGCGCCCGCCGCGATTGCCGGTGACGTCAGCCCGCCGAAAGGCAGTGCTTGACCTCGACCACACGGTCCAGCCAGACGTCGTACACGTGCGCCGACTCGGGCGCGTCCATCGCCGGGTCCTCCAGCCGCACCAGCGCGTTCATGCCCTCGCGTCCGGCGGCGTCGACGAAGACCTGCAGCGTGGGCCGGGCGGCCACCGTGCCGCGCACCCGGCGCTCGTCGTCCAGGTGCAACTCGACATGCGCATCGTTGGGCAGCTGAGCGATCAATGCCCGCAACCGGGCGAGATCGGCCTCGGTGGTGTAGACGCATTCGGCGGTGGCGGTCACGGGCGGCCTCCGGAAGTCTCGGGGGAAGCCGGCACGCTACGCGCGTGGCTGCGGGCGGCGGGTGAAGCCATTGCGGCTTCGAAGGCGATGCGATGGCGATTGCGCGGCGCGGCGGCGACGGCCAGAGTGACGGCCCGACCCGACGCCCCGATGCCCTGAACCCCGGCCATGGAACCGCGCGCCGCCATCCACCTGCTGCTGCACGTCGCCGTGCCCGCGCTGCTGGCGTGGACGCTGTACCGCGACCGGTTCTGGAAGGCGTTCATGCTGATGCAGTTGGCCTGGTTGATCGACTTGGATCACCTGCTGGCCGACCCCGTCTACGCGCCGGGACGGTGCAGCATCGGCTTCCATCCGCTGCACACAGCCCCCGCCATCGGCGTCTATGCGTTGCTCACGCTGCCCCGGCGGACGCGCGTCGTGGGCATCGGGCTGCTCATCCACATCGGGCTGGACGCACTGGATTGCCTGCTGATGCATGCCTGAAGCGCAGGCGCGGCTGCATGAATCCTTCGCGCCGCGACTGCGCGGCCGTAACAAGCGCCCGCCTAGTGTCGTGGCTCCCCTTACGCGAAGGAGCTTCCATGTCGACCACGCCGATGCCGCGCATCCCCGCCAACGCCCTGGTCATGGTGGCCGACGGCAACGGTGCCCGCCTGTTCCGCAACGCCGGCACCGATTTCCGCCTGTCGCTGCACCAGGACGGCGTGCTGGAGCCGACGGACATCAATGACGACGGCCCCTCGGGCGTGATGCCGCCAGAGTCGGGCATGCGGATCGACGAAGCGACCTTCGCCAAGCAGCTGGCCCACCGCCTCAACGAAGGTGCGTTGCGGCAGGAGTACGACCACGTGGTGCTCGTGGCCGACCCGCGCACCCTCGGCCAGATGCGGCCGCTGCTGCACAAGGAGGTCGGCCAGCGGATGGTCGCGGAAGTCTCCAAGACGTTGACGCGTTCACCGCTGCCGGACATCGAGCGCGCGCTGTCGGCGTCGTGATGCCGGGGTTGCCCATGCGTCCGGAGGCGCGCCATGGAGCCGGCTGACTGGCTGGGCTGGGCCGCCTCGGCGGTGCTGCTCGCCACGCTCGGCCGGCAGGTCTACAAGGAGTGGAAGGAGCGCCGTACCGACGGCCTCTCGCAGTGGCTGTTCGTTGGCCAGCTCACCGCCAGCACGGGTTTCACGATCTACAGCTGGCTGGTCGGCAACTGGGTGTTCGTCGTCACCAACCTGGCATTGCTGGTGACGGCGATCGCGGGCCAGCTGATCTACCGGCGCAACCGCCGGCTGGCCGCCCGCGAAGGCGGCTGATCGGCTGCCCGCGAACGCGCTTGAACTACCCGGGCTGGCGACGCCGGCATCACGACACGCCCGGCATGCTCGGCCGCCCGCCCCGCGACGCATCCCGGAGTCCCCATGGCCCGTCCCGTCTGGTCCGGCACCCTCTCCTTCGGCCTGCTCAACATCCCGGTGTCGCTGATGTCCGGTGAGCGGCGCACGGACATCTCGTTCCGCATGCTCGACTCGCGCAACAACACCCCGATCCGCTACGAGCGGGTCAATGCCGAGACGGGCGAGGAGGTGGCGTGGAAGGACATCGTCAAGGCGTTCGAGTACGACAAGGGCAGCTACGTCGTGCTCGAGCCCGGTGACATCAAGTCGGCCGCGCCCGAGAGCCACGGCGCGATCGAGGTCGAGGCGTTCGTCGAACGCGAAGCGGTCGGCCCGCAGTACTTCGAGAAACCCTACGTGCTGGTGCCGGCCAAGAAGGCCGAGAAGGGCTACGTGCTGCTGCGCGAATCGCTTGCCCGCACCGGCAAGGTGGGCGTGGCGCGCGTCGTGATCCGCACCCGCGAACACCTGTGCGCCATCGTGCCGTGCGGGCACGCGCTTATGCTGTTGATGATGCGCTACCCGCAGGAGCTGGTGGACGTGGACGAGTACCGCATCCCGGAAGGCGCCAAGGGTGATTACCGCATCACCGACAAGGAGCTGAAGTTCTCCGAGCAGCTGATCGACTCGATGACCAGCGAGTGGGACCCGGAGCAGTACCGCGATGAATTCCGCGAGCGGCTGCAGGACGTCATCCAGAAGCGGATGAAGGCCAAGGGCGTGGTCGAGCGCGAGGACGAAGAGCCCGAAGTCGCCGAGGACGCAACGACCAACGTGGTCGATTTCATGGCGCTGCTGCAGCAATCGATCGACCGCAACACGCGCACGCCGGCGAAGAAGACCGCATCCAAGACCACCAAGGCCGCCAAGTCGACGAAGACGAAGAAAGCAACCAAGAAGGCGGCCAAGAAAGCGACCGGCAAGTCGACAGCGAAGAAGGCGGGCAAGGCCGCCAGCAAGAAGACCGCGTCCCGATCCAAGGCCCGCAAGGCGGCCTGACCCGGGCCGGGCCCCTGCATGAGCCTGCGCGAATACGCCCGCAAGCGCCGCTTCGACGGCACGCCCGAGCCCAGTGGCGAGGGCGCATCGAAGCGGCGTGGCAAGCGGCCGATCTTCGTGGTGCAGCTGCACCATGCGCGTGCGCGCCACTACGACTTCCGGCTGCAGATGGATGGGGCGCTCAAGAGCTGGGCGGTGCCCAAAGGGCCGTCGTTGCGCGTGGGCGAGAAGCGGCTCGCGGTGGAGGTCGAGGACCACCCGCTGGACTACGCCGGCTTCGAGGGCGACATCCCCGAGGGCCACTACGGCGCCGGGCACGTGGACGTGTTCGACCATGGCGTGTGGAGCAGCCAGGGCGACCCGCTGGAAGCGATGGCCGCCGGCAAGCTGGATTTCGTTCTCGAGGGCGCCGTGCTGCGCGGCGGCTGGAAGCTGGTGCGCACCGGCATGCGCGGGGCCAAGCCGCAGTGGCTGCTGATCAAGCGCGACGATGCCGGGGCCATCGATGCCGAGGCCGACGACTTCGTGCCGCCGGACAAGGGCGGGACGGGCCGGTCGCCGCCCAGGCGCGCCTCCAAGGCCAAGGCGAAGTCGCCCTCGACCAGGAAAGCGCCAACGCCGGCGAAGGCTAAGCGGAAGGAGAAGCGCAAGGACTGGGCGGATCGGGCCCGCGCTCTGGACGGCGCGCGCGACTGGCGTGGCCCGCTGCCGCAACCGCAACTGGCCACCCTGAAATCAGCGCCGCCCCCGGGCGACGACTGGCTGCACGAGCTCAAGTGGGACGGCTACCGGATGCTGGCCGACATCGAGCAAGGCCGCGTGCGGCTTCGCTCGCGAAACGGCCTGGACTGGACCGGCGACCACCCCCACATCGTCGCTGCGCTGGAAGCGCTGGGGCTGGACCACGGCTGCCTGGACGGCGAACTGATCGCCCTGGACACGGACGGCCGCAGCGACTTCGCCGCGCTCCAGCACACCCTGTCGGGGCGCGACACGGCCACGCTCCGGTACGTCGTCTTCGACCTGCCGGTGCTCGAGCACGTGGACCTGACGCGGACGGCGCTGGTCGACCGCAAAGCGATACTGGAACAGCTGCTGGCCGACGCCGATGCCAGCGCGGCCGCCTACAGCCAGCACATCGTCGGCCACGGCGCGCGCGTGTTCGAGGCCAGCGGCGGGCAGGGCATGGAAGGCATCATCAGCAAGGCGGTGGATGCGCCCTACACGCCGGGGCGTTCAGCCACGTGGCTGAAGATCAAGCACTCGGAGGCCGACGAGTTCGTGGTCGTCGGCTACACCGCGCCCAAGGGCTCGCGCCGCGGTTTCGGCTCGCTGTTGCTGGCGACGTTCGACCAGGGGCGCATCCGCTACGTCGGCCGCGTCGGTACCGGCTTCAACGATGCGCTGCTGCGGCGGCTGGGCGACCGCCTGCGCCGCGACCAGCGCAAGGCGGCGGTGCTGGAGCTGCCGTCGCACGTGCCGTTCAAGGCCGGTGACGTGCACTGGGTGGAACCGGCGGTGGTGGTGGAAGTGGCCTACCGCGGCTGGGGCAAGGAAGGCCTGCTGCGGCATGCCAGCTTCATGCGCATCCGCGATGACAAGGGAGTACGCGACGTGGGCGAGCAAGCGACAACCGAAGACGCCACCACCATCAGCAGCCCGGGGCGCGTGGTGTACCCGGCGCTCAAGCTGACCAAGCAGGACGTGGCCGACTACTACCGCGCCATCGCGCCGCACCTGCTGCCCGAGGTCGTCAACCGGCCGCTGTCGCTGCTGCGTTGCCCCGACGGCGTGGAAGGCACGTGCTTCTTCCAGAAGCACCATGCCGACGCGCTGGGCGGCAGCGTCCACGCCACGCCGATCCGCGAGAAGGACGGCGGCAACGACGACTACCTGTTCATCGACGACCTCGCCGGGCTGATGGACCTGGTGCAGATGAACACCCTGGAGCTGCACCCGTGGGGCGCGCGCGTGGGCGATGTCGAGCATCCCGACCGGCTGGTGTTCGATCTGGACCCGGGCGAAGGGGTGGCCTGGAAGGCGATCGTCGCGGGCGCGCGCGACATCCGCGACAAGCTCGAGCAGGCGGGGCTGGCCAGCTTCGTGCGGCTGTCGGGCGGCAAGGGGTTGCACGTGGTGGCGCCCATCCAGCGCGGGCCGACGTGGACGCAGGTGCGCGACTTCTGCGAGGCCTTCGCCGATGCGATGGCGACCCACCAGCCGACGCGCTACGTGGCCACGGCCAGCAAGGCCAAGCGCAAGGGCGTGATCTTCATCGACTGGCTGCGCAACGGCCGCGGGGCCACCAGTGTCGCCAGCTGGTCGCTGCGGGCGCGCAAGGAAGCGGGCGTGGCGGTGCCGCTGCGCTGGTCGGAACTGGGGCGGACGCGCTCGGGTTCCGACTATCCGATGGCGCGCGCCCTGCAGCGGGCAGCGCGCCTCAAGGGCGAGGTCTGGGAGGGGTGGGACGCCGCCACGCGGCAGGCGCTGCCGGACTTCGGCTAGGACGACGGACGCGGTAGGGCCACGCTGCGGTCAGGTCGTCTCGTGCGCGCTCAGCCAGCCACAGTGGACGAGAAGGGCGACGGCATCCCAGGCGGGCTCGTGCGACGCGCACAGCCGCGGCCATCCTGCGGCCAGCTTCGGGCGCACGTCCTCCCAGCTGCAGTCGCCGTAATGGCGACGCGCTTCAACGCCGTAGGTGAGGGCAAGGGATTCGATGTCCCGCGACACGGTGGCCGTATCCGTCGGCGACACGCTGTCAACACGATGCGCAATCATCATGCCAGTGCTCCAGTGTCGAGCTCCCCCTGCCGGAACGACTCTACCCCGCGCGCGTTAAGGAGTGGTTACCCGACGGGCGTACCGACGACGGGCGGTCGCATCGCGGCCACGCGGCTCGCGTCGACTGGGGAACGGGTCGATTGGCGGGTGGGGATGTAGCCGGTTACACGGGCCGGCGAGGGTCCGATGAACCGTTCACGACGCGCCGGCGCTGCGCCGATGTGCGGCAAGGTGCGGACGGCCGGATTGCCGCGGTTGCGTGAACACCGGCGGACTGCCTTCACGCGACCGCACGCACACGCTGCCCAGCATCGGGTGTCCATGGTTCCGAGGCCGTGCATGCGCCCCATTCCCCGAGCCCCTTCCCTCCGTTGCCCTCCCCGCCGGCCGCAGGCATCCGCCATGCGGCCTTGTCATGCGCGGGAGGTGTCGGCATGAGCACCAAGGACCCGTCACCGACCGGGGCGCAGCCGCGCGGGCCCCGCGTGATGCGCGCGGTGCTGTTGTTCGCGGTCGGCCTGCTGGCCGGCGCCAACCTGCTGTATTTCGCGATGACCCGTGACACGCCGCCGGCGACGTATCCGGCGGTGCAGCGCTCCACGCCCGATACGGCGCCGGGCGCTACACCACCGGCCGGACAGCGCGCGTCGCGAGGGGATGGCGTCGCGGCCGCCCCCGTGCGTCCCGATCCGGTGCCCGTCCCGGATGCGTCGATCTCGCCGCCGCCGCTACCCGAGGTGTCGACCACCGACACCGTGCCGCGTCCGGCACCGCCCGCGCGCTCGGTGATGCGCACCGTGGGGCCCTCGGGATTGCTCATCCCGGTGCAGGGGATCGCCGTCAACGCGCTGCTGGACACCTTCAACGACGCGCGCGGGCAGAGCCGCGTCCACGACGCCATCGACATCATGGCGCCCCGCGGCACCCCGGTACTCGCCGCGGCCGACGGCACGGTCGAGAAGCTCTTCACCAGCGATGCCGGCGGGCTGACGATCTACCAGTTCGAGCCCAGTGGCCGCTACGCGTACTACTACGCCCACCTGGATCGCTATGCGGCCGGCCTGGACGAGGGCGACACGCTCCGGCGGGGCCAGGTGATCGGGTACGTGGGCAGCACCGGCAACGCCAGCGAGGACGCGCCGCACCTGCACTTCGCCATCTTCCTGCTGGGCCCGGAAAAGCGGTGGTGGGAGGGCAGTGCCATCAACCCGTACCCGCTGCTGGGCGGCCGTTGACGGTGGAGCGCTACGCCGACCGGGGCGGGTCCTCGGGCGTGGCGGCATACCGGATCGAAGCCGATGCGCTGGTCGTGCGGTTCAAGGACGGCGCCACCTATCGTTACTCCGTCGCCTCCTGCGGCGCCGGGGCCATCGCCGACATGCAGTGGCTGGCCGAAGCCGGGCGTGGCTTGAATAGCTACATCAACCGGCACGTGCACGACCGCTTCGACGCGCGCCTGGCCCCGCCCGACGACTGACGGGCGGGGCCGGCGTGCCGGAACCGATCAGCGGATGCGGCGCGAGACCAGGTAGAACGCGAGGTTGCCCAGGCCGGTCACGCCCAGCAGCACGGCGATCACGCCTGGGGTCACGTCGTCCCAGCCGAAGCCTTCGATCAGGGCGAAGCCCAGGGCCAGCGCGGTCAGCACGATGCCCCAGCGCAGCGAGGCATGGCGCCGGTGCTGCTCCTCGCCGGCGAGCATGGCGCGCACCAGGTCCTCAGAACCGTTGCTGGCGATCAGCTTGCTGCGCACGCGGGCGTCGACCACGGCCTTGATGGCGTAGGCGATGCAGACGAACAGGGTGATGGGGATCAGGACTTCGAGGTTCATGGCGGGGTCTCGGACAGGCGCGGGATGCGACTTGGGGCAAGGGATACGGGATAGCCGCCACCGGTTGCAGGCGCCGGACGGGGTCGAGTCGACCGGACTTGCAACCGATCCGCCGGTGGGCGTATCCACTGCGTCGATGGCCATTCGTATCCCACCCCGCCAGCCGCACCGGTACCACGCGTGAGCGAGGACCGCGCCCTCGTCGAGGACGTGCTGGCGGGGCGCGCCGGCGCGTTCGAGCGCCTGGTGCGCCAGTATCAGGGTCTGTGCTGGCACATCATCGACCGCATGGTCAGGCACCCGGACGACACCCGCGAGCTGTGCCAGGAGGCGTTCCTGCGGGTGCACCAGTGCCTGCACCAGTACCGGTTCGAGAGCGCGCTGAAGTCGTGGATCGGGCAGGTGGCGTACTCGGTGGCCAAGCGGCACCTGGAGCGCAAACGGATCCCCATCGTCGAACCCGTGGCCGGCGACGACGACGGCGAGGTGTTTTCGCCGATGGACACCGTGAGCGACGGCTTCGACCTGGAGGCGGCCACCGCCGACGACGAGATGGCGGCGCTGCTGCACGCGCAGATCGAGGCGCTGCCACCGTTGCAGCGCACGCTGTTGACGCTGTATCACCTGGAGGAGGTGCCGATCGTGGAGATCGCCCGCATGACCGGCATCGCCGAGGGCACCATCAAGAGCCACCTGTTCCGAAGCCGCGCGCTGTTGCGCGAGCGGCTGCAGGCACGCATGGGAGCACACGCATGAACCACGACGACCGCGACTCTCCAACCCCGAAAGGCGCCGGCATCGACCCGCGCGAGTGGGAGGCGCAGGAGCGCGCGCTGCGCGCCGAACGGCTGAAGCTCGACGCCGGCCACGGCGATGCGCGCACCGCGCAGTACCGCGTGATCGCCCGTGCCCTGCGCCAGCCGCCGGTGTCCCCGATGCCGGACGACTTCGCCGCGCAGGTCGCCGCGCGCGTGGCGGGCGCGCCGCGCCTGGACGAGCGTGTCGAGGCGTGGCTGCAACGGCTGCTGTCGGGGCTGCTGGCGGTCGTGGCCGCCGGCGCCCTGGCGATGTACGGGCCGCAGTGGATGCCTGCGTTCACCGGCCTGCTGCCTGACGGTGCGGGCGCTGTGACGGGCTGGGCCGGCGCGGTCGCGTTGTGCGCGGCGATGACGTGGGGACTGCAGCACCTGCGCCGCGACGACGGCGCAGGCGGCGTGCCCGGCTGAGTCAGGCCGCGTCCAGCGCCTGCGCGCGCTGGAATGCCTCGCGCGCCTGCAGCCGGTCGAGGTAGGCGCCGATCGCCGGGCTTTCCGGCACCAGCTTGAACACGCGCACCGTCCAGTTGAGCAGGCTGCCGACCTGGACATCGGCCGCGGTGAACGTATCGCCGGTGACGTAGTCGTGAGCGGCCAGCGTGCGCTCCACGTGCGCCAGCATGTCCTCGAACGTGCCGAACGACACCGTGCGCGCGTCGTATTGCCACTTGTTGAAGCGCGCGGCGATGCTGGGGTCCATCACCGCATCGCTGTAGGCCAGCCAGCTCAGATAAGGCCCACGGCGCGGGTCGCCGATGGCCGGTGCGAGGCCGGCCTTCGGGAACGCATCGCACAGGTAGATCGTGATCGCCGAGCGTTCGGTCACGGTGACGCCGTCATGCACGATCGCCGGCACCTTCTTGTGTGGTTGGACCGCGCGGTACGTATCCGGAACGCCGCCTTCGGCGCGCAGGTCGACGCGCTCGACCGTGTAGTCGACACCCAGTTCTTCCAGCAGCCAGCGCACGCTGGAGGAGCGGGTCTGCGGGCAGTGGTGGAAGGTCAGCATGGGTGGCTCCGGTCGGGTGGGGTTGCCGGATTGTAGGTGGGGATGAGGAGTTCATCGCTTGAAAGGCACCCCCTCCCAACCTCCCCTTGCAGGCAGGGGGAGGGGATCAGCGCTCCCTCCCCTGCGCGCAGGGGAGGGTTGGGGAGGGGTGCTGTTGCAGGGACATACCCCCCACCCCCTCAATCCAGCAACGGCTCCAGCGCCGGCCACACATGCTCGAGCAGCTTCGGCTGCGCCGAGGCCACCGGGTGCAGGTTGTCGCCCTGGAAAGCGGCCTCGTCCAGCGCGATGGGCTCGAGCAGGAACGGCAGCAGCGCGGCATCGAAGCGCTCGGCCAATTCGGTGTAGTTGCCTTCGAACGCGCGCGTGTACTCGGCCCCCAGGTTCGGCGGCATGCGCATGCCGACCAGCAGCACCTCCGCGCCCGCGCCGTGTGCCGCGCCCATCATCCACGCCAGGTTGATGCGGGTCTGCAGCGTCGGCAGTCCGCGCAGGCCGTCGTTGGCGCCCAGCTCGATCACCACCACGTCCGGCCGGTGCCGGCGCAGTTCGCCGACGATGCGCGAGGCGCCGCCGGCGGTGGTCTCGCCGCTGACGCTGGCATTGACCACGCGCCACTCCGGGTGCTCGCGCGACAGCCGCTGGCCCAGCAGGGCCACCCAGCCCTCCGATGCCCGCAGGCCGTAGGCCGCCGACAGCGAGTCGCCCATCACCAGCACCGTGCGCTGGCCGGCGGGCAGGGCGCGCGCGGCCGCGCTGGACTGCGCCAGGGCCGGCAATGCCATCGCACCCGCCAGCACCAGCAAACCGATGGCACATTGAACCCGGCGGCGCCATGCCGCATATCTGGACGTCATCTTTCCGTATCTCCGTTCATCGTGCGGCGCCTGACCCACCGGGCCGCCAGGATCCGCAGCTTGCCCGCAGCCCGGGCCTGCGTGTCAACCGTCGATGCAACATCCCTTTCCAGCAGAGACCCCATGGCCGACCGACCCGATCCGACCTCACGTCCGCAGCAACGCGCTGCACACCCGGCCCTGCACGTGGACGGCCTCGGCAAGCGCGTCACCTTGCCCTCCGGCGAACTGACGATCCTCGATGGCCTGACCTTCGACATCGCCCACGGCGACACCGTGGCGATCGTGGGCGCGTCGGGCTCGGGCAAGAGCACGCTGCTGTCGCTGATGGCCGGGCTCGACACGCCCAGCGACGGGCGCGTGGTGCTGGACGGCACCGTGCTGTCGTCTCTGGACGAGGACGGCCGCGCGAAGGTGCGCGGCGAGCGCGTCGGATTCGTGTTCCAGAACTTCCAGTTGCTGCCCTCGCTCACTGCACTGGAGAACGTGATGCTGCCGCTGGAGCTGCGTGGCGATGGCGATGTCGAAGCGCCGGCGCGCGCGATCCTCGAGCAGGTCGGACTGGGCGAGCGCCTGGGCCACTACCCGCGCCAGCTCTCGGGCGGGGAGCAGCAGCGCGTGGCGCTGGCGCGCGCGTTCGTGACGCGGCCCTCGCTGCTGTTCGCCGACGAACCCACCGGTAACCTCGACACCCACACCGGGCAGGCGATCATCGAACTGCTGTTCGAGCTCAACCGCGCCGCCGGCACCACGCTGGTGCTGGTGACCCATGACGACCACCTCGCCGTGCGCTGCCGCCACCGGCTGCGGCTGGACAGCGGCCGGCTGGTCGAAGACGAGCGCCAAGCGGCATGAGCGCGCCTGCGACTTCCATGCTCGCCACGCCGTCGCCCGTAACGATCGGACCGCGCGGCATCGCCGCGCTGGCCTGGCGCCAGTTGCGGCGCGACCTGGCCGCGGGCGACGTGCGCATCCTGCTGGCAGCACTGGTCTTGGCGGTGGTCGCGGTGACCGCGGTGGGCTTCGTCACCGACCGCGCCGAGCGCGCGCTGGCCATCGAGGCCAACCGGTTGCTGGGCGGTGACGCGGTGGTGCGCGGCAACGCGCCTCCGCCCGACGAGATCGATGCCGCCGCCGACGCGCCCGGCCTGCAGCGCACGCGCACGGTCGAACTCGACAGCATGATCCGCGTCGGCGAAGGCGAGACCGCCAACCTGCGACTGGGCGACCTGCGCGCGCTGGGTGAGGGCTTTCCGCTGCGCGGCCAGTTCACCGTGATCGATGAGGTCGGCGGCGCGCCGCAGGCGGCCGGCGGCATCCCCGCGCCGGGCACGCTGTGGATGAGCCAGGCCGGGGCTGAAACCCTGCGTGCGCGCATCGGCGACACGGTCGGCATAGGCGAGTCGCAGTTGCGGTTGGCGGCATTGGTGACGCAGGAGCCGGACGCCGCGCTGGACTACTTCAACGTCGCGCCCAAGGTGTTCCTCAACTTCGCCGACCTGGAGGCGACCGGGCTGGTGCAGGAAGGCAGCCGTCTGCGCCACCGGCTGGTGGTGGCCGGCGACAGCAACGCGGTGGAGCAGTTCGTCGCCGTGGCCCGCGACAACCTGGGCCGTGGCCAGCGGCTGGAGACCATCGAGGACGCGCGGCCGGAGATCCGTTCCGCGCTGGATCGCGCCGGCCGCTTCCTCGGCCTCGCCGCGCTCGTCTCGGTGGTGTTGGCGGCGGTGGCCGTCGCCATGGCCGCGCGCCGCCACAGCGAGCGCCACCTGTCGGGCACGGCGGTGATGCGCTGCCTGGGTGCCAGCCAGCGCACGCTGGTCGGCGTTCACGTGGGCGAGCTGCTGCTGCTCGGGCTGCTGGCCAGCACGGTCGGCGTGGCGATTGCCTTCGCCCTCCAATGGGTGATCGGCGGCTGGCTGGAAAGTGCGCTGGCGCTGTCGATCCCCGCCGCCGGCCCGGTGCCGGCCCTGCAGGGCTACGCCGTCGGGCTGGTGGTGCTGATGGCGTTCGGCGCGCCGCCGGTGTTGGCGCTGCGCCGCGTGCCGGCATTGCGCGTGCTGCGCCGCGACCTCGACCCCACCGAGCCCAGTGCATGGGCGGTGGCCGCGGTCGGCCTGGGCGGACTGGCGGCGCTGCTGTGGTGGAAGGCCGGTTCGCCCGAGCTGGCCACGGCGATGTTGATCGGCATCGTCGCCACCTTGGCCGTGCTGTCGCTGCTGGCGTGGGGGCTGATCGCGCTGGTGCGCCGGCTGCGCACGCGCCTGCGCGGCAGCCTGCGGTACGGGCTGGCCAACGTCAGCCGCCGCGCCGGCACCAGCGTCGCGCAGATCGCCGCGCTCGGGCTCGGGCTGATGGCGCTGCTGCTGCTGACGTTCGTGCGCACCGACCTGCTGGACCGCTGGCAGCTGGCGCTGTCGGCCGAGGCTCCGAACCGCTTCATCATCAACGTGCAGGACGACCAGGTCGGCGACGTGCGCGGCTTCATCGCCGAGCGCGGCGTGGCCGAGCCGGTGCTGTTCCCGATGATCCGCGCGCGCCTGGCCAGCCACAACGGCGAGGCGGTGACCGGCGAGGACTACGAGGAGGAGGGCGGCCGCGTCCAGCGCCGCGCCGACCGCGAGTTCAACCTGTCGGTGGTCGATGCGCTGCGCGAGGACAACGAGGTGGTCGCGGGCGAGTTCTGGGGCGCGACGCCGCCGGCGTCGCCGGAGCTGTCGATCGAGGAGGACTTCGCCGAGTCGCTGGGCTGGAAGATCGGCGACACGGTCGGCTTCGATATCGCCGGGCAGCCGTTCGAAGGCACCGTCACCAGCCTGCGCAGCGTCGACTGGGAAAGCTTCCAGCCCAACTTCTTCGTCGTCGCCTCGCCCGGGTCGCTGGACGGGTTCGCCGCCAGCCACATCACCGCGGTGCACGTGCCGGCCACCGATACCGGGTTCACCGGCGCGCTGGTGGAGCGGTTCCCGAACCTGTCGGTGATCGACATCGATGCCGTGCTCAACCAGGTGCGCAGCACCGCCGACCAGGTCTCGACCGTGGTCGAGGTGGTGTTCTATTTCTCGCTGGTGGCCGGGCTGCTGGTGCTGATGGCCGCGGTGAGCGCCAGCCAGGACGAGCGCCTGCTGGAGGGCGGCGTGATGCGCGTGCTCGGCGGCAGCCGGCGCCAGTTGCGGTTGGCGCAGGCGTCGGAGTTCGCGGCGATCGGCCTGCTGTCGGGGCTGGTGGCCGCGATCGCCGCGTCGGTGCTGGCGGGCGTCGTGGCGACGCAGGTGTTCGACCTGCCGTGGCAGGCCAACTGGGCGATGGCCGCGGTCGGCGGCGCGCTGGGCGTGGTGGCCGCGCTGGCGGCGGGGCTGTTCGCCACGCGCCGCGTGCTGGATGCGCCGCCGTCGGTCACCCTGCGCGAGCTGCAGGGCTGATCCGCTGACGGCTTGGAACCGGCGTCAGCCGACGCCGGTCAGGGCCGCCTGCAACTGGTCGACGCCGTAAGGCTTCTGCAGGCAGGCATCGGCGACCGAACCACCGGCCAGCGCCGCCGCATCGTCGCCGGTCGCCAGCACCACGCGCAACGAGGGTTGGCGCTGGCGCGCCTGTCTGGCCAGTTCGACGCCGTGCATGTCGGGCAGGTGCACATCGGTCAGCAGCACGTCGCCGCCGCCGTCCAGCGCACGCAACGCATCGTCGGCGGTGGCGACCGCGTGCACCTCGTGCCCCAGCCGTGCCAGCAGTTGTGCGGTGGTGCGGCGGCTGTCGTCGTCATCCTCCACGAACACCACGCGCAGGCCGCCGGCCTCCACGTGTGGGTGCAGCGGTGGCTCATCGGGCGTGTCGGTGCGCGCCGACTCGATCGCGGCCGCCGCGGGTGGCGGATCGGACGCCGGCGCGCCGGGCCGCTCCAGCGACTGCCGCAGCCGGCGGGCCAGGTCCTCGCGGCGGTAGGGTTTGCCCAGCAGCTCCACGCCCGGGTCGAGCCGGCCGCCATGGAACACCACGTCCTCGGTGTAGCCGGAGGTGAACAGCACGGCCACGTCCGGCAGCAGCGTGCGCGCGCGGCGCGCCAGCTCCGGGCTCTGCACCGCGCCCGGCATGACCACGTCGGTGAACACCAGGTCCACCCGCATGCCGGCCTCCAGCAGGTCCAGCGCCGACTGCGCGTCGGCGGCCTGCACCACGCGGTACCCCAGCGAGCGCACGGTCTCGACCACGCTCTCGCGCACCGCGGCGTCGTCCTCCACCACCAGGACGGTCTCATGGCCGCCGCGCACCGGGCCGGTTTCAGGGTCGACCCACGGCGTGGCGGGCTGGTCGCTGCGCGGCAGGTACACGGTGACGGTGGTGCCTTTGCCGGGCGCGCTGTCGAGCAGCACCTGGCCGCCGGTCTGGCGCACGAAGCCGTACACCATGCTCAGGCCCAGCCCCGTTCCACGGCCCTCTTCCTTGGTCGTGTAGAACGGCTCGAACGCGCGGCGCACCACGTCCTCGGGCATGCCGTGGCCGGTGTCGGCGATGGTGAGTCGCACGTAATCGCCCGGCGCCATCTCCGGGTGCGGCCGCTCGCTGGCACCCACGGTCGTGTTGCAGGCGGTGATGTCCAGGCGCCCGCCGTCCTCCATCGCGTCGCGGGCATTGATCGCCAGGTTGAGCACGGCGTTCTCGAGCTGGTGCGGGTCGGCCTCGATCGTGGACAGCGCCGGCTCGACGTCCACGTGCAGCTCGACACGCTCGCCCAGCGTGCGCCGCAGCAGGTCGTCCAGCCGCCGCAGGCGCTCGCCCAGGTCCAGCACCACCGGCGCCAGCGGCTGCTGCCGCGCGAACGCCAGCAGCTGCGATGCCAGCTTGGCGCCCCGCTGTACCGCGTCCATCGCCGCGTCGACGTGGCGCACGGCATGCGTGGCCTGCCCGATGTCGCCCGCCAGCAGCTGCAGGTTGGCGCCGATCACCTGCAGCACGTTGTTGAAGTCGTGGGCGACGCCGCCGGTCAGCTTGCCGACGGCCTCCATCTTCTGCGCCTGCAGCAATGCGGCCTCGCTCTCCTCCAGTGCGCGGGTGCGCGCCTGCACCAGGTCCTCGAGGTGGTTGCGGTACTGCTCCAACTCGGCCTGCGCCAGGGCCTGCGGGGTGATGTCGTGGCCCTGCACGAAAATGCCGATGACCTCGCCGTCGGCGTCGCGCACCGGCTGGTAGACGAAATCCACGAACACGTCCTCGGTCGCGCCCGGCGTCTCGCTGCCGATCTGCACGCGCATGCCGCGGCCCACGAACGGGCGTCCGGTGGTGAACACCTCGTCCAGCAGCGTGATGTAGCCCTGGTCGACGACCTCCGGCAGCGCCTCGCCCACCGACATACCGACGACGGCGGGCTTGTTGACCAACTTGAGGTAGGCGGCGTTGGCCAGCTCGAACCGGTGCTCCGGCCCGGACAGGTAGGCCATGAAGCCGGGCGCGGCCTCGAACAGGCCGAGCAGGTGCCGGCGCTGGGACTCGAGCGCACGGTTGCTGGCCTGTACGGTCTGCGCGCGACGCAGCACGCCGACCTCGAGCTGGCCGGTACGCGCGGAGCGGTCGTCCCGCCGGCGCCGCTTGAGCTCGGCTTCGAGCCGGTGCAGCTCGGTGACGTCCACGGTGTGTTGCAGGACGTGGTCGATGCGGCCGTCGCTCGTGGCTACGGGCGTATGGGTTGCGCTCCAGAAGCGCTCCTCGAACACCGTGCTGCCGTCGGCGGCGATGTGCGGGATGGAGTAACGGATGACGCTGAGCGTGTGTGGCTGCCCGGTGTCGAAGACATGCTGCAGCGAGTCGCGCAGTTCGCGCACGGCCTCGTGGCCGGGGTCGTCCGGATCATCGGGGTCGCCCGGGAAGGCATCGAACAGCGAGACGCCCATCAGCTCGTCGCGCGTTCGGCCGGTGACCGACAGGTACGTGGCATTCATCCACACGTAGCGGAACTGCCGGTCCAACACCATGTACGGGTTGGGCGAGGCATCCAGCAGCGTGGCGAAATCGATCACGGTCAGCACATCCCCCTGGCGATCCGGACCCGGTGCGGTGTGCGCTCCGGCCGCGCAGGGGCGGTAGGCAGTCCAGCCCGGAATTGTGCGTGATCGGCGTGTGCGTGCGGTCAACGCGATGCGGCGCACCGGTTGACGCCATCGAACGGGAATACACGGATACAGGAAGGGACGGCCCGCGCACGGGCCGTCCCCGGTGGTGCCGCATCGCCGACGAGTGCGCTACGGCACCCGAACGCGGAGCGTGGGGCCGGTCAGGACGCCGGCATCAGCACCCTGTCGACCACGTGGATCACGCCGTTGCTGCTGCGCAGGTCGGCGGTGGTGACATTGGCGGTGTTGCCCTGCGCGTCGGTGACGGTAACCCCGCCGGCCGGGTTGGCCTTGGCCACCAGCTCGCCACCGGCGACGGTGGTCAGGCGGGCCTCGCCGTTGCCGGCCTCGATCTGCTGCGTGAGAGCGGCGGCATCCAGGCTGCCTTCCACCACGTGGTAGGTCAGCACGCCGGTCAGCTCGTCCTTGCTGTCGGGCTCGAGCAGGCCGTCGACGGTGCCGGCGGGCAACGCGTCGAACGCGGCGTTG
>Ga0208375_1001017_pt1 | contig 34331 bp, 40 predicted proteins | sample RifOxyD1_FD_184038 | JGI IMG/M metagenome (GOLD analysis project Ga0208375, IMG submission 184038) | Soil microbial communities from Rifle, Colorado - Rifle Oxygen_injection D1 (SPAdes) | ecosystem: Environmental > Terrestrial > Deep subsurface > Rock core/Sediment | place: Rifle, Colorado... | reverse complement strand
TTTATGTCGCCGCCAGCTTGCAGGCAAGGACGGCGCGGGCATTCCTCCCAAACCCTCCTTCCCGCGCCGTCCGAGCCGAAGTGTAGCCCCGCCGTCCCGCGCTCCAGCGCGGAGCCGAGCAGAAAAATTGCCTTTACATTTTTTGATTTTGCGCGCGCCACTTTTTTAATTCAAAAGGGAAAGGCAATTTTTCTGCGAGGCGGTGCCGCTTTGCGGCACGGCGGCGGGGCGGAGCGATTGGATTTTTTCAGCGATTTTCGGTAAAATGAGTTCGAGCTTTGTTGTAAATATACTCCAATTTCGCCATAATTTTACGCCTCCGTGGCGGAACTGTCCCGATTTTCTTAAATGAAGTTTATAGAAAATCGAGGATCCACGATTCACGACGCGAGAGCGTCGGGATCGGGAAAATACGCGCGTGGGTAGGTGGCGGAATTGGAATACGCGCTAGCCTTAGGAGCTAGTGCCGAAAGGCTTGAGGGTTCGAATCCCTCCCTACCCAATGCTAAAATAAATAATTATCCGCGACCATGGTTTAGTGGTAGAAGTGCCCCGATGGCCATCGGGGAGACGCGAGCTCAATATATGAATTTTGTATATATTTTACAAAGCGAGAAAAACGGAAGATATTATATTGGTAGCACAAACGATTTAGAACTGCGTTTATTGGAACACAATGCCGGAAAAACAAAATCATTACGGCATCTAAAGCCTTTAAAACTTGTATTCAAAAAAGAGGTAGATTCTTTAAATGATGCGCGCAAGATTGAAAAAAAATTAAAAAAGTTGAAGAATGGGAATATTATCGATAAAATTGTTGCCGATGGGGATATAACAGGTTTCGCGGCCATGGTTTAGTGGCAGAATGCGTCCTTGCCAAGGACGAGACGCGAGTTCGATTCTCGCTGGCCGCACCACAATCAAACTTTCCGATTTTTGCCCGTGCTGGAAAAATATGAAGAAATGTCGCCGGAAGAAAACAGAAATACCGCAGTCTTTTGGATAGCAATTTTAGTATTTTATTTCCATCTATTTTTGCCAGCTTGAGAGAGAAAGCGTTAGATCGTTTCTACCCAACAAGTTTTAGGAATTCTTTTTCGTAGCGATCAATCATGCGTTTCAGGTCGAAATTTTGTTCGATATGAGCACGGCAAAGATTGCGATCTATGCGACCAATCTTTTTTGTTGCTTCCGCCATTTCTTCAACGGTATTCACGATAAAGCCGTTTTTGCCGTCAATTACAATCTCTGGCACCGATCCGCGCCGAAACGCTATAACCGGCGTTCCAGTGGCCATTGATTCGATCATTACCAACCCAAATGGTTCTTCCCATTGAATTGGCACAAGGGTTGCCTTGGCGTTTTTGTAATATTCATACAGTTCTTTGCGGGATACTACGCCAATATGGCGAATTTGATCGCCGAGATACGGCTTAATTTTTTCTTCCCAGTATGATCCAGTTGTCTCTGGACCGAGAATGAAAAGTTTTTCTCCAGTTTTTCGAGCTACCTCGACTGCTTCGGCAACGCCTTTTTCAGGGGTAATTCTTCCAACAAACAAAAGGTGGCCACCGTGCTTTTCGGAAAACGGAATGTCAGCAAGATCAATGCCATTGTAAATGGTTGCGAGATAGTTGAGATCGGGGGCTGGGACTCGCTGCGCATCGCTTATGGAAATATAATATTGGTTGGGACTTGCGAACATCTTAAACATTTCTGCGCGCCAAGGATAAATGGGGTCGTGCAACGTATATACCGTAGGAACTTTCCGCGCTGCATACGCCAGCGGCAGCGCTCTATCAACTGGATGGATATGAAGAACGTCAAATTTGCCTTCAAGCGCCTCTTTATACATGAGCGAGAGAAGATACTGGTCCCAAAGATTAAAAACCTTTGACACTTCCGCACCACCTACTTTTTTATCCTTTAAGATAGGAAGTCCTCCATTTTGCTGCAACGGCTTGAGACCGCCGCTCTCTACTCGCAACACTTTTATATCCGATCCTTCGGGCGCAAAAAACGTGACATCGTGCCCGCGACGCTGAAGCCCCTCGCTCACCGCAACCGCGATGTCCATGGGAGCGTAAATCACCCCGAATGGTGGCGGAGTTGTATAGTGACCAGTGACCATTGTGGCGATGCGAAGTTTTATCATTTTTCTAAAACAAAATTTAATAACGCGCCCGAGGCCCACGCTTGAGGCGAGCACGCGACCGGAATCTTTTCTATTTTTTCCTCAACGACAGCATAAAGTTCCGGGATTTCACCGATTGCTTGATAAGCGTCAAGAAGAGCCCTTTTAACCTTTTTATACTCGCGAACATATCCGTACTTCTTCAATCCCTGAGCGATAACCCAGTTGTCATGCGGCCAGATAGAACCGAGATGGTAACTCATGGAATTGAAGTCGGGATTTGATTCAGCGTGAGTACGGATGCCATACGGCGTCCACATATCTTTTTGAAAAAGACGATCTACCGTCATTTTTATTTTATCATCGTAGCCGTCCAAAATGCCAGTAAAAAGAATGTGGCCGGGGTTTGACATAACGTGTTTGTCCGCAACATTTGATTCGGCAAGCGCGGATGCAAAGAAGTTCTCATCGGCAAGCCAGAATTTTTTGATGCAGTTTTCTTTTACCTTTTCCGATCGGTTCGCTAGACGGCGAGCAAGTTTCGTATTTTTGAGCATGAGCGCAAACTCCGAAGCCTCGCGCAATGCGGCGTAATAATATCCTTGAACCTCAATAAGCTCTACGGGAGGGTTGATATTCAAATGATTCAAGCGGCTGTCTTTCCACCCCTGATGCGTAAGGCCAGTCGAGTTTTTCCTCTCATATTCAAGAAGAGTGTCTCCGTCAAGGTCTCCATACTTCTCGCACCATTCAAGCGCGGAAACAATATGCGGCCAATAAGCCGCGAGCCATTCGGTGTCCACGGCCTTTTCGTAATACAGGCCGCAAAGGTATACAAAAAGCGGCGTTGCGTCCACCGAACCATAGTAAGGAAGAGGCCAAGCAAGAGCTTTGTACTCCGCGGGGTTCGGGTGCCACTCATGAACAATCTTGCCGGGTTCTTCTTCGCTGGCATTGTCGAATTTTTTTCCCTGAAGCCGTGCAAGAATTTCAATAGTGCGGCGAGCGATATCGGGATCGTAGTCAATCAACTGCCAGGAAACAATACATGAATCTCTTCCGAAAAGAGCCGGGAATCGTGGAAGTCCCGCTCGTATGTAGCCGTGTTCGCGGTCTTCAAGCTTGCGTATGTCCGCTTCAAGCCTCGCGGCAATTTCTTTTTTGGTTGTCACGCCTTTCGTTCGCATAATTCATAATAAGTTTTTTCGTAATCGTCAGCCATTCGTTCTTTGCTGAACTTTTCCTCGACATGCTTGCGAACGGCGGCTCGATCAATCGTGTTGATTTTTTTCATCGCTTCTATGAGCGCTTCAATGTTCGATTCGACCACAAAACCGGTTTTCCCATCTTTAATAAGCTCTTCCATCGAACCCCGGCGATACGCTATGACCGGCGTGCCGCAAGCCATTGCTTCGGCAACCACCAAGCCGAAGGGCTCTTCCCACTCGATCGGATAGAGGAGAGCTTTTGCTCGACCGTAAAAGTCGGAAAGTTTGTTATCCCCTAACTCTCCGACATACTTGATATTCTGATTAAGATGCGGCTTAATAATTTTTTCAAAGTATTCTTCTTGTGTGGGATCGATTCGCCCAGCCAGCAATAATTTTACTCCCAACTTTTCCGCGGCTTCAATCGCGTTCTCCACCCCCTTGTGCTTATTCATCCGCGCTATCCAGATGAAATTATCCCCGCCGTTTTTATTGAAACGGAAATGACCAAGGTTAATTCCGTTGTAGATCACCCGTCCTTTTGGGAATTCAACCATTGAGTTTTTGCGCGCTGACTCGCTGATGAATACGATATTGGTGCGGTGTGCCTCTTCGTTAAAGAGCCTTAACCTATCATCTTTGGTCGCGTCCGCGTTGGTGCGGTAGAGGGGGTTATGCATAGTGTGGAGCATCGGCGTTCGGACAATTCCTTGAAAAAATAACCCCCAGAGATCGAGGTGGCAGTGGACAATATCAAATTCTCCGTCCTCGGCCATCTCAAACGCGCGGGAAAGATTCCGCAAATTCCAGATCGGGTTTGACCATGGGATATTTGCTTCCGAGAGCGATTTGTCAAAAACAGAAATAAGCCGGGCGGATGTGGTTGATCCGGGAGACGCAAAGAGCGTGATCTCATGGCCTCTTTGCATCAGTTCCTCCGTAAGCATTGCCACGATGCGCTCGATTCCGCCGTATCCTTTTGGCGGGATGGTGAACCAGAGCGGCGCGACTTGAGCGATACGAAGTTTTCTTTTACCAAATTTTTTATGCGAGCCTTTCATAGATTTTCTCATATTTATCAACCATTTGTTTCAAAGAAAACTTCTCTTCCACCGCCTTACGACATATTTTTCTGTTAATTCCAGAGAGCTGTCCTATCGCCTTAATCATCTCCTCCGGCGTGCCCACAACAAAACCAGTTTTCCCGTGTTCTATAACTTCGGGTACCGAGCCCTTTCTAAAGCCAATTACAGGAGTCCCGCAAGCCATTGCTTCAATCATGACCAGGCCAAATGGCTCTTGGCGATCAATCGGAAAAAGAAGCGCTTTGGCGTTTTTCAAAAGTTCAACTTTTTCCTGAAAATTCACTTGTCCGCGAAAGGAGATATTATCGTCATGAAGATGCGGCTGAATTTCGTGCAGGAAAAAAGACCATTCGGCATTTCCCGCGCTGTTTCCGGCAATAATCAGTTTTTGTTCCGCAGCTTTGGCCACCTCAATAGCGGTCAGCACGCCCTTTTCTCGGTTAAGGCGGCTCAAATATAAAAGATAGTCGCCGGGAGAATCATTAAACTCATAACGCGCGGGGTCAATGCCATTATAGATCACATCACATACGGGAACGCCAAATGCTTCCATGCTCCGTTTATGATCCTCGGAGATCGCTACATATTTGATCTTGTGATAGGATTTCATCGCCTCCGCATAATGTTTATCTACCGGACGATGAACCGTGGTTAAAAATCGCGGACAATCAAGGCGAAGCGAGAGCGGAAACATAAAAAAATTGAAGTGGTTGTGGAGAATGTCGAATTCGTAAAACCGATCGAAAATTTCTTTCAACATCCGCATCACCGGCGCGTGCGGATTTTTCAACTCGCGATCAAGCCAGATTGCTTTTTCGGTAACAGGAACGAATTTTGCGGATGTTTTTGAGTCGCCTGAGGCAAAAAGCGTTATATCGTACCCTCGTTTTATCAGCTCTTCGGTGAGTTCGGAAAGCATAAGCTCAATCCCGCCATATGTTCGAGGCGGTATTGGAATCCACAAAGGGGCAAGTTGTGCAATGCGAAGTTTTTTCTTGTGCATGAGTTCATTTTACCAAAAAATCAAGACTCCGGCTATTTTTTATGAGTAATGACTTGGTTTACTTTTTCAAAAACAAGTTTAAGCAAGCCATATATTGCCATATCGCTATACTAAAAAAACGCCCGTCCTGTGTGAGCGTTCCTATGGGCAATATTCTCGCCTATTTTTTATATCGTGAACTTCGTGACTATTGTGAACATTTACGGGCAGATACGGACGTAAAAAGTTGGGCACTCTAAGCAAGGTTCTATTGCTGACGGGCAGTATTCATCAATATATCAGTTTTCTGCTTTCTAACCGCGTCTAACAGCTCTCTACTGCATTGAGAAAAGCTACCAAGATGCTACTATATTGAATACCGAATAGTCGGTTAGCACCTTGAGAGAGGTTCTAACGTCGTCTATAAAAGTGCACCACGTAGGAAATTGCAAGTTTGAAGGGTTCGCCTCGCTTCGCTCGGCGACTAATTTGTATTGGATTTTGGGGGCAAAAACGAATTGGCGATTCTGCATTTTGGGGGAAGAAAATTTTTTAATCAGAAAATCCATAGAATTTAGGCTATAAAAACAGCAGAAATGCTGGTTTTTTGTTTGGGCTTGACTTTTACCATAGAATATGCTATCCTTGCAGTGGATTGAAATTCCGCAAATTCCCAACCAAATAGGAGGTGTCCCATGATCAAGTTCTTTCGCAAGGGCTTCGAGGTCGTCCAGATCGTGGCCGTGATCGCCATGGCGGTTTTCTTCTTCGGTGCGTTTCTTAAATTCATCGTCGAGCCGCTCGCCCCGGTCGTCACGGTTCTCGCTGTCATGCTGTTCACCCTCCTTACCTTCGACAAGTGGCTGACCGCCATCATGTCGGTGGGAGGAATCGCTCTCTACGCGGCCTCGTGGCCTGCCGTTAGTGCGTGGGGTGTCTGGCCTGGCATGCTCGTCTGGAGCTTCGGAGTTCTCGTCTGGTTCATGGCGGTCAACAAATCGTTCTCGAGCCATCTCCCGATGGCCAGAACCGTCGCCGTGTGACCAGCAACCAACAACGGACTGAGCAGACCAACTGCTCCCCGCTACGTCTTCGGACCTAGCGGGTTTTCTCTTTTTATTTATCTCAAAATGATTTATCATGTAATTGTATTCGTCTCGCGAATTCTGAATTAGTTGCCGCCAAAGAAAAACTTGAAATTGTCAGCGGTGCGGCTCCGCCGCCCATCGGGTATGAAGACCCTTCAGGGTCTGAACGACCTTTCCGAATTTTCGCGGGCCTTCGCCTCGCCAAAGTGGCTCTCGCCTCGGCGTAGCCTATGGCGAAGCTCGGGTCGGCCACGCAGGCGGGGGGAATTCCTCGTCCCGATGGCCATCGGGACGAAAATGCGTTCGGACTAATTCAAGAATACTGCATAAAAATCAAAAAACACTCCGATTAGTCTCGGAGTGTTTTTTGATTTTGCGATATGCCGCCGGTGGGAGTTGAACCCACATCCCTTACGGGACACGATCTTAAGTCGTGCGCGTATGCCAGTTTCGCCACGGCGGCAAAGTCGTATTTATGTGGTGCAAGGAGGCGGAGGGCCGCCTACGTCTATACAACGAGGTATGGTATTTCCGCCCCCGGTGTTGAAAAGTGTATTTCTGACGGCCGTAACAATCCCCCACATTGAGAGCATCACAAAAAGCCCGATTAGGCCGTAGATAATATATTTTTTCCCCTCGGCCAGTTTTTTTTCATCTCCTGAAGCAAGAACATATTGTATCACTCCCCATAAAAAAGCAAGAGTGGCCACAATAAACAAAATTCCAATCAGCTGATTGAGCACTATGGTTATATTGCCGAAGAGTTTGGATATAGTCATATTAAGCGAAAAAATTTTGTAAGATGGCGATGATGGCTTTGACGGAAACCATAATTAAAAGCCCAAAAAGCCCCCATACCATGTGTTTCTTTCCTCTGGCGCGAGTGGCGTAGCTTATGCTTCCGGATGAGGAAGTTTGGCCGGCCGAGGCTCCCATGATAAACTCCACAACGCCGTAAAGAAAAACCACCCCGCCCAATACCAAAAGCAAATTAGTGATAGGGTCTAAAATGGATTGTTGTATAGTGGCGATTAGTTCGTCAATGGTTTTGGCGTACGCTACGGCAATCATCACTTTGTCTTACGATTAAGGCGACGGCCTTATGTCTCCGGGACCAGGCGGGATTATGCCTCCTCCTACTCCGAATTGGGAAACCAGCGCCCGAACCACTCCCCAGATCGCCACCATAACGAAAAGGCCAATCAAGCCAAAAACTATAAATCTGCGCCCTTCCGCTAATTTTTCCTCCTCTCCGCTCGCGGTAATGTATCTGATAACGCCCCAAAGGAAAACGATGGTGGCGATGATCATTAATATAGGAATAATCCTATTTAAGATTATTTCGGTTTGTTGAAGAATGTCGGTTACATTCGCAGCGTAAGCGAAAAGCGGCGCCAGCAATGCTGTTGAAAGTGAAATTTTAACCAGTGTTTTTGTGTTCATATTTTTATTTTATTTAATTGTTAATCAATAATTTAGGTTCGACCTTTTATTATTTTATAATTTTCCAGCAAAATCCACAATAGCCGAAGCGATGGCATAAGCGCCTACCAAAATAGCCGTGCCAAGGATTGTCCAGTAAAATGTGCCCTTGGCTTTTTTGAGTTGTTCATCGTTGCCTCTGGCTGTCACAAAAAGCAGGCCGGAATAAATAAGGAAAACCGTCGCTATGGGGATGCCTATCTTGGCAAGAAGCTGGGCGAATTTTTCCACAACTTGCCCGAAAGTCCCGGCGTTTATAGGGTTACCCAACACATATTCGGCAGCATAAGTTGTTCCTCTGCTTATCATAGCATAAATTATAGAAAAAAGAAAGATTTTTATTTTGTTAATTCGCATGGCTTTATTATAAGCTTATTTTACGGAAAAACAACGTGAATATGGTTAAGCTTTTTAAGCTCGGATGCTGTGAACGGCGCGCCAGTAAAGCCTTTTGAGTTTATCACACAACTTTTATTGGTTGAACGCAAAGTCCCGTTTTGGCTTTCGCATACCGCTTCTTTTGCCTGAATAGCCGCTCTATTTCTCAACCCAGTTAGTTCTGCGATATTAAAATCACCAGAGCAGGATGGCGTGATATCAACTATTGGTTTGCCTACGCCGTGGGTTTGGTGGATTACACCTTCCCCCTCCGTTCCGCCGCTTATACAAAATCCTCCGGATGTTGCCAGCGCTTTAAGTCGCTCAGCCGTGCTTATCGGCAATCCCTTGAGATCTGTGCAATCTGTGGTTTTGGTTGCCGTGCACTGGCTTTTATTAATTTCTATGTCAGTGTTTTGGAAATACGCCCTAGCTTCTGCTTCTGTTTGAAAGGTCCCGGGCGTAGGCGTTGTTATAGGTGGCGTGATAGGTGAAGGTGGGGAAGTTATAGACTCCTCGCATTTGTTTATTGTATTCCAAGCGGCGGTGATTTTTCCTTCGGCTAAAGTTTTTATGATGGTGTCAACGATTAGCCAGCCGCCGAAAGCGATGAAGACTCCAATAATTGAAGATGTGATAATTTTTTTCCCCAATTCAATGCGATTTGGGTCTCCAGCGCTGGTTGCCCAAACAACTCCGCCTATAAGAAGCGCGAGCACTAAGACCGGAAACGCCAAGCCGCTGGGCGGTTTTACGAGAAAATCCACGATATTGCTTGCCAAAGTCCAAAGATCGCAGGGCGTGCAGTATTGCCCGTTACCCAGACCGCAGGTTACAAGGCCGTCCGCCGCGAATGTCGGAAAAGCAAGAAATAAAAGATTAAAAATTAAACTTTTTTTCATATTTCTTGAAGTCTTGCCTTAGCTTTTTCCAATGAATCGCGCAGGGTGAACCGCCCCACGGCCATGTCTTCTATTAAAGTTCTGAAAATTTGATCGGTGCGCATTGGATCTGGATCTGGCCACAGTTTAAGCGCCAGGACCGAATTCGCGAAAACCGAACGTGTGGACTCTTTTTGATAAACAGGCAAGACGTCGCGCCGCGTAGAAACGTTTCCGGTTTTATCAGCGTAGCTGGCCGAATTTTCTGCGCTTGATAAAAACTGTATGAATTGCCAGGCCTGTTGTTGCGCCTTTGAAGCTTTAGGCACTGCCAGGGCGAACATGACTCCTCCGGTTATGGGGCGAGTGGTGTCGGCCAACTGCGGCAAAAGGGCCGCGGAAAAGGACAGATGCACGTTTTTATTTTTTATTTCATTGTGTTCAGAAATTTTGCCGAAATACATAGCCAACTCCCCATTAATAAAAGCGTCTTTGGCTTCCGGCAAAGCTCCCGACCAGCTTTGGGAATTTTTTTTAGGATTCGCGAAGTCGGTAATGAACTGCAAAGAAGATTCAGCCGGATGGAGCGTAACCCCCCCGATGTTAAGCGGTTCATTCAGCACGACTTCTCCTAAATTATTTATGATTTTTTCTCCGGACTGCAAAAAGAGCGTGGTTAAGATAAGCGGGGCGTTTTCTATGTTCTCCGCCCGTCCCAAAGCCGCGCCGGATATCGCGATATTTCCGGAAGAATCTTTTTTTGTAAATTTCGCGGCGTCATTTAGAAATTCGTCCCAGGTTTTTGGCGGCGAGGCGATAAAATTTTTCGTGAAAATGTCATTATTTATAAAGAGCATCAGAGGTTCGGCGTAAAACGGAACACCTAAAACTTCATTTTTTGCTCCCAGAAATACGGAGGCCGCTTCAATATACTGCTGGCTGATTTCCCGCTCGGTAAATAAAATCGTTGGCGCGGCCGAAAGCTTGTCTTTGTGTTTGTTAAGATAATCGGAAGGGAAGACAACAATATCGGGCGCTTCGCCCCGGGCGATAGCGTTTAAAAAATCGCTTTCAAAATTCGCCCGGTCTTTTTTGGAATACCTCACGTCAAAATTTTGATGCGCCTCCGCGTATTTTAAAACCAAATCTCTTAAGGCGGATTCGTTGTCAAATCCCCATACGGCAAGGCTCACTCCGCTCTCTCCGCCGACTTTTAGCCCGGGAACGATTCCTGTGACAACTAAAACGGCTATAACCACTATAATAACCGCTCCGCCTATTATTATAATTTGCAGTTTATCCATTTTTACTTATTAAAAATTAAACCGTAATGATAGCTTCCCGCGGGAAATTTTTTATAAAGAGAAAAACCGGCGCTTTCTAAAATTGTTTTGGCTTCGTCTTCCCCGACGCGGTGGTCCATGGAAGGGCCCCCGGAGGATGCGCCTTCGCTCCATTCTACCACCATTAAGCTCCCGCCTTTCCGTAAAATGCGATATGCCTCTTGGGCCACGGCGTTTTTATTTTGCACCTGGAAAAGAATATTTGAAATTACAATTTTATCAAGGCTTTCGTCCCGGATGTTTGACCCGCGTGGCAATTCTAAGTCTGCTCGTTGGGATTCAATATTAAAAAGATGAAATAATTTCACTTTGGCGCGCGTGGCCTCCAGCGCTTCCGGGCGGATGTCCAAAGCGTAGACTTTGCCGTTTGGCCCGACCCTTTGACCCAAAGGCACAGAAAAAAATCCGGCTCCGCAGCCAAAATCGGCGATTTTGTCGCCCGGCCTCACGTCCCACGCCTCAATCGCTTCTTCGGGATTTAAAAACCCATCCGGCATGAGTTTATTATAGCACTATTTTCTCTGTCTTCTGATGAACGCGGGGATGGAGTCCCAGTCGGAGTCTTCGGAGGCGTTTTTGTTTTGGGATTGCGCACCGGCTGGCTTTGCGGTGGGATTTGTGGAGGTCGGGCTGTTTTTTTGTGCGACTGCCGGGCCGAATAAAGTCGCCGACTTGCCTATGTGGTCGTCCGGGAATCCGGAGGCGATGACCGTTATTTTTATATCTCCTTTTTTTAGGCGCTCATCTTGAATAGCACCGAAAATAATTTTTGCGTCTTGGTCTATGGAAGCAGTGATTATTTTCGCTGCCTCGTTTATTTCCCACATGGTAAGATCCGGCCCGCCGGAGATGGCAAAAAGCACGCCCCTCGCTCCGTTTATGGAAATGTCTAGAAGCGGAGAGCTGATAGCGGCCCGGGCAGCCTCTTCGGCACGCGCCTCGCCCCGCCCCATGCCTATTCCCATAAGCGCGGAGCCCGCGCCTTGCATGACAGCGCGAACGTCAGCAAAATCAACATTGATTACTCCAGGGACGGTTATGAGGTCGGAGATGCCCTCAACAGCGTGGCGCAAAATTTCGTCGCACATGGCGAAAGCCGAAAGAAACGGCGTCTCTTTTGATACTATGGAAAGAAGTTTATCGTTTGGTATGACAATCAAAGCATCAACCGCTTCGCGCAGTTTTATCAACCCGTTTTCGGCGATTCTGGCGCGTTCCAGCCCCTCAAAAATAAAAGGCTTAGTTACGACGCCGATGGTAAGCGCTCCCTGGTTTTTGGCGGCGTGCGCTATTACGGAAGAAGCTCCGGTGCCGGTGCCTCCGCCCATCCCGCAGGTGATAAAAACCATATCGGCTCCTTTTAGCGCTTCGTGAATTTCATCTTTGGTTTCCTCCGCTGCTTGCTTGCCAAGTTCCGGATTCATTCCTGTGCCCAATCCTTTGGTGATGCCTTTGCCGATTCTTATTTTTTTATGTGTCAGGCTTTGATGTAGATCCTGCGCGTCGGTGTTTATGGCGATAAATTCAACCCCGCGCACTTTGGAGCGGATCATATGATTGACCGCGTTGGCTCCGGAACCTCCAACGCCCACGACTTTTATCCGAGCAAACGATTCTATATCTGGTTTAATATGTGGCATAAATTTTATTTAAGTAAAACAACTCCATATTAGCGATGATGGAAAATACCGCAAGGTTGACCCCCACACAAAAACGTGTTGGTATGGAGGTTGGCACAACTACGGCAAAAAGGCGCGGAGCCATTTGAAAAATGAACCGGAGCGGCCGCGGAGAAACGGTGAAAGAGCATTCTTTTTTTCCAGAGCCATGAGAGCCGTCCCGACCGCGACCGACCATGCCGGATTTCTGACTTTATCTTTGAACCCTTCCAAAGCGGCCGGTTCGGCCACCCGCGCGTGAAGCTTCAGGCGCTCTTTGGCGAATTCTTCTATTCCTGGGAGATTTGCGCCGCCTCCTACGATGATTACTCCGCCGGGGAGTAGCCCCGCTCGTTCCACTTTTTTTAAGTGTTTTTCCACCAGTTCAAAAATATCGTCCAATCTTGCTTCAATTATTTCGGCAAGCTTTTTTTTGGAATAATTTCCGTAAACCAAATCAGATTTTCTATTGGAAAATGAATTCTCATACCTCACCGCGCCGTGGTTTATTTTTATTTTTTCCGCTTCTTCCAAGGTGACGCGTAAACCCATTGCAATGTCCTGCGTAATGTGGGATGAGCCGAATGGAATTACTTCCAGAGAATATGGCAGCTCCTCTTCAAATAAAATAACGGAGGTGGTGGAAGCCCCCAAATCCAAAAGCATCGCGCCAACTTCTTTTTCGCGGCGATCCAAAACGGCGTGTGCCGCGGCCAGGGGACTCGCCATGATCTCTTCTATATATATGTCTGCTTCCTCAAAGGCCTTGATGGCATTTTTTAAACTTTGGGAAAATGAAATTATAAATAAAACTTCCGCTTCCAGCCGCACCCCCATAAGACCCACTGGATCGTGTGTGATGGTTTCGTTATCAACTCGGTAAAGAACTGGGAATTTATGCAAAATTTCTCTGTTTTGGGTACGGCTCAAATTTGTTTCGCTGGCTTGAATTGCCCTAGCCATATCTTCTTTAGTTATTTCGCCATCCGCGCGAGACACTGCCACCAGCCCTTTGGATTTTTGAAAAGCCAATCCCGCCCCGCCTATGCCCACATAAACGTAGCCGCTTTTTATTCCAGTGGATTTTTCTAAAGCGGCCACGGCTTCTTTTATAGCCTTGGCTGTTTCTTCAGGTTCCATAACGGTGCCCCTCTTCACTCCTTTGGTTAAAGCTGCTCCTGCGCCCACTACCCGGGCGGAGTTTTCTCCCGGTACTGTTTCTAGGGCCACCACTTTTATGGATTCGGTGCCTATATCTATGCCGATTACGCCTCTTGCGCGCATTATTTTATTTTTTAAAAATATTTAATTCTTTCATGCTCATTTGTTTCGCGTCCTGATTTGTTTTATGATCGTATCCCAGAAGATGGAGTGAGCCGTGGACAAAAAGATAGGGCAGATTTTTTTCCGACGCGTTTAAAAAAATTTCCCCGCGGTTTTTCTCCAGCAAAAAAGAAAGCACATCCGCAACTTTTTCTTTTTTGCGATATTTTTTATTCAATGCCAGCATCAGCCGGGGACTCGCCAGCACTACGTCCAGCTCAAATTTTTTATGGCCTGCCCGTCCGGTAGGCGGGAATATTTTATTGTAAAGCTTTTTTATTATTTCGGTATTCGTGCGTTTTTTTGTCAGATTCCGGATTTCAATCATGTCGCTTTATTCAGTTCTTCTTTAAGCGTGCTGGAAATCCTATCGCCGGAAGCTTTGCCTTTTAAGGTGGGCATAATTATTTTCATGACTTTCGCGAAATCCTGCTGGCTTTTAGCGCCTGCCTCGCGGATGCCGTCTTTTATGATTCGCCTCAAATCCTCTTCCGCAATTTCGGGAGGGAGGTATGATTGCAAAATTTTAAGCTCTGCTTCCTCTTTTTGAGCAAGCTCTTCTCGGGCGCCGGTTCTGTATCCTTGAGCAGCGTCTTTTCTCTTTTTTGCCTCCGAAGAAATTACGTCCAAAATTTCTTGGTTGGAAAGTCCAACATCCTTTTTCCGGAGCTCAATTTCTCTATTGGCGATGGCCGCGGAAAGCATTCTTAAGGTGGAGAGTCGCAGGGTATCTCCTTCTTTTAAAGCGTTTTTTTGATCTTCCGCGATTTTATCTTTTAAATTTTTCATTTCTCTCCTTATGTTACTTCATTTACTGGATTTTACCTAATTTCCTAAGCTGTCGCGCGTTCTTCTCCCAATCCAGCCGGCGCAGAGCCTCGCGTTTTTTTTGGTGTGCCGATTGAGGTGAGATGTAATATCTTCCTTTTCTGGCGCGTACCAAAAAACCGCTCCGCTGGAGGATTTTAGTAAATCTCCGGAGCAGGCTTCCCGCTGATTCGTTTTCTCTTTTTCTTACTTCCACCATAATTTTATTTCCAACCTCCTAATATATGCAGATGCACGTGGTCAATTATCTGTCCACCTTCGCGGCCAACGTTAAACACCAGTTTGTATCCCTTAAGCCCCAATTTTTCCGCGCCGTCTTTGGCCGCGTGGACCAAATGCCCGACAAAGGTTTCATCTTCGTGCGGTATTTCTTTCACGGAAGCAACGTGCTTTTTTGAAATTACCAAATAATGCACGGGCGCCGAAGGGTGAATGTCCCTGATGATAACAGCTTCCGGCGTTTCCTGCAACACCTCCGCCGGAATTTCCTTTTTTACGATTTTACAAAAAATGCAATCTTCCATCTTTTGAGAGTATCAAAATACGTGCGCTTATTCAACTCGTTTGAAAACTCGGTGATTTTGAGATAGGGTAGTAATATATTTATGAAAAAAATAACCAGCAATTCGGTTTCTTTGGCAGGAGAATTTGCCGTTCTCTCTCAGTTAATTTTGCACGGCTATGATGCCAATATGACGCTTGGGCATACTAAAAACGTGGATATTCTTGTATCTGACCCGAAAAGTCATAAAATGTATCAGCTGGAAGTAAAGACAAATTATAAGAATAGGAATAAAGTCGCCAACTCAAAGATTTTTGGGAAAATAGTAAACGAATGGATAATGCACAAAAAGCACGGAGAAGTAAAAATCTCGAACCTCTTTTATTGTTTTGTTAACATCAATAAGAGTACCCATCAGTTCAAGTTTTATATAATACCCAATAAAGTTGTCGCCAAGTATGTTCGTGATGAGCATAAATTTTGGTTGCGTGCCAATAAAAACCATAAAGCCAATCCAATGCGACAGTTGCGCATAGGCACAGCAGAAGCTCATTACAAGATTCCTACTCCAAAACAGGAGCGTTACGAAAATAATTGGAAGTTAAACATCTAATCTGAAAAACTGGGTTATTCACACCCCCTATTGCTTCAAATTCGGTTTCTTGCTAAATTGAGAATGTGCTTGTGGGCGCAAGCCCCGTTCAGCTAAGGATTTCCTAAGCTGAAGGCAAGCACAACAAAGATACCCCGCATATGGGGTGTTTTTGTTTTTTTATTCGTCTTCTATGCCGATGTTATATAATTTCTGCCCGCCCTTGAGCTTAGAATCTGACATAACACTCCAAAATATTATATTCCCATCGCCAATTCTTCTTAGAATCACTCGAATTTTTATTTTTGATTCGCCAACGATGGCAACAAAGCCCCAATATTCGGCTTCTTTTGCCCGCGCAAAACCATCTTTTGCTTTCTTGCCGACAGTTATCAACGCTTTTCTATATTCTTGAATAGTGCCTGCGTTTTTTATAACCTCAATTGCTAAAGGCAAAAGACTAAATTTTAACAACTGTTCTTTTTTGTTTCTTTCTCTTCTGGCGGAAAATTGTAAATGGTGAAAACCATCGGAATTTAATATCACATCCGAATTAAAATAAGGATTATGGATAGTGCGCTGTTTATTATAAATTTCTGATGCCTTTTGTTTTCTTATCTCAAAATATACTGAATCCATCTTTATTTTTTCTTTAATTTCAATTTTATTTTTTCTACGAGTTTGGTTTGGAGAATCGCTTCTTGGGTTCCTTCGTCCATATCGCGGATTAAAATCGTGCCGTCCATGGCTTCTTTCTGACCCAAAATCAAAGCGAGTTTCGCGCCGATTTTGGCGGCGATGTTCAACTGGGCTTTGAGATTATCCCGGGAGATAGATTCGCCAGCGGGGATTCTTTCTTTCCGGAGCTCCTCCATTAAATTAAAACTCCTTTTTTTGGCCGCCGGACCAATATGAATCAAAAATACTTTATTTTCGGAATGGCTTTTAGGAGCGATATCCAATTTTTTCATTTCATGAATCAATCTTTCCAATCCTAAACTCGCGCCAACCGCTGGCAATGGCTTCGCTCCCAAAATTGTCGCAAGCTCGTCGTATCTTCCGCCCCCGGCTAGGGCGATTTTTGCCGTGCCTTCAGGTTCAGCATCAGTTTTGTTATTTTCCGTGGCGAGTTTTTCCCCGCCTGCCGGACGGGCAGGTTTTTTATTTTCTTCTTCAAGAAAAATTTCAAAAACCGTCCGTCCGTAGTAATCAAAACCTCTAACCAAATAATTATCCAAAAGATAAGGAATCTGTCCTTCGTCCAAAAATTCCAAGACCGATTTAAAATGCATTTTGCACCCTTCGCATAAGTGTTCAATCATTTGCGGCGCTTGAGCTTTTAACTCCGCGCATCCCGACTCTTTGCAATCCAAAAGACGCAGTGGATTGTCTTTTAATTTCCGTTTGCAGTCTTTGCAGAGATAGTTGAATTTTTTCCGGTAATAGCCGGCCAAGTCTTTTTTATACGCAGGGCGGCATTCTTTATCGCCGATGCTGTTGATATTGACCATTATATTTTTGAAACCAATCTCTTTCAAAATTAAAAAGCAGATTTTTATAATCAAAGCGTCCAAGACTGGATCATCACCGCCCAAAATTTCCGGCCCGAATTGCCTGAATTCGCGAAAACGCCCGCGCTGTGGCTTTTCATGCCTAAAAAAAGAGCCTTCGTAATAAAGTTTTACCGGCTGGGGCCAGGAAACCATGCCGTTTTCAAAATAAGCTCGCACTGCTGGAGCGGTGCCTTCTGGGCGCAAGGCCAAAAAATCCCCACCGCGCGTCCGCAGAGTATACATTTCTTTTTCCACCACATCGCTAGTCTCCCCCAAAGGGCGCAAAAAAAGCTCGGCCTGCTCCAGATGGGGAGTTTTTATCGGCAAAAATCCGTAAAATTCCGAAATCTCCCGGGCTCGCTCCAATATTTTTTCAAGATAGCGGATATCGCCGAAAAGCATGTCGTGCATGCCCTTGGGCGACTGAACCATTTCTTTTTTGTGTTTTTTCGGCATGTTTATTTTATTATACCCGCTTTTGCGATCGGCCACAGGCGCACCAAAGCCCGGCCCATCATTTTTTCTTTCGGCAACGCTCCCCAAAATCTTGAATCGGAGCTGTGAAGACGATTGTCCCCCAAAACAAAATATTGGTTTTCGGCAAGCTCCGTTTTTACGTTGGGCGCGGTTTCCGAATTTTCCTGAAGATACGGCTCGGCAAGCTCCGCGCCGTTTATGGTTATTTTCCCGTTTTTAATTTCCACTTTTTCTCCGGGAAGCCCGATAACTCTTTTTATAAAAAATTCCGAGGGGTTGAGCGGATAGCGGAAAACCACGACCTCGCCGCGCTGGGGCGGGCGGAGTTCGTAAGTCAGTTCGTCCACTATCAAGTATTCTCCGTTATAAAAATTAGGCTCCATTGAGGCGCCAGATACGATAAAAGGCTGGGCTATATATGTGCGTATCGGCAGGACTATTGCCACGGAAATCACTACTACTTTTATAAATTCCCAGACGGCGCTTCCCTTTCCCTCCTCAATTTTATTATTTTCATCCATAATACTGATATATGATACGCTTAATTTTGGGCCTAGGCAACCCAGGCCGGGAATATGAAGAAACACGGCATAACGCCGGAAGAACAACGGCGGAATATTTTGCAAAAAAACAGGATTACCCGGAATTTAAATATGACAAAAAATCAAATTCTCTGATTTCTAAAAATCGCCAAGTCGTTGTGGCTTTGCCGGAAACTTTTATGAATAAATCGGGGAGCGCGGCGGTAAAATTGATTCATCCTAAAAAAGAGTTAAAAGAGCTGGTTGTGATTCACGACGATTTGGATATTCCTTTGGGCAGATTCAAGATTTCCTACGGCAAAAGCTCGGGCGGGCACAAAGGGGTGGAATCTGTCATGCGTGCGCTTAAGACAAAAAATTTTGTGAGAATCCGCATCGGCGTTTCGCCCAAAAACAAACCCTCTCAAAAAGAAGTTATGAAATTCATCGTCGGCAAATTCAAACCGGCGGAATTGGAAATTTTTAAGAAAATAAACAAGCGCGTGTCGGACGCGCTTGAGACAATGACGAACGGCTCATTGGAAAAGGCCATGAGCCAGTTCAATTAGTTAACTCTATCTTGGCGGAATCGTGCGTACTGACTAGCAGGACGAAACTTTTGCGCGCTTTGTTGGCCCCGCGGATTTCCACGTGAGTTCTCTTGTATCTGACCGCCGGCATCCGTGGCGAACAAAAAACTTCAATCCTCCCGTTTTTTCTCAACAAGACGGTTTTATAATACATAGACGCTACCTCCTCTTTCCATTGTTTTATTGTTCTATGTAGTTCATAGCAACATATTGCAAGTTAGTCAATTTCCGGTTATTATTTCTAAGCTGGGCGACGGATTAAATAAATTATTAATAGCCGCTGTTACCCCCTCGCTTTTGGAAAAGGGGGCGGGTTGGTTTACTAAAAATTTTAGCGAGATAGAAAAAAATCGCAGAAAAAATCCATTTTGGCGGAGAAATGTTTTGATTTTTGAAGAAGGCCGGAAAATCAAACTCTCGGAGTTTTTAAGAAGCATTGCCGAGCTGGGGTACACGAAGGTTTGGGAAACGGAGCACCGCGGAGAATTTTCCCAACGTGGCGGGGCAGTGCGCATTTTTCCGATAAATTCAGATAAAATTTTTGCGGTTGAATTTGAGGGAAATTTTATTGAAAGGATAACAGGAAAAGATTTCGCTTTTTCACTGAATGTGAAGCCAACCGTTCAGAAACAAAATCTTTTCCTTGTTGGCGACTATGTTGTCCATATTGACCACGGCATCGGGATTTTTCGCGGAGAAACCCGCCTGCCGGACGGGCAGGAAAATGGCGATTTTATAATTGAATATGCCGCACCAAAAAATAGGCTACACGCGCCGGATTTGCTTTTTGTGCCGAAAACTCAAGCCAAAAGGATTTCTCCTTATCTAGGTTTTAAAAAGCCGGAGATTCACCGCTTAGGAACTCTCGTTTGGAATTTGACTAAGAAAAAAGCCAAAGAAGATATTCTTGCCTACGCCAAAGAACTCTTGGAAATTTTCGCCAAAAGAAAAATCTCCGCCCGTTTGCCTTACGCGGCGCATCATGAGTTGGAAGACGAGCTGGTTGCCAATTTTCAATATGAATACACGCTTGACCAGAAAAAAGCGGTTGAAGAAATTTTCTCGGATATGTCTAAAGATGTGCCGATGGACAGGGTTTTGGTTGGAGATGTCGGCTTTGGAAAAACAGAATTGGCAGTCGCGGCGGCATTTCGCGCCGTACTCGCCGGAAAACAGGTTGCTATCATGGCACCCACCACGATTTTGGCTGACCAGCATTTTGAACTTTTTAAAAAACGTCTCGAACTTTTTGGGGTAAACGCGGCCAGGTTTACGCGCCTGGAAAACTCGGAAAAAATAAAAGAAATTTTAAAAAAGATTGAAGACGGCCGGATGGATATTGTAATCGGGACGCATAAAATTTTGGGGCGGGGCGTCAATTTCAAAAATTTGGGGCTTCTGATAATTGACGAAGAACAGAAATTCGGCGTGGCCCAGAAAGAAAAATTTAAAAAAGAAAATCCTGCGCTTGATATTTTGACTCTTTCAGCCACGCCGATTCCCAGAACCCTGCAACTGGCACTTTCCGGCATCCGCGCGATTTCAGAAATCTCAACTCCTCCGGAAGGACGAATGAAAATTGAAACTTTCGTGCTCCCAAAAAATAAAAAATTGATAAAAGAAGCTGTTTCACATGAATTAAAAAGAAAAGGCCAGATTTATTTTCTAGCCAACCGCATCCATAAAATTCCTGCGCTTTTGGAGGAAATTAAAATTTTAAAAACCGGCGCCAACATAGGAGTGCTTCACGGAAAGATGCCGGAAGCTAAAATTATAAAAACCATGCATGATTTTCGCGAAGGCAATTTGGACCTTTTGGTCTCTACCACGATTATTGAAAACGGGCTGGATCTTTCCAATGTAAATACTTTAATTGTTGAAGATTCCACGAAGCTCGGTCTTTCGCAGGCTCACCAGTTGCGGGGAAGAATCGGAAGGGGAGATAAAGAGGCGTTTGCTTATTTTCTTTTTACGGCGCAAAAATTAAAAGAAAAAGCCGCGGAGAGATTAGAAGCGCTGGAAAAATATTCATGGCTTGGCGCCGGTTTGGAGATTGCCAAAAAGGATTTGGAAATCAGGGGCGCCGGAAATATTTTGGGCCGCGCGCAATCAGGCATCGCCTTCCGCATCGGGCTAAATCTTTATTTTGAACTTTTAGAAGAAGCGATTGGAGAATTAAAAAGAATTGACAGAAATAGCTAGATTTGCTAGGCTATTTTTGGGTTTGAAAACAAAATTTTAAGGAGAAGGGAGAGAGAGAAATGAAAAATATAGAAGGCTTGGAAGCAGAAAGCAGGGTAGATATTTTATTGTGGAGCGAGTGGTTTTACTCTTTTTTCCAAGGTTTGCAACGCCAAATTTTGGACGCTTTTAACGGCATAAACCAGGTGGAGGAAAAAGCACCGGCAGATTATGTCGGTGAGCTGGATAAATCCATTGAAAGAGGCCTTTTTGACTTTTTGCCAAAGGTGTACGATTGTCCTGTTTTAAGCGAGGAAACACCGAGCCCATGGCCCCCGGCTTTCAGGAAATTTTGGATCATTGATTCGCTGGACGGGACGCACAACTTCTTAGCCGGGCTCCCGATCTTCGGAACCATAGTTGCTCTGGTCGCGGGCGGTAAGGCAGTGTTCAGCGCGATTTATCTGCCTATGGATGAGCAGAGTTTATGGCGCGGACTTTATGTCGCGGCTAAAGGCTACGGAGCTTTCAGAAGATTGCCTAGTGGAGGGCTTGAGCCTATTCAGGTTTCTGGACAAGGCGATTTGGAAAAAGCTTTTCTTCTATTGGAGGGTGCTAGTAAAAAGCTTTACACTTTCCATCACATACAAAATGCTGTTTTTGCCACAGAACGCGTTCGCAACGGCCTTTCTTTTGCTTATTCTTTGACTCGGCTTGCCGCGGGCGGATGCTGGACACGGGGCGTTGACATTATTATTGCCGAGGGAGCAAAGCAGTGGGAAAGTTTTGCCGGAGAGCTTTTTGTTACAGAAGCCGGCGGAAAAGCAACTGACCGGCGAGGACGGCCTTTATCGCTCCAGAACTACAGCGATTTAGTGTTTTCCAACGGCGTTCTGCACGACCAGATTCTTGCTCTCAACTGCCCGGCTTTTCGCTAGAATACGATAAGGCCTTAATCCAAACGGATGGGCCTTTTTATTTTTCCTGATTTTCTTGAGCTTCCTCTTTCGGAGCCGCGGGAACTTCGCCTTTTTTGCCAAGAAACGAAAGCGAGAGTTTTTTATCTTCCGGCTTGTAGTTCACTATCTGGAAAAAATACGACTCGCCGACCAAAACCATCTCGCGCATTTTTCTTTCGGTGCCGAATTCCGAGATGTGAGCGAGTCCGTAGATACCGGTGTCTAGAGTGACCAAAGCGCCGAATTTATTTAAGCGCAGAACTTTTCCCTCAACGATGTCGCCCTTTTTATATTTTTCCTTATACGTTTCCCATGGGTCTGGCTTCAAAGCTTTCACCGACAAGGAAATTTTATCTCCGTCTATAGAAATTATTTTTGATTTTATTTGTTCACCGACTTTAAAAAGCGTATTTGGGTTTTCCACCAAAGCCCAGTCCAGCTCCGAGATGTGCGCTAGCCCCTCCAACCCTTCCTCCAATTTTATAAATATTCCGAAGTCCACCACGCCGGTGATTTCTCCTTCAATAATGTCGCCGACTTTGTATTTTTCCACGACCTTTTTTAAATCCTCCGACTCGGCGCCTTTTTCAGAAAAAATCAATTTGTTTTCTTTGGGGTCAAAATCCAAAATTGTGACAGAAATGGCCTCCCCCACTAATTTTCTAAGCTCATCAAAAATCTTTTCTTTTTCGCCACCCTCAACCCGCGGGTAATGGGACGCTTTGAGTTGTGAGGCCGGCAAAAATCCTTTGATGCCACGCCACTCCAAAACCACACCGCCTTTGTTGGCTTCCACAACTTTTAAATTCAAAGCTTCCTGCGACTCTTTCAGTTCTTTAGCTTCTTTCCAAACCATCTCCGAGCCGGCTTCTTTCAAAGAAAGTTCAACAAAGCCGTTTTCATTTTCCAGCTCCACTATTTTTGCGGTCACCTTATCTTCCGGTTTCAGATTTTTAATAAGCTCCCGGGCGTTTTGATATTCCTGGCCGTAGATGATGCCGGTGCCGAAAATGCCCAAATCCAAAAATAATTTGGCGCCTTCTCTTTCCAGCACTTGGCCCTCTATTAAATCGCCGATTTTAAGAAAAACCTTGGGCTGCGCTTTAAGCAAAGCGTCCATTATGTCGTTATTCGGCTTAATATCTTTGTCCATAACTAAATTCACCATTGATTGGATTATAGTTATTTTGCTAGACTTGTAAAGTATGGTCATCACCTATTACGGGCTTTCGTGTTTTAAAATTCAAAGCGGGGACACGGTGCTTGCAATTGACCCATTTTCCAAAGAATCGGGGCTGACATCGCCTCGCTTTGAGGCGCATGCGGTTTTGGTAACGCACGACCATGAAAACCACAACAACATTGAAGCGCTTTCCTCCAAAGATGACCATATATTTAAAATTACCGGTCCCGGCGAGTATGAATTTAAAGGCATCATTGTACGCGGTATAGAATCTTTTCACGACGCCAAAAATGGAAAACAAAGAGGGAAAAACACGATTTACATAATTGAATGGGACGGGATGCGCATCGCGCATTTGGGAGATTATGGAGAAGAAGATTTGCGAAGCGAAATTCAGGAAACGCTTGGCACGCCAGATATTTTATTTTTGCCTGTAGGAGGCGCGGATACAATTGATGGCGAGGCGGCGGCAAAACTGGCAAATCAGATTGAGCCGCGCGTCATAATCCCCATGCATTATAAAATTTCGGGATTGAAAGCCAAGCTGGACGGCGTTGAGGTGTTTATGAAAGAGATGGGAGAGAGGGCTGAAGCGGAGGAAAAATTTACTATCAAAAAAAGCGGCTTGCCGGCTGCGGAAGAATCAAAAATAGTGATATTAAAAACGCCATAAGCCGTACGCCATATGCCTAAAGACCCTCTTGAATTTATAGAGCGACTTCAGCAAAAATCCGAGCCGACGAGAAAAGCTATCGCGACTTTTATTATCGTTACCCTGATGCTAATTATTATTGCAGTTTGGATAACGACTTTTTCAATTGCTCCTTCAGAATCGGCAATTGCCGCCTCCGAACCGTCTCCATTTTCACTTTTGTGGAATTTTACAAAAGATTCAATTGGGCAGATTTATAAATGACCAAATCAGAAGCCAAAGAAAGGATAGAAAAGTTAAAAAAGCTGATAGATAAGTATCGCTATCAGTATCATGTTTTGAATAAGTTGGAGATTTCGGAGGAAGCGTTGGACAGCCTGAAACACGAGCTCAAAAAACTGGAAGACGAATTTCCGGAGCTTATCACGCCCGATTCGCCGACGCAGAGAGTTGCCGGAAAACCGTTGAAAGAATTTAAAAAGGTGAGGCACCAAACCAAAATGATGTCTTTGGAAGATGTTTTTTCCGAAGAAGAATTTTTGGAGTGGGTGGCGAGAATAAAAAAACTGGCGCCGCGCGATGTTTTTCATTTCTATGCCGAACCGAAGTTTGACGGACTCGCTTTAAGCATTGTTTATGAAGACGGGGTTTTAAAATACGCCGCGACTCGCGGAGACGGCGAAGTCGGAGAAGATGTCACGCAAAATGTCCGGACGATAGAATCTGTGCCATTAAATATTCCTCAAAAAGGCAGAGTGGAAGCGCGCGGCGAAGCTATTATCACCAAAAAAAATTTTGAGGCCATCAACCGCGAGCAAAAAAAGAAAGGCGAAAAAGTTTACGCTAACTCTAGAAATTTGGCCGCGGGATCTTTGCGGCAACTGGATCCAAAAATTACGGCTTCCCGCCGGCTTGATTTTTTCGCATACGATCTTTTGGGTATTGCTTTGGAAAAACACAGCGAAGAACATAAGGCGATCCGAGATTTGGGCTTTAAAACCGGAGGTGATTTGGAGGAGCGCTGCAAGGATTCCGATGAAGTTTTTAAACATTATAAAAAAATCGCCGAGCGCCGCGAAAAACTTCCGTATAATATTGACGGCATCGTCGTATCGGTTGATTCCAACGATTTATTTAAAAAATTGGGCGTTGTCGGCAAAACTCCCCGCGGGGCGATAGCTTTTAAATTCGCGCCAAAAGAAACAACCACAAAAGTTGAAGAAATTGCCGTGCAAGTTGGGCGTACAGGAGCCTTGACGCCCGTCGCTATTTTAAAACCTGTTGAAATCGGTGGAGTGACGGTAAGTCGCGCCACGCTTCACAATGAAGACGAGATAAAAAGATTGGGGCTAAAAATCGGTGACAGCGTGATTGTCGGGCGGGCGGGGGACGTAATACCAGACGTGAAAAAAGTTTTGAAGGAGCTCCGCACGGGGCATGAAAAAGAATTTCATATGCCAAAGCATTGCCCGGTCTGCAAAAAACCGCTTGAAAAAAAAGAGGGAGAAGTGCAGACAAAATGCGTAAATAAAAATTGCCCCGCGAGGCACAGGGAAAATCTTTATCATTTTGTTTCCCGCAAGGCTTTCAATATTGACGGGCTGGGGCCGAAAATTTTAAATGCTTTTTTGGACAATGGGCTAATTCAGAACGCCGCCGACATTTTTGAGTTAAAAGAGGGCGACATCGCGCCATTAGAAAGATTTGGGGAAAAATCAGCGGAAAATTTGGTGGAAGCGATTAAAAATGCTAAAAAGATTGTTTTAGCGAGATTTATTTATGCTCTTGGCATTTTGCACGTCGGAGAGGAGACTGCGATAGATTTGGCAAATCATTTCGGGTCTTTAGAAAAACTGGAAAAGGCTAGTTTGGAGGATCTTGAGAAGATACCGAACGTCGGAGGAATCGTTGCGAAAAGCGTCCACGATTGGTTTCGGGAAGAGCGGAACAAAGATTTTTTAAAAAAACTCTTACGCCATATGGAAATTGAAAATCCAAAGCGCAAAAAGCCCGGAAAGCTCACGGGAAAAACATTTGTATTTACCGGAGAGATGGAAACAATGTCGAGAGACGAAGCCAAGGTAAAAGTCCGCGATTTGGGCGGCGATCCCTCGGAGACCGTTAGTAAAAACACGGACTATGTCGTCGCCGGCGAAAATCCGGGCTCAAAATATGACAAAGCTAAAAAACTGATGGTAAAAATTATAGATGAAAAAGAATTTTTGAAGCTATTGACAAATAAATAACTATCCGCTATACTCTAAAAAGATGTAATAATTTAGATAAGGAGGCAAAATGCAAATTGTTAATATTCGAGTGTACGATTTAACCGTGCTTGTGGGTGAAGATTTTTTAAAAATACCAGACAATCTAGATATTAGCAAAGCGGAAAAAGATTGGTTAAGGGCAAACATGCTTGCTGATCTTAACAATTTTGCTGATTATCTGATTAGCTTAGGAGCCAAAAAAGTGAAAGTAGAAGTTTATTCAGTTGATAAACGATGAGCCTCCCTGTGAGGCTTTTTATTTTTTTGTTGCACTATACACTTTTGTACGATCGTGCGATTTTGTATAGTCTGATTGTGGTATTATTTAGTTGTGAAAATATCAAAGCATATCCATTCGTGTTTGTTGGTAGAAGATGATGGAAAGCGGATTTTGATTGACCCGGGGAATTATACTTTTGACGAAGGCGCGTTGGATTTGAAAAAAATTGACGGTTTGGATTTGATTTTAATAACTCACGAGCATCTTGACCATGCCTATCCGCCGCTGATTAAAAAAGTTTTTGAGCGTTTTCCGGGTGTGAAAATTTTGGCGAATTTGTCCACCAAAAATTTTTTAATTAAAGAAGGGATTAATTCTTTTACGGATAGTTTTGAAAATATATCTTTTGCGGACGCTCCGCATGAGTTGCTTTTGGGCGGGAGAGGCGCGGAAAATAATCTATTTAATATTTTCGGCAACCCGCCTGCCGGACGGGCAGGACTCACGCACCCGGGTGATTCTCTGAAATTTGATTCTTCGCTGGAAGTTCTTGCGCTTCCGATTCAGGCGCCGTGGGGAAGCTTGGTTGCCTCGGTTGAAAAAGCCGCGCTTATAAAACCAAAAATCGTAATTCCCATCCACGACTGGCATTGGAAAGACCAAGCACGCAAAAAAATGTACGATATGGCAAAAAATTATCTTGCGGACAAAGGGATCGAGCTCCGTGGTTTGGAGGTGGGGGAAGAGTTAGTGGTTTGACAACGAAGGCCACGCGTGTGTATCTTGTAGGAAGAGGAGGATAGGACTATGTTTGAAAATGAGAAATTCCACGCATTAAGTAAATCTCTTGCCGATGGATTTTTTGCCGATAACGCAGTTTTGGCTCTTTCGAAGTTGCGGGAAGGTATTGCTCTTAGCGATAATGACGAAAACGCTCTTTTGGAGTGCCTTGCTTTTTTCGCCAAACACGGTAATCACGAGAGTTATTCTGATTGCCTGATACTGGTTCATCACAAGAAACTTCCTGATATGGTTCTTAATAATTTAATCAACTTCTTTACCATTTTCGGCCTGGTAAAGTTGCATGAAACTGAAGAAATCATAAGTAGTTGGTTTTAGCCCTTCTCTGGGGGCTTTTTTTTAAACATTTTTTTAGCTACAATGGTTTTATGATTTTAAAAGAAGACATTGAACATCTCAAGGATTTAGCGCGGGTGTCCGCCTCGACTCGCGTCGGGCGAGGCGGGAAATTCAGTAAAAAGGAAACCGAAAAACTCGCGAAAGATTTGGGAGAGATTTTGGGATATGTTGACCAGCTCAAAAAGACGGACGTTTCAAACGCCCCGGAGATAACACACGCGCTGGAGGGAGTGATAAATGTTTTTAGAAAAGACGAAAGCAATAAATATAATCCAGAGGATTTAATCAAAGCGTTTCCCGAGAAAGAAAATAATTACATTAAAGTTCAATTTATTCTATGATAATAACTGAATTTCATGATGCGCTGAAAAACAAAAAAACTTCCGCGCGAGAGATTGTGATTTCTTATTTGGATAAAATCAAAAAAGAGAACAGCGGACTTAACGCTTATCTGGAGGTTTTTGAGGAAAACGCACTAAATCAAGCAAAAGAAACCGACGAGCGAATTGCCTCCGGCGAAACTCCCGGAGAGCTTTGGGGGGTGCCTATTGCGATTAAAGACAATATTTTAATCCGTGGAAAAATTGCCAGTGCGGCTTCTAAAATTTTGGGAAATTATGTTGCTTCTTATGACGCACATGTCGTTGAGAAGCTAAAAAAGGCAGGCGCGATTTTTTTGGGACGGACCAACATGGACGAATTTGCGATGGGTTCTTCTACTGAAAATTCGGCTTACGGACCGGCAAAAAATCCGCGCGATCTTTCGCGGGTCCCAGGCGGATCATCAGGCGGCTCTGCCGCGGCTGTCGCCAGCGGTCTTGCTATGGCCGCCTTAGGTTCTGATACCGGAGGATCTATTCGCCAGCCAGCGGCTTTCTGCGGTGTTGTGGGGCTCAAGCCGACTTACGGGGCAGTATCTAGAAGCGGCCTTATCGCAATGGCTTCGTCTTTAGACCAGATCGGACCTATTGCGCAGACGGTGGAGGACGCTGAAATTTTATTTAACGCGATTCGTGGAAAGGACGAAATGGATTCAACGTCAATCGGCTATCCGGAGCATGACACGCGCCGTGCGACCGTTAAAACAATCGGCATTCCCAAAGAGTATTTTAGGGAAGCCCGTCTGCCGGACGGACAGGGCTTGGATGCCAAAATAAAACAGTCAATAGACGAAACTATAAAAAAACTCTCGAAAAAATACGAAGTCCGCGAAATCAGCCTACCGCATACAGCCGACGCTTTGGCCTGCTATTATATAATTATGCCGGCGGAAGTTTCATCCAACATGGCCCGCTTTGATGGGATCAGATACGGGAGAAGGACCGAAGGAGACGATCTGATTTCAACTTATAAAAAATCCAGAGGCGAAGGGCTGGGCTTGGAAGTCCAACGAAGGATTTTACTTGGCACCTATGTTCTTTCGGCTGGTTACTACGACGCGTATTATTCATGGGCGCAAAAGGTAAGAACACTTGTAAAAGATGATTTCACAAAAGCGTTTTCGGAGATTGACGTAATCGTAGGGCCGACCGTTCCCGCTCCGCCATTTAAAATTGGTGAAAAAATAGATGACCCTCTGGCTATGTATCTTTCCGATATTTACACAATTCCAGCGAACTTGGCCGGGGTGCCGGCGCTTACGCTTTCCAACGGCGTTCAGCTAATCGCTCCTCATTTTGAGGAAGCAAGCTTATTTGAGGCAGGTAAATCTATAGAACATGATTGATTTTATAAATTCTGTTTTTGATCTGATGTTCGATCTTGCTGATTTTGTATTGCGCTATGATTATTCGCGACCCATTCCTTTGCTCAAGGCGATTGCGGTTTATATTTCCATCCCGCTTGTTTTAGGCATTGCTTACAGTATTTACAAATCCAACCAGATTTTTCAGGCGATGCATGTTTTTGACGAACCCAAAAGCGCTTCGCCGGAGAACAATATAAATTTGGAAAACTGGCAGAAAATTCAAGCTCAAGGCAGCTCGGAAAACGAAAACGATAGGAAGCAAGCCGTAATAGCTGCAGATTCTTTGATTGAGAAAATTTTGGCGATGGCCGGGTACTCCGGAGAAAATTTGGGGGAGAAATTAAAAAATATTGAACCGGCGGATTTGGATTCTTTGGACGCGCTTTGGGAAGCGCATAAAATTAGGAATCGCATCGCCCACGAAACCGGCTACGCGCTTCCAAAAGAAGACGCCGAACGGGCGCTCAATCTTTTTGAAAAAGCTCTGAAGGAGTTGGAATACATTTAAATTATTGTAGCGGGGGCCGGATTCGAACCGGCGTCTCAAGGTTATGAGCCTTGCGAGATGCCACTTCTCCACCCCGCATCGTAAGCGCCATTATACTACTTTTTATTTTTTTAGAAAACAGCGCGCTTCCTCGGTTGTGAACCAAGGCGTATGAGACATTGTAAGCCTTTTTTGGCTTATTTTCCAATGCGCCAAGCGGGTGGCGCATTGGGCTATTTCAAGCGATAAGTAACGGCGTGGCCGGCTTCCCCGACTTGTTCAACTTTGCCATCGGCCTCAAGTTCGTCCAAATAGCGCACGGCCGTGCGACTGGATACGCCGAGCGCCTCGCGAATTTCGGAGTTGGAAACCCCGTCTCTTTCCTGAATCATCGCCAGCGCCTTTTGTTTTCGCTCCTCCTTCTGCGAAGCTGTTTCCACCGCCGATTTACAGATGCCGACAAATTCTTCTTTAGTGCTTGTGCCATGCCGCTCTGCCTCCCGACGCGACACCACCAACACAAAACCGACAATGATAATAACCAGCGCGATTATGAATAATAGTATTTGTCCCATAAATTTATTTTACATCATTCTCACATTCTCAAGAATGTTGGAATGATTTGGATAGGACGGATTGCTCTAGAGCAATAAAATCGGAGCGGGTTTGGGTTTGATATTCCCGCAGGTTTTTGATTTTTTCGGAGAGTGAATCCAGCCGCGCCACAATTTTTTTCTGTTCCGCAACGGACGGCAGCGGGATTTTTATGCCGTAAATTTCTTTGCGGTTAATACCTGGCTTTACTCCAACTGCATATTGTGGGAAATTCAAGAATTTAAAAAGGTAATACGCAAAGCCAATGTCGTACTTTTTATCTTTAGTTATAAAATAGGTCACATCGGTCGGCCAATATCTCCCCGTTGCTCGCGTTACTTCTCCGGCCGAACCTTTGCGACCAACAATAATTCCTTCTCCATCTATCAAATATCTGTCACTTCGCCCAAGCTCACCATTTGCTCCATAAACAATATATTTTCCGGATTCCGATCGTTCTGGCCGAGGTAATCCTTTGCCGTAATGAAAAACAAACACCTCTCCCAACTCTTTTTCTTCCCATTTTTCTTTTGAGCGGCTATCGGACATTCCAACATTCTGCAGAATGTTGGAATGTTGTTGGGTGAAGATGCGGTGGAGTTCGGCGGGGAGGAGGTTTTGGGCGGCCTCCCCTGCCTCGGCGCGCAATTGCTTGGCCTCCTTAATCTTCCCCAGCAACCCCTCCAACCTCGCCACAATTTTCTTTTGCTCCGCAAGGGGCTGGAGAGGGATTTGGAGTTCCTTGTATTCAGAAAAGTTTAAATTTCTAATGCCCGTTGTTTGTTTTTGCATCTTTTCTGTTACTCCAGATAAATATAAATAATTCAAGCATCGCCAAAGATATACACTATCAAGCTCCTTTGAATTTCTCACACGAATGCGAGTAGTAAAATTACTAAAACTGAATTTGCCATCTGCGTCAAAATAAACAACGCGGCCGACAGGTTGAGTTGGGCCACCGCCTGAACGTTCCAAAATTAAATCGCCTTCTTCCAGCAACCTATTTTTTAATTGCTTTTCTTCAACCTCAATTTCTGCCACATCTCCAAGGTTTAAAGTGCCGTCGTTATTTTTAAAGTTCGTATTTCGAACAACACTTGCAGTAACAAAAGGCGGCTTTTTGCCAGTCCAAAGCCCATTCTGAAAATCGCAAACCTCTCCGAGTTTTTTTGTTGGGTAGTTATTGCTCATATTTTTTTGATAACTCATCTTCGGCTTTCTCTTCTATTTCATCTAAACGACGAGAGTTGAATAGGCACTTAAATATAATCTGGGGAATAATTAAGGCAGATAGAATGAGAAAAAAACCAAGCCAATTATTCACAGCGAGAGTATGGTACATAGTGCCGACTATCTGTCCTCCAAAACCTATGGCAATAATCACAAATCCAGTCTTGGCTTCAACAGCCTGCTTATAGAAACTTCTAAATAGGTTCCCCGACATACCACTAGTCATATCTTTATCGGGATAGTTTGTGCCATAAGATTCGGCCGCTAAATCTTTTGGCGTTTTAAATACAAAACTTTTAGCAATATAAAAAGCACCAATGATATCTAAAATCAGGCCTAGTATTTGTGGGTGACTAAAAATCTGTAATAACATAAATATTCACTAATTTTTTTGTTGGATAAGACATAATTATCTTCTATGAACTTCGCGTTTACCCCTAATGTCGTTAATTTTCATCAAATAATTTTTTCCCAAATTATCCGTAAATTTAAGATAATACTCGAGCGAACTTAAGTTTTCTTTTACGTGCTTTAACGCCTTATCGTCAAAATTATGAAGCATGTATTCAAGCTCAATTTTCTGCGACTCACCGCCTCGCAAAAAAATTGTTCCCCCGAAATCTGTTACTTCCTGCTCTTGAACACTCAGGTTGCCATCTACGGAGTGCCAACTGTAACTTTTCGTTTTGGGATGAACCGTACATTCAAAACCGTCATTCGTAAATTTCAAAACCAAAATCGGCTTATCAATGCTTCCACTCCCAGAGCTTTTATTACGAACATCAAATAGTAAATTGAACTCAAAAAAGGAATTCGTCCCGATTTGTTGGGGTTGTTTTTCTAACCTCTCCTTAAACCAGCTTTCTATGAAGTTGCTGCCAAGTACTATATTGGAAACCTGAATATCAGCCACAACTTGTTTCGCCATTATCTTTGCCATTCGGTATGTAAAATAAGCATATACAGCGGTGATAATAACCAAAATCAAAGTTGCATTATCATTGATAATGCCTATTGCGGACTTAATAACTTCCGAGATTTTTGTTAGCCAAGTCATAATCAATAATTTTCTGGATGCGGAAAGGGTTTCTTGTTGGTAAATTCCCATCGCTTACGCCAAGCTCGCTTATTACTTGCAGTATGAGTGGGACAATTTTTATCCTCACAATTTATACCAAGACATTTCGCGCAAGTCGGTTTATTACAAAGACACTTTTTAGTGTTATTTTTGTTCTTCGCCATGATTTTTGTATTTATCATACAAGTCAAGGAAAAAACCAAATCTAATGACAGCTCCTAAAATATAAAAAGTGTCGATTAGTGCGTAGATAAAAAATGCTATTATGAAGGGATATAAAATAGTTTCTTTGAAATATCCAAAAATATTTTGACTCAAAAGCAAATAGATTATAGATAGGGAAATTACAAGTAAATAAGCTGCATTACCACTCCAGAATAGAAATAGTAGCTTAGATAGCTTGTCGTGCTTTCTTAAAAAAGTCACAAATTCGCTGGATGAAAACGATAATATAATTGCGAGCGCAGCAAGAGTAATAGCAAAAAGCGTAGAAGAAGCAGCAAAGATTGCGATTATATAATTCCCATCGGGGGTAGAAAAAATATCAAGTTTCAATACTTGATTCAAAATCATCACAACCAAAACCGCGCAAGCAACAACAAAATCAACGGATAGCACAAAACGACCTATACCGTAAGATTTTAATTGATGCCAAAATCTAGTTTTCGTTGTTTCATTATTCATGCTTTTCTTCTTTGTCAATTTCCTCTATTGTTTGAGTAATTTTTTCAAGTGCACCATCTTTACCAAAATCCACTTCTACTTTTCTTAAAAACTTCTTTGATTCCACCTCCACTTCGCGATCTCCATCTTTGCCTTTTAGTCTCGCCTCGCCATATCCGTGAGCGCTAAGAGCGATGCCCTGTTTTATTAATTTACTTTCATAGTTAAGGCCACGATTAATAGTTTGTTCTTCTTTGGTTATTGGCGCTTGGAATTCTATATTTGTTTTTTCACTTTTTGTTTCTTTTAACAATTCTTCAATTTCTTTGAAATCATCTAGGCTACTCGGGTTTGATGGGCGTAATTTTTTGAAAACTACTTTATCTACTGATTTCCATTTTTTTATGGTTTCGTAAACATCCTGCTCAATAAAAATATAATCTATTTCAAAGTCAGCAACTGAAGCGGTGTTGGCATATATTTTTTTAAATTTATCAGCAAAATTTGATGGTTTAATTAAACTACTATACTCTACAAACACCAGATGATTGTCATGATTGATGATAAATTCCAACATCGCATCTGCTATTTCTGTAAGCACTTCCTTTTTAAATTCTTTCTTTGTTTTATCATATGTCTGGGCAATGGTACCTTTGCGCATTCTTCCGAATGTGCCACGCACTAATGTATACTTGCCAGCAGTTTCTGTGTGTAAATCGCCAATTGCATATTCAAAATGCTCCTCCTCTATAAACGGTTCTTTCATAAGATCGACAATAAAAGAGCTCTCTGCTTGTTGTTTAAAGAGAGAATTAAAATAGTACCGCCCTATTACAAATCTTTTACTTAAATTCATAGTGAACTCTTAATATCTTTAATAATACCAAAAATTTTATCTTCCTTCCCCTCAATCTCCTTTACCAACTCCTCTGGGGATTTGTGGACGGCAGCGGATTTGCCGTTTGGATTTTTGAAGTCCAGGTTGTAGTTTCGTTCTTGGATTTGTTTGATTGAGATTTTCCAAGCGTAAGGGGTTGGTTTTCTATTCCACCCGCCTTCGCCGTTTGGCTTCGGCGAGGCAAGCCATTTTTTGACAGGCAGAAATTCCTCATGAGTAATGCCGCGGTTTTTGGTGTATTGTTTGACGCCTTCGGGGAGCGGGAGTTGGTAGTACCAGATTTCTTTGGTGGACATCGCGCCGCCTGTCGGCGAGCCAAGCTTTGTAAAGAAAATCAGGTTGGTGTTTACTCCGGCGTAGGGATTGAATACGCCTTGGGGCAGGCGGACGATGGTGTGGACATTGCA